>Ga0182014_10004306_pt1 | contig 16431 bp, 21 predicted proteins | sample 612S2DmetaG_FD_120489 | JGI IMG/M metagenome (GOLD analysis project Ga0182014, IMG submission 120489) | Permafrost microbial communities from Stordalen Mire, Sweden - 612S2D metaG | ecosystem: Environmental > Terrestrial > Soil > Wetlands > Permafrost | place: Sweden: Stordalen | collected... | reverse complement strand
GGTTTCTGCATTAGGAGCTCCGTCAATTGCAAGTTGATCGAAGCGACGATTTTACAGCTGTCTCGCCGCTTGCCCCATAGCATCTTTTTCAGCGCTTTTGACGCTTTGGCTATCGATGACGGCTGCGGTGGGACTGGCTTCCCGGCCAATCGCTTCGCGGCATTTTCCATAGAGCTCATGATGAATGAGATCGAGCGTGCGATCCCAACTCCACAGGTCGAAATAATCGTACAACGTCGAGCGCGGCGGCAGGTCTTTCGGGATGGCTCGCCACTGACAACCGGTGGAGAGAATATACATGAGGCCGTTCACAACCTCGCGCATGATCACCGTGCGTTTGTCGCCGCCGCGCCTGCCTGGCGGGATCAACGGTTCGACCAGTTTCCATTCGTCGTCGGTGAGGTCGCTGGGATAGCGTAAATGGCTGCGGTCATACCGCGCGCGGTTTTCATTCGTCCACATCGGCGACCCCTCCGAATCAGGCCACCTCTCTTGAATCACAAATGATTCATAGGATTCAACTTCTTTCCGGACAGACACTTAGTCAATCCGGAAAACGCGATAGAGAAGCTGCTCAAAATTGCAAATAGGATCGAGGCCGATCATGCTGGCCGAACAGCGGTCGCGTTCCGCGCTGTGCCGCACTTCGGTGAGGGTTAGGCTGCGATGCCCTGCTTAGGTACCACCGTGACGGTCCACCGAGTCGGGGTGCTCGACTTATCTTCCTTCACTGAACGCACCATCCCCGTGACCGGTAATCCATTTAATATCAATGTCGCCTTTTCGCCCCGGTATTGGGCGTAGCGACAACGTCGGGCCTCAAGTGGATCAGTAATTTCGATAGTTTGCATGGAGGCACCAATGGTCGCGGTACGCGATACATTTCCGCAACCGAACGCAAGATATCAGCGAACCGTTAAGCAATGATTCCAATCCAGTTCGGCCAATTTTGCGTGTGAGTCGCATTCCGACTTATCAACACCCGCGACCGACTGTGACCCGCGCTGTTCCTATCCCAACCTCTGGCACGATTTGCCTAACCTTGGCTTTCAACGCCTTGATGCAGCCGATGCCAGTCAAAACCATCTCCCAGCTTGGGCCGAGCACTATCCTTGATGCGCGATATCGCATTGCGAACGATCGCGGTCCTCAGGGACGCTGGGCGGATGTGAGAGAGCCGCGGGCGCGTTTTGCGCCGCCTATTCGCCGAATTGGGGGACGTGACTGGTGAGGTGACGCTCCCAATGAAATTGCAAAAATTATATTGCAATTTCAATAACATAAGAGTTCGTCGTTTTATTCTGAATGGCGCGCTATTCAGGATAAAACTACCAAGCGCATATTGAAATTCCGTTCTAATTTATTTCGATACTTGGGCTCCGATCAATCTACTCGCACTCCGAAACCAGATTGCGAAGCGGGCCCAGATCCAGCGTCAGTTCCTGGCCTTCCAGACCGAACGCCGTCTTGAGTTCGTCCATACGGGCTTCCAGCTTGAGCAGGGTTTCGCCGAGGCATTCGATCTCCTCTTCGCCCAGCACGCCGCTCTCGACGCGCCGTACGGCTTGCCGCTCAAGCAGCTGGCGCAGCAAATCGATGACACTGAGCACAAGGCGCGCCAGATCGCGCTCGACCTTCTTGGGGTCGATGACGATCCGCTCCGGAAGCTTTTGTCGGCCGTCCTTGAGAGTGCCGGCAAAGCGATCGAGCATGGCCTGATCGTCGGGCGCGTGAATGATCTTTTGGGTGCGTGCTGCCTCAGGTCGCATGTCGCTCATCACTCCAGCTTGCCGCGTCGGTGGCGGCGCTTACGAAGGAATACGGTGGCCACGGTCCGGTGCAGAGCAGGGCTAGTTCCGGATGGGCTTTCGCCACCTCGGTGACGAGATCTCGAAAGGATGCCATGCCGTCCCGTGGCACAAGAAACGCCGCCGATGTCCCATGCCGGCCGTCGGCTTCGTTGTCCAGCCTGCTGGCATTCGCGAGGCTGGCGAGCCGCCGATAGACGTCCTGAACCAGAATTAATTTGGCTTGCTGTCGATTTCGGAGAGCCCGCTCCCTGGCAAGCCTCGCCCGCAAATAGATGGAGCCCGGCCCCGTTCCCGGCGGGGCGGATGCGCCGGACGACGTGGGCGGATGGCTATCCTGCGCATTGTCCTCGATCGCGCTCAAGAATCGCATGCCGATCTCGACCTGACCGCGCACGCGCTCGATGTCCTGAATGAGGGCACGATTGGCTCGACGCAACATGGCGCCGACATGCTGCCGTGACGGCGACAGAGTTCCGAACCGGGCGGGAAGCACCGCCCGATCACTCATGAGCTCTTCCACAACTTCCTCGTGCCGCCATATCTCGTCTGCGGTCTCCGACAGCCGGACGCCATCGAATGCACTCACAATGGCGGCGACATCACACCAGGCAATCTTGGCCAATTCCGCGTCCTGCAGGCCCAGTTGGCACGGCAGCGGCGCTTCCGGCCGATCGGTGATCGCATACACGTAGATCATTCGGCGGCCTCCAGACTGCCGCTCGACGGGGCGCGCGCGTCCTGTCGCAGCCGTTCCGCGGTATCGACCGAGGCAAGCAGAACCTTGAGCCCCACATAGATCAAGTCCACCCCGGCAACCGAAATCGTGGCATCGCCCCAAAGCACGACACCCTTGTTGAGGGCTCGGTCCAAGAGCTCGGACAAGGCCAGCTGGTCTCTATTGATCAGATGCGGCTGCATCAGCGACGCCTTCCTGCCGAACGGAAACGAAATGATATGGCGGCCATGGACCGGTCAGTTCTTGGTTGAAGCCACAAACGGCGAATTCATCCTGCAGGGCCGCAATGGCCTGCCGGAACTGCGCCAAGGATTCCTTTGACACCAGGTAGACGGCGTTCATCACCATCGCCGTCGACCTGCCGTGCACCGCGGGCGGCTGCACCTCGATCTCCGTGGACTCGCGGGCGGGGCCATCGAGGCTCCGCCGAATTCGCGTCACCCAGCTCGCGATCATCGCGGCGGCCTCGTCGTCGAGCGCCCTGGCATATTTCTTTTGTAGAAAGAACCGCGCCCCCGGCGATGCTTGCGCGAGCATGTCACGCAGACGGCGAATGGAATCGGATTCGGCTTCGATCCAGCGGCGCAGCACGTCGGCATCGCAATACAACTTCACGCCCCACTCCGAGGCTCCCTGAATCCGTTCGAGCGCCTGGCACAACGCAGCCCGGTGGCCCGCAAGCATGTCCGCTACGTGCGAGGTATCCAGATAGACCGTGCCGAATCGGAAGGGCACTACATCGTCGCTAGACCGCAACTCCTCCAAAGCCTTCTCGTGGGCCAGGATCCGTTCCTTCAACCAGTCCGTATCACTAAGCGACGTCCGGAATTCGTTCGCCCCGAACCGATCCGAAGGAACCGCGCTAACAAAGGCGATCAAGTCTCCATGCACCAGTAGGTGAACCGGCGCATCGGGAACGATGCCTTCGAACCGAGGCAAAACGGGCTGGCGTCCGCGCGATGCCCGCGCCACGCCGTAGACGTATGTGACGCTCCGATCGGCGGTCGCGTGCTGGGCTTTGGCAGCGGTCATGGCTGGGCTTCCGCGTGGGCTGCCGCCAGCTCCTGGCGTCGCACCGTCACCAGGATGGAGCCCTCGACCGTGCTGCGGTCGAAACGACATCCGGTTACGCCGGGAGCCTCGTTGCCAGCAGCCGAAGGCAACGCTTCGGCATATTTTATCAATGTCTTGTAGGCGTCGGTCAGCCGGGCCGCGCCGCCCTCCTCGGCCGGTGCGGCCGGTGCGGCCATCACGAGGTCGGGATGCACTTGCCGAATCTGCCGATGGTAGGCGGACTTGATCTCAGCAAGACCCGCGCTTTCGCCAAGGCTCAGGGCCCGGCGGGCGCCATCGATGGCTTCGAAGGACAGCAGACCCACCTCGACGGTGGCAAAGCTGTAGGGCGGCAGCGGGCCTATGCAACGGAAATGCAGCAGCTCTCCGAACTCCTTGTCGAGCTCGGCCAGCCGTCCATCGAACTCGTCGCTCGCGTCCTTCGCCAGCAGCAGCGCCAGATTAGCGACCATCCGGTCGTCCATCAGGGCGTTTTCGGCCACGTCGGCCGCGATGGACCGCACCGCCCTCACGATTGGGCTTCGACAGAGTTCGCGGCGGCGATCGATGGATTCCTTCACCATTTTCCCGATCGCGAGACGCTGATCGCCAGTGGCGCCGTCGGCCTGCGCGGCGATCTCGCCCTTGAGTCGGACAACCGCATCCTCCGCGGCGACGTCGCGGAGGATGTCTTCGATATTCCATGTGATGATGAGTTCGACCTGAACGTGTTGCGAATGCTCGGCGAGCGGCGGCGCCAGCACCGTGGCGCCGCGTACCAGCATCCTCACCACCGCGGCCTCGTCCGGCAAAGTCGTGCCGAACTTGACCGGCAGAGCCGCCGAGCTTCGCATCACCGTCTCGACCACGCGTTGATGCGCGAGCAGGTAACGAATCGCGTCGTCGCGTGACAAGGTGGCGAAATCGATCGGAGGCGCGGCGCTGACGACCGCGGCGAGCGCCTCGCCGCGAATGATCTGCACGCGCGGCTCTCCCGGCCACACGCCGTCGACGTCGAACGGTGGGCGCTCGACGGCCGGGACAACGGCATAGAGGTAGATGCGGCTCATGACGGGCTCCTGGTGGCATGGCGGTCGGCGAGCGCCATGTCGAAATGCCGCTTGGTGATAGTCAGCTTGTGCAGCAGGTCCGCTGCACGGTCGGCCCTTGCGGCTTCCGTTGCGCTCGCAGCCTTGCCCGCAGCCGGTTCGATGACCTCGCGGATTGCGAACAGCGCCGCCTGACGGCAGAGGCCTTCGAGATCGGCGCCAACGAACCCCTCGGTACTCTGCACCAGCACGTCGATTTTGACGTCCTTGCCCAGCGGCATGCGATTCAGATGGACCTGCAGGATCGCCCGCCGCGCCGCCGCGTCGGGCATCGGCAACTCAATATGGAACTCGAGCCGGCCCGGACGCAGGAGGGCCGGGTCGAGCCGATCCACGCGATTGGTCGCGGCGAGCACCACCACGCCTTTGAGATCCTCGATGCCGTCGAGTTCGGTGAGCAGTTGCGCGACCACTCGCTCAGTGACCTGACCGCCGCCGCCGCCGCCGCGACGCGGCGCCACTGCGTCGATCTCGTCGAAGAAGATGATGCAGGGCGCCGCCTGGCGCGCCTTGCGAAATATCTCGCGCACGCCGCGCTCCGACTCGCCGATCCACATGCTCAGCAACTGCGGGCCCTTCACCGCGATGAAGTTTGCTTCGGTCTCGCCGGCGAGCGCCTTGGCGAGCAGCGTCTTGCCGGTGCCTGGCGCGCCATGCAGCAGGATGCCCTTGGGCGCGCGGACACCTGCCTGTTGAAAGAGCGTGTCGTAGCGCAACTGCCACAACACGACCTCGGTCAGCAGCCGCTTAACCTCGTCCATTCCACCAACATCGTCCCATCGCGCATCGGAGATTTCGGTGGCGACTTCGCGCAGAGCGGATGGCTCGACCTCAGCCAGGGCGGCCTCGAAATCGGCCCACTCGACTTTGAGCTCAGCCAGCTTGTCGTACGGAATTTCGGTAGTCTTGAAATCGATGTCGGGCATCAACCGTCGCAGGGCGCTCATGGCCGCTTCGCGGCACAGGGCAGCCAGGTCCGCGCCGACGAAACCATGCGTGATGCCGGCGATCCGCTCCAGATCGACGGCCTCGGCGAGCGGCATCCCGCGGCTGTGGATCTCAAGCGCCTCGCGCCGCCCCTCCTTGTCTGGAATCCCGATCTCGATCTCCCGGTCGAAGCGCCCGGGCCGGCGTAGCGCCGGGTCCAGCGAGTCGGGAAGGTTCGTGGCGGCGATCAAGACCACTTGGCCACGCGCTTCGAGACCATCCATCAGGGACAGAAGCTGGGCGACGACGCGACGCTCCACCTGGCGCTCGCCCCCCATCTGCTCGCGCTTCGGCGCAATGGCGTCGATCTCGTCGATGAAGATGATGGAAGGCGCGTGTTTTTCCGCATCTTCGAACAGCTTGCGCAGATGCGCCTCGCTCGCGCCATAGAGCTTGTCGATGATCTCCGGGCCGTTGATGTGGATGAAATGAACGTTGGATTCGTGGGCGACGGCCCGAGCGATCAACGTCTTGCCGGTGCCCGGCGGGCCGTAGAGCAGCACGCCCTTGGGCGCCTCGATGCCGAGATGCGCGAAAATCTCTGGATACTTGAGCGGCAGCTCGATGATCTCGCGGACCCGACGCATTTCCTTGTGCAGCCCGCCGATATCCTCATAAGTGACCGCTTCGCGGCGCGGCGCCGTCCCGCCCTCGCATGTGATGACGGTCGTGGGCCCAACAATGACCGGCCCCGGCGGCACCGCCTTCACCACGACAAAATTGCGCATTTGCGTGCCGAACGGATTGACGCGAACTCGGTCGCCGGGGACCATCGGCAAGCCGTCGAGCAAGCGGCTCAGATAGCGACCTTCGAGGCCGCGTGCGGCGCGTGCCGGTGGGTCGGCCGGCGCCAATACGATCGTGCGGGCTGGCTTCGTCGCCGTTGAGCGCACGCTCACCTGCTCGCCCAGGCTGGCTCCGGCGTTTGCCCGGGAGATGCCGTCAATCTGGATCAAACGTTTGCCGCGCAGCTCGACATGAGCCGGCATGACCCGAGCCACTGTCGTCTGCTTCGACGTGACTTCTACGACGTCACCGATCTCGACGCCGAGCTCGGCCATGTCCTTCGGATCCAATCGAGCGAGACCACGGCCGACGTCCTTGGGGAGCGCCTCTGCAATCCGATAAGTAACACTGACGGGGCCGCCATCCATTTTCGTTTCTCTCGTTGTTCGAGGCCCATCCCAACCAATCCGGGCCTGCAAGCGCTAAGTCTCGTTCCGCCGCTCCGCCATGCCTTACGGCACCGGCAAGGCCGCCACATGATGCGACGTCCGCGGCTGAGGCTTGGCCTTGCGCCGCCGCGGCTTCACCCGGAGTTTCGTCTCGATCTGTTCGAGGCGTTCCCGCAGCAGCTGGTTCTCTCGCTGCAGACCATCGGCCTTGGACGAGAGCTTCGGGTCTGTTTCCCACCAGTTGATGCCGAGTTCTTTTGCCTTGTCGACCGAAGCGATGAGCAGACGCAGTTTGATATTGAGCAGATCGATTTCGACCAGAGAGATCGTAATGTCGCCGGCGATCACGATACCCTTGTCGAGGACCCGCTCGAGAATATCGGCCAGGTTTGTGGTCTGAAGCGAATGTTCCATGTCCGTCGATCAACCCAGTTGACGTGTGGTGCCCATTGCGCCGGCCTTGACGACCAGACTTGCGGTCTTCAGACGAAGCTCGGAGAAGTTCCTGCAGAGGCAGCAATTCTGGTTCGCTCGATCGTAACTCGCGCAATCCAGCAAGACGTTCACCTCATCGATCAGCCTGCGAGCATTCGACGCCTTCTCCGACGCTATCCTCGCGGCGTTGATCGCCTTGACCAGTGCCTCGATCTTGGCCTCTTGCGGCTCGAACAGATCGATCGGGCACTGGATTTTCGATTGCAGGCCGGCCCCGATCATGACTCTTCCAACATCTGGTCGCGAAAGTAGCGTCGAATACGATGATAGCTCAGCAGCACGCCGGTGGGTCCGAGCACGGCCTCATACGACGCAAGCACGTCGGTTGCCGCTGGTATGCGCCTGAGTTCGACCAGATCGACCGTCACGTGCCAGCCATCCGGCATGTTCAGCACCGCCGAAACGTGATCGGCATCAAGCCCGGTGATGGCCATCAATTCCGCCTTCGCATGCATGGCGACGGACGCCGCCCCAGCCGCTTCACCTTTACGGCGCCCGACCGCCGGGTTTTGCGGAACACCGTGGTCGGGACCGATGTCGGGCATTTCTTCGGGAGCGATGGAGTCGCTCTCGACCAGGTGCCGCTCATGTGTTTCTGGGAACCGTTTGAGGCGATGTGACATGGCCTAACGTCCTTCTTTCATCCGACGCGCTTGATTCAGCCGCTGCAGCAGTTCGGTCTCGGCGCTCTCGAATTCCTCGAGTGTGATTTTGTCGAGCTCGTATTGCTGCTCAAGTCTGAGGAGATCTTTGCGAATGTTGTCTTCGTCGTAGAGTTCCCGCTCCGCGTGCTCGGCGAGGGTCTTGACGATCCACAGCACGCCCTTGATGGGGCCAACCAGCGGTGCCGTCACGATCGTGCCAAGTATGCTCATGGTTCATCTTTCAAGGTCTGGACCGCCACCGGCCGGTTGCGGTGCCGCCTGCATCAGTGTTTCCACCGCATGCTGACATTGACGAAATTGTAAGGTGCGACGGGGCCGACACATTTGATCAGCAGGCGGCGTCCCATCTCGGTATCGAGCTTGCGAACGGTGGCATCGAATTCGGCTTCGCGCGCCCGCACGATCAGGAATGCGGCGTTCACCACCATGTGGTCTGCGATCATGGAGTTGACTTGCGTCTTCTCTGCGAACGGCCGCAACCGCTCAAGGACGCTCTCGGCATCCCAGCCGCGCCGGGCCTTCAGCTCAGCTTCGACAAGCTCGCCGAGGCGTATCCGATCATAGTAGGTCTCTTCAAGGGAATGGCCCTCCAAGCCTTCGCGCAAGCGGCGGATCGTCAGGTTTTGCTGAACCATCTCCTTAAAGACGACGTCCTCGTACCAGAATGCCTTGAGCCCCATCTCGATCCGCCCCTCCATGCCGTCGAGCAGAGAACTCAGTTCGCGATAGCGCGCCTTCAGCAACTGCTCGCGCACCGCGTCGGGGCCGGGCGCCACGCTGTCAAAACGGATCGGCAGCACAGTGTGGTCCGCCATGACTTCGTCCAGGACCCGCATGTGCGCCATCATGTTGCGCCGTGTATTGTCGTATCGAGACTCCGGCGAATCGCTCGCGACCACCGCGAGATCCTGGAAATTGATGGTGTGGACGGTGTCACCACGTTCACCCATGCCGAGCGTCTCGAAAACCTTGGGCTCGCGGCACCTCACGATGCTGTAGAGGTACTGGGGGACCTCGGACTCGGTGTGAACCTTCGGCGAATGCGCCGGTGCGAGTCTCATAGCGATCCACTCCCATGCACAACCGGACGATAGTCAGCGGACGCGCGCTCCATACGCTTGGGGCGCCGGGTTTCTCCGCGCGGAACCGCTCGTGCCAATTCGAAGCGCACCCGCAAGTTTCTCTGCCCGAGAGCGTCGGCCAGAAAGCCGAGCGCCTCGTTGCTCCAAGCCATCATTTCGGCGGAGGTGAAATCGGTCTTCAATCGAAGACAATGGTCGCGAATCTTCTCGTAGAGTGGAGGCGCCGCTGAATCGAGATGCGACAGCACGTCCTCAGTCAGCGCTGCCTCGAGCGCCTCGGCTTTCTGTTTGCGTGCGACGCGCAGAAAGGGTGCGGTCTCAAGGGCGAATGGCAGATGCGCCTGCAGATCGCCCACCAGAAGAAGCGCGGCTGCCTGGTCCGCGCTCAGATTTCGATCCAGGACTTGTTGCTTGAGACCCTGCACCAGGGATGGCCGTTTGCTGACGCCCAGCCTGGCTTTGCCGATCACGCCTCTGTCGAGGTGGAACAGCGCAGATCCGAAGCCGGCCCGAATTGCAATCTCGTTCGCGAACACCTCCTGGGGCGCGTGAACGCATAACCGATCAGCCAGCAGATGGAGAACCTCCCCGACCGCGGCCTTCGACGCATCGTTCTCGACCACGACCGCCACCGAGAGTTCGCGCGCCCGTCTTACGGTCTCGTTCTCGGCAAGCGGGTGGCCGTGCTCGTGCGCCAGCAGGGCGCGTATAGCGACATCGTCGTGCCAGACGCCATCTCGCTCGAGCGCCCCCCGGTTCACGAACACAGCGCATTCCGAAAGATCCGCAGAGTCGTATACATTGACCATCGGGCGACGATCGATGTCATTGGCGATGACCGACGACAATTCGGTAGCGCCCTTGATCTGCGCGACGAGCGGCTGCAGGTTTTCGAACACGAACATATTGACATGCTTGTGCGGCCAGTTGCCGATCTTGACATAGTGTCGAATGACCGACTGCTCTTCACTGATCAACCGATCGAGGTCGCGCTGCTGGTCCGCCATGACCTGCAGCGTGGTGTTCTTCACCCGGCAACGCGAGAAGTGCTCAATCGCATTCGACATGGCTTAGGACTTCTTCAATCGCAACTCCAGCAGGCCGTTCTTGAAGGAACGTCGCATTGAGGCTGCATCGACCGGGTTCGGCAAAACAACTTCCTTGGCATAGCGCCGCTCGCCGGATGAGCTGAGCGCAAGAACGTCACCGCGAACCTCGATCTCGATCTCGTCTTCCTTGGCGCCGGGAAGCTCTGCAGCGATCACGATTTCGGTGCCTTCGTCGAAGACGTCGATCAGCGGCTCGCGCACATCGACAACCTCGGGACCTTCCTTGGTGGAGCGGATGTTGCCGAAACGTTCGACATGTGGCTCGCCGCCGATCCCGACCCGCACGCTCACGCCGTAGACGCCGTGCGCTTTGTCGCCGAGTCCTTTGACCTTGAATTCACCCGTCCGATTGACTTGCTGCTCGCCGACCTCGACCAGCTTGCCAAGCACGCCGACAAAGTCTCCTAACCCCTTGAACAAGGAACCGAAGCCGATATCGATCTCAGGAACGGCTCCAGCGTGCTCGGCCTTCTTGCGTGAAGTTGCTTTGTGACTTGTCATGAACGAACCTCCCATGTTGAACCTTGTTGCCGCAGCATTCAGTAATCGATACTCACGTCGCCGCGCCGCACGGCTGCGACACCCGTCTTTGATTGATGGCCACGCTGGACCGCGCGCGTCCCGTTACGCCGACTGACGGCTCGACGCGGCGCGTCGATGTCGCGGATGAGCCGCCCAATCCTTGTGATCTCCTTATCGAGCACGCCGATGCGAAGTTCAGTCACCTGTTGCTTCTTGGTCCAGACCGCGAGCTGGCGTGCGATCAACGATCGCTGGTGGCTTAGACGCGAAAGCGTTGCCGTCAGTTTGCCGTGGTCCGCTGCGGCACCGGCGATGCGAAGGGTGCGAAGTCCAATGGCTTCGTGAAGTCCCCTGATATGGGTCATCATAGCTGTGTTTCCGCGGCCATTCGGTCGAGACGCTCTCGGGCCGGCTCCGATTTGCCTTTCGATCGCTTGTCGACAACTTCAACCCGGCTGTGTTCGGCCGGACAGTGATGCTGGATCAGGCTCATCAGCATCTTGCGCTGCTGGACCCGCTCATCCGTCTGCCCCCTTTTGAACGAGGATTTCGCGCCGAGCAGATCGAGACAGGCCTGAACGAAGCGAGGATCGGTGGACGACACGCGCATGTTTTGATCGCCAACGACCCTCGCGATCATGATGCTTCCCCGCAAGGTCGGCGCTTGGTCGTATTCGCCCGACGCCCGGTAGCCGCGCACCAGGTCTACTATTCGCGCCACCTTGGATTCGGAGAGGCCGGAACGCGCCGTGGTGATGGCTAGTTCCGTCTCGCGGTCCAGATAATCGACGTCGATCATGACCATCCGATCGCTCAACGCGTCCTGCGCATCGTGAACGCCGGCATACTCCTGCGGATTGCTTGTGAAGATCGCGCGGAAGTCCGGATGAACCCTGACGTAGCTCTCGTTTTGATTGGGCACTGGCAGCACAAGCAATCTCTCCTCCAGAACGCCGAGAAGAATGTTATTTGCCTCGGGCCGCGAGCGCGTGAACTCGTCGTAAATGAGCGTGTGGCCTTCCCGGCACGCCGTGGTCAGGCGATGGTCGGACCATTTGCGTGTGGCATCCTCCTCGTATTTCAAGACCGTATGGATGAACCGGTCGACAACCTTGCGGTATTGATAGCCGAACTGCCCGCCGATCAGGTTGGAGGTCGTCATCTCGTCGTCGCCCGTGAGGAACACCACCGGCCGTCCCAACTGGGCCGCCACGTGGAACGCGAGCGTTGTCTTGCCGGATCCGGCGGGACCGCGGAAATGAACCGGATATCCCGTACGCAGATAGCCGAGTGCCCGATCTCTCAGATCCTGGACAGCGGGTGTCTCCACGAAATTCGTGCTCGGATGCAACGAAAGTGTGCCTCCTGCAAGCTGACTGACAGAACGCGGCGCCGTCGACATATTGGATACTCCGTGCATTACAATTCCCTAGCCGCGGCGTACTGGTCAGCACATCCGGTCACGCTCTCGCATTGAAGTGCGCGATACCATTGTTGCTGGGCCGCTTCGTAACGTTCCGGCTTGCCCTGCCAGGAGCGAAACTGCTCGTAGATGCGCCTCAACGCTGGCTCGCACTGCTGCCAGACTTCATCGTCGAAAGGCGACACGGGCAGTCGAGGTCCGAAATGCGCTTGTCGGTAGAGGCTGGCTGCCATGCTACGTTCGAATTCGGTGCCGAAGCCGACTGCGACTTGCGTGACCACATAGGCCACGGCGTCTCCAAAACCCAAGGCAAACGTCTGCTCAAGTCCGAGATCGCGGGCGATGGACGCTGCCAATACGGACAGGACTCGGGCCAGCGCTTGCAGCTCACCCTTGCTGCGGTCCTCACCGCGTTGACTTAGGGTGACGAGATCAGAGTAGGCGAGCGGCAGGCCGCGCTGCGAATGCCGCGGCGGCAACAGGGTCAGCATGAAAGCGCTCGGCGCAAACACTCCGATCGATTCGTTCGAGCCCAGCGCGAGCCGCAGCTTCTCCCACAACGCCTCGACGGACGACCACGCATCGCCAAAATCAGGCTGCAGGACGATCTCGGGCTGTAGTCCGTCGCGCACCATCACGCGACAGCCCAGTCCGGTGAAGGCCTGAAGCACGGGCGGCAGCGTCATTTCGATGCTGCCGCTCGTTCGGCCTGCGGATCTAACCTTGCTCATGCCCAAATACATAGCGCTTGGTCCATTTCCGATCCGGCATCGCATGTGTCGCGCCGTCTAGCGTGCGATCTAGCAGATGCCCCGGCCGTCTTTTTTCACCTCGCTTGCGTCGGGCGCTGCGAGCAATCCAGACGGAGTCTCTTCCAAACAGGCGTTCTCTTTACCTTCAGTCTCGCGCAGAATTTCTGTTGGCTAAGCCACGCCGCCAGCCCGGAAACTCGACCAGATGGCATGCGCCTTCATTCGATCCGTGTGCATAGCATTGATGAATCGGCCTGTGCCGGCGCGCAGTTTTTGATGGCCGGACTTGAGATTTACCCGCTGGTGCTTGGCCATTCTTCCGCGTACATCGGAAAGCCCCGACCGGAGTTCCGCGGTCTTGTTCATGATCGAGGTCGCATGGCGTTCGAGATCGTGGTGCAGCAGCTTGCTGGCCTTCGACCGCGCACCCATCCACCGTGCGATCTGGCTCATCATCGCCTGACGGTCAGCGGCGACATTCTTCTTGGTCTTTGCGACCTGGTGCGCCATGGCACGACGGTAGGCCGCGACATCCTTGGCCAGGGACGCAAGAAACTTGTGGGTTTGCGCTGCGTACTCATGGCCCAGTTCTCCGCGCACCGTTGTACATGTCGCCAACATGGACTTCGTGGCCGCACGCATGGCTTCGGTTGCCTCGTTGCGCAGTTCCGATGCCCGACCAAGATCCTTGGTCAGCCGGTTAATTTCTTGAGATTGTGACATTGTGGCGTCCTTCCGTTGCACAGCTCGCATGTGATGCGGGATCGAAAGTCAACGTAATCGTGAGAGCGTTTGGAGAGCGAAGCGGCTGTCTCACTTGAGCAATCCGAATGCCGCTTCGCTCCCTTTCACTTCGTCTCCCAAAGCGGTTAAGCTTCGGCGGAAGCCGTAAGGCCGATGGCCTCAGCGTATTTCAGATAGGTATCGACGCTGGCCACCACGATACGAGCCTCGATCGCAAGCAGCTCGATCCCTACCAGCGAGACGCGAGCCCAGGCATCGATGACGACGCCCTTATCAAGAATGCGATCGACAACCTCGGCGAGGCTGGTTGATGCGATAGTTTTTTCGACTGCCATAGTTTTCTCCTTAAGTTGTATTCAGTCAGTTGGCAGCAAGACAAAAGCACAATCGCAACCGGAGCATAAGTTGGGTTGAATATCTGGCGGGCGATGGGTTTTCCCTAAGCTCCCGTAACATCGCACCGGCGCGGGAAACGGTGACGCAATGGCATCTGCGCAGATCGGCACTAGTGATGAAGCGCATCGTGGATATCAGTTCGCGAGGTCTTCGATCTCGATTCGATTAAGGAAAGACGGTCGGACCACGGAGTGGTCAGGAGATTTCAAGCAGCTGGCGATTTGCATGACCAGTTTGACGACATTGGCGGCCTCCATCTTCTGCATCAGGTGCCCGCGATAGATCTCGACCGCCTTCGGGCCGACGCCAAGATGCCGCGCCGTTTCCTTGTTCGACATGCCATGAAGCACGCATTCCAGGACCTGCCCCTCCCGGCCGGACAGCGTGGCGATCCGATCCAGAATGGACTTATGCTGGGACCACACGCGATGGGCGGCGATGTCGCTGCGAACCCAGCGCTGAATCGCCTCGACCAGCAGCTCCTTGTTGAACGGCTTTTCGAAGAACTCGACGGCGCCCAGTTTCATGACACGGACCACCGTTGCCAGGTCGCTATAGCCGGACACAAAGATCACGGGAACAATTCTCGCGCACGCTCGCAACCAAACCAGCGTATCGACGCCGCTCAATTCCGGCATCCGCAGGTCGAGAACGACACAGCCGGGTCGAGCGGGATCGAATTGTTCGATGAACAGCGAAGGCAAAGCGTAAGTGGCGACCTGCAACCCGATGGTCTTGAGCAACAGCCGCATCAGATCCCGTGTCGGCTCATCGTCATCGACCACGTGGACAATGGCGTCCGATACCACGAGACTTCCGTTGCGTTGGATGGGTTGCATGATCGACAAAACCAGATCCGAACGAATGAAGACGGAAACTCTTCAGCCGGCCCACTTGACTGATGTGAGGAACGCTCGCCAAGCGGCCGACAGATGACAGTCTGGTATGGTGACGACGAGAGATCGCTAAGGCTCTACGGATCGCGTTGGTAAAACTGTTTGAACGGCGGCGCCGCGCATTGACGTCGATCAAATGGGAGAATAGAGCCCATTCTTTGAGACAAGTGTAGCCGTCGAAGCTACGTGTGAATAAAGCACCGCTTACGAAAACGTGCCTCACCCCTAAGCATCAGACAATAACGCATGCGCTCAAGGCCGGTGATAAAATAGAGGAAAAATGAAAGAGGGCGCCAACTGAGGCCGCGTTACTTCGTCTTGGCCTCCAGTCGCTTCACCAGCCGGTCGCCGTTCCAAAGCTCGATAGCATCTCCGCCGACAAAATGCTGTGCCTGTTTGATTGCCTCGGCATCGTCGGCGCAAATTGACGGCGTCTGGCTGATGGTGCGTCCATCGCGCCCTACAAGGTACACTCGGTAATCTGCCATCCAAGTCCTCCCAACCAAATACCCCCCACGGCGGGACCGTAAGCCGATTTTGAAATTGGGCCACCAGGGGTCGAAACAGGCCAGTACCATCCGGCAACAATTGCAGCGGTAGCTATTCAATCATCCACACATGAGGCAATGAGGCGGCCTTGATCTTGTTCGGACGCAGGCGGCGATCACGCAGAGACCGGGAAGCAGACCAAGTACAGCAGCCCAAACAAGCCGTTCCAGCATTGGTTGGTCCGTCAGAAACGGTATCAAGGCGCCGGTTAAGAGATAGATCGCCCCGATTGCAATCTGAGCCCAATGAATCGCGGTCAGCCTTATTTGTTCCGTACTCATGTTTCGGCCCTGAAAAATGGGCCCCGACCAACATCGGGAGTTTAGTCGATATGGGTCGGGGCGCGCGCCACGCTGTACCTTTGACGCATTTGGACCGTGGGCTTAGCTGATTAAAATCTATATAATACCGGCATATGTGTAAGTACGTTCCGGCATACGTGTAAACACGTATGTGAATTGGGTAGTTGGCCTATTGCGGTAATTAGCTGCTCACAAACCAGAAAGCTCGATCGAGATGGAATAGCACCCGGCGACGTGCGGCAATGGCTGGTCGCCGGGTAAGTTCGCATTTACGCAACTAGCGAGTTAATTTCACATTAGGATATACTCAAGGTGATTCGATTAGGCTTCTGATCAATTTCAACTATTTGGATCGGGCGCATGCCAATCCTTGATAGGCGGTCACATTTTCGCAAATTGTTTGTCGTCACTATCAGTCTTATCGGAATTGCGGCGCTCGCGATTGGCATAACCATTTGGTGGTTACGCTCGGATGCGATCAAAGATGCGTCCAAGGATACTACCAATCTTGCAGTTGTGCTCGCCGAACAAACTACTCGCTCTATCCAATCAATCGATCTCGTTTTAAACGAAATTCGGGAACATATAGAACCCCTCGGCGTGCGAGCACCAAATGATTTTGATC
>Ga0182014_10004304_pt1 | contig 16438 bp, 9 predicted proteins | sample 612S2DmetaG_FD_120489 | JGI IMG/M metagenome (GOLD analysis project Ga0182014, IMG submission 120489) | Permafrost microbial communities from Stordalen Mire, Sweden - 612S2D metaG | ecosystem: Environmental > Terrestrial > Soil > Wetlands > Permafrost | place: Sweden: Stordalen | collected... | reverse complement strand
GGATCAAGTTAGGATGAAAAATACTAACCAGTTAATAATTCTTGTAATTCTCAAAACCGATCAAACTTCGCTAAAATTTGTTTTCTAATTCCATCTACATCATTGATTGCTATATCAACAATCGCATTCTTGTTCTCTGAAACAACATTCGCGTTTTTCAATTTCTGTTTTGCATTTAGATAGCCAGAGTCAATACAATGGACATCATCAACAGATTTAGTTATGTATATCTAGTGTATGTTTAGGACTATAAACTTTAAGGAGAGAGACCTAAAAGGATTCAGAACTACTTCAAAGCTGAAATGATTTTTATTTTAGCTAACTTACATCAGCTTTCTGTGGAGATGGAAACTTATCCGAGATCTTTTTTGACTAACTTATGAGGATTTGATAAATCCAATTTTGGGTAGGTTGACTATAAAGTAAATATACAAAATTTGTTAAAACCGGGAGTTAATCGATATTATTTAATTTATAACGGGTTTCGATAAACCTCTGATTTTCACGAGTCACCTTATATTCCACTATAATCATAGGATATAATTTAGGGATTCATCGAAATCATCTATATTTCAAGCTACGGTCATGAGAAATAGATACAATTCTTGTATACTCCTTGAAAAGTTTATAGTGGTGAAATATTATATTTTACTTCCAAAATTAATTCTTTTAGGAAATTTGTGTTATTTTTGGGATCTATTTTTCTTAAGGAAAAGAATTATTTTTGTGATTTTATGTTTGCACTTAATGCAATAATTACTCTGAATTTTTGCTTTTTAATTCGCTCAAAAGTCTGCAGCAAACGAAAAAAACAATAAATCATGCACATTTATTGACAAAAAACCAAAAATACTTTATATTATGACTGCATAAAACTCGATGTCAATTCTTGTCTGGAAAAATATTAATCCATCTATTGTTGATTTGTTGAATTGACTTGGCTAAAAGAGGTTATTACTAAAAAAGGTGGAATTGACCGAAGGAGCAACGTCCTATGGTCAGTAACATACTTTGAGTAGTAGGAAGTCAAACCTTAACATACACAGCCATCTCCAATAACTAGTTTCTCAAAAGTAATTGGAGAGTGGAACCTATGTACACAATGTTTTCGGCATAATGTCTCAGAACCAGAATTGGATAGGTTTAAAAGAATATTACGCAGACGTAATATCGACTATTGAATAACCGTATAGATCCGAACTAATTAGATATTTAGTACAGATCGATCTAATTGGATATTTCGGAAACGAAACTATTACGAGTACGTAATATGGAATTTTGAGAAAGATCTGGGAAAAAAGATGTAAATTTCCCACAACATACATTCTGCATATGTGCACAGATGTGGAATCTGTTTGCCTATTATTTCACTATATTCATTGGAAGTTAGATTATTTTTTAAACCATTATCATATTGAGAAAATATATTCTATTCTTGTGTATATTTGCGAAATGTGGGTTGTAAAGTTTTGATTACGCTTAAATCCCTATAAAGATAAAACCAGAAGCTAAATGATGCTGAAAGGGAAACTAGGAATTCTGTTCCTGAAAAAAACCTTATTTTAATAAACTTCTCAGCTTTTGGAAAAAAATATACAAAAATCCTAAATTTTTGTAGTTTACTCAAGTTCTAAAAACCCAACCCAAAGGTGATACGATGCTAAAAAGACAGCTAGGAACCTCACTCCTAGTAACTTGCCTTATTTTAACAACCGTACCAGCTGCATTAGGCGGCCATAACACACGAACTATAACTGTTTCAGGAGATGGAAGCGGAAATTTTATTTGTGATGGAAAAGACGATCAAGTCCCGATTAACAAAGCACTTGAATATGCAGCTAATAACCCAGGCACAACTGTCCACCTTAAAGGCCAGTTCACGTATTACATAAGCGATACTCTTCAAATAGGCAGTGATACAGTCCTTGAAGGAGATTCAGGTGTGAAAATTAAACTTGCTCCAGGATTATCTGTTTGGGGTGGGCGCAGTAGTAATATTGCAGACGAAAAAGCTATGATTATGATTAAAGACAATTCTGCAACCAATATTATAATAAAAAACTTAATTATTGATGGTAGTCAAGAAGACTATTATTCAAATATCAGGCTCGGAACCTCTTGTTATAACATGGCAACTTTGATAGGTTGTAATGGATTAACAATTCATGATGTTACATTCAAGAATGGGTGCAATGATGCCGTTCTTATCAATAAATGTAGCAATGTAAGAATAGATAAAATAGCTGTAAACAAATGTGGACATGATGGCATAAGTGCCTATGATGTAACTGGTATTAAAATTATAAACAGTAGGTTTGTCAATAGGACTAATTCATCCTGTCGATTCTATCAGGTTACCAATGGCGTGTTTGCACATAATGAATGTACTACATCTGGCGGTGGATATGCAGGTTTAGAATTAGAAGGGACTGTTTCAAATACGGAAGTTTATGGTAACAATTTCCACGATTTAGCTGGCCCTGCAATTGCACATGTACATACGAACGAAAACAATGTACATATTCATGATAATTCTACCTAGGACTTACACAATTGCCTGCTTTGCAGGAAACTTTTTAATTTTGCATAACCCCCTAATTTGAAGAAATTAAAGATAGATTGTGCGGTCCTTAAAATATTCATTTTGTTTTCAATGTTATCAATTAATTATGACAACAAACTGTACACAACATTTCTAGATTCACTTGTTGAAGAGTAGTGAATAGAACTTTTACTTCTTTGAATAACTTTTTAGTCACTTCATAATCTCCTCCTCTGTAATTTTTTTTAGCTGATTCTCTTGTTTTGTAATACATCAATTATTCCCAGATGATGTTCTTTTACTGGTCTTTTTATTGTTGCATCATAACCTTTTGATTTTGCTCCAAAGTAGTATATGTCTTTGTAAATCACTGTATCTTTTTCGGACAAATCTAACTGAAGATCATTAAGTAGAGTAGTTGTTGTTTTGAATCTTCTGATCAGCTCATAATTCCTGTTTATTATTCTAGGAGGTTTATATCAAAAGCGTGACACAACCCTTGTCCCCAGGATCTGACTCTGACTCTCCTTTTTTTTGCTTCATTTTCTCGAGGTTTATCCTCTTTTACATATCACGAATCTAAACGTATAAAAAGTGGCTTTCTGAATCATTTCATTTTTTATTTTCAAACCAAGTAATCAAGTTTGCTTTCATCAGGGAGAATAAATTTACAAATCTATATATAGAACTACAACTGACATAGTTTACTAATGCAGTAAAGGTGGTAATTAATGGTATCCATCCGAGCTAAAATTAATTCCAGATTAGAGAAATTTCTAGAAGTAGATTACAGTGGATATCGAAGAGCTATACTATGCTTCTTCATCCAAGTAAAAAAAACAACTATAGATGAACTGCATGAAATGCTATGTGGTAAGTATAGCGTTTCAAGAAACACAGTTGCATCTATGGTAGGGTACATTCACTCGAAACTCGGAATTTTGAGAGCACACAAGGAATCATATAAAACCCCAATGGTTTACTTCCTAAGAGAAGAATATATGGATCTGCTTACGAAGATTGTAAGCTCATCTAAAACATCCACTTAACAGATTATCATAGAAAGTTAGATCTTACCTAAAATTGCCTGATTAAAATGTCACTTGTGAAAAACGCACCCAGAACAGCAACCACTATCGTAGTAAGATCAGATGCTAATGCACGCATAAGTCATTCAAGGGATCCATATTACAGCCTCATGCGGCGTATTTTTCAGGAAGAAACTACCGCTGCTAGGGGTCAAAAGTTTTTGATAATTATTGAAGAACGGCAAGCTTCAGGAGAAGCAATTCGGACTGAAGAATGGAAGGCCCTTCTGGAAGAACTGCAGATAAGTCGCGCCTCATTTTACGCAATGCGCAACAAGTTACTTGGAGCGGGGCTCATCTCGATAAAAAACAAAGAATACAGGCTTTCAGGTCAGTTTTCAAGGGATCTTATGGATATGGCTCGCTGGTGGTGGACTGCAGTTCTGAATCAGCCTGGAGAAATTCTATACTAAGAAGTGATACTATTTTCCATTGAGATTTAATTCCAGTATCCATAAACTGCAACAGAAAGATATATATATAAAATTCTCCCTAAGAGGATGTACTTCAGAGAGAATAAAACTCACTACATAGCGAAAAATCATTGAAGCCCGGTAGTGTAGTGGTCAATCATGCGGGACTCTGGATCCTGCAACCTCGGTTCGAATCCGTGCCGGGCTATTCCATCTTGTCGACAATCTTACTTTTGTTGCTTAAAGGAATTGAATTTTTTCCTGTATTCTACCAATCTGAAAGAAAATAAGGCTTTTTATAAATTTCTTGATTTTTTATTTATTGCAGTCAATTGTAGATGAAATTAATGTAATTTTTGCGATCACAGAGCTATAGAAAAGTATCATGAAGAGCAAGCAAAGTTTCGTTCTAACTAAAAAATCTTATGGTGTTTATTCTGGAAAATTTCGATAAAAACCTGCGCATTTATGCATTGGTTAGTTCAAATTTCCTAATATTAATTTTTACTCATCGAAACTTTTACTGATTTTGCCCTTAAAGAAGAATACAAAAGTCTTCGGTCCGTTGAAACAAAATCAATGAAATTTATTATGTAATTGATTATAAATCTTTTTTTATCATTTTTGAGTCTATATATTTTAACACAGAAGTACTGGTAGACATGAAGCAAATGTAATCGTTATGCTTAAAATGTTGGTTTTACAGTACTGCATGGTCTTTAGACCTTGAACTTGAGGAACAAAGTATTGATCGAAATCATTCGAGAATTTTTCGTTTTTAAATTTTCGTTTAGAACAAATTACCAAAGGATAAAATAGCGAAATATAGACTAAAAGAAAGACGATTAATTGTAGATCCTGTTATTTAGAAAAAATCTCACTAAGTATGTATATATGGTTTCATAGTAAGTTATTAGTTTTCTATACACCAACTGTAAAAAACTTACTATTATGGCTACTGCTAGGCAAATTAGCACAACAAATCTAAACAAATAATCACCAAAAGTTATCCACAGAAATGTTAATAATTTTTTGTAAAAATACTAGTAGTCACTAACTTTAGTTACTGTTCCAAGTCTATAAAAATGCAACTTGTTAACATAATAGAAATGCTTTCATTATATAGAGTTATCTAAATTCTCTAAGTTTTCTAATTCAGCTTTAAATTGAGTAATTATTCATCTTTCAAATTCCTAATATTAATTATTAAAATCACTTACTCTTCAAACGAGATCTTACATCAAATATTCACTTTGAAATGTTTGTTACCTAGTTTTAATTTTCCCCTAATAAATTAACATTTTGATTTGTGCAAACATTCAAAAATAAAGAGAAATATAATAAACAGGAATTATGAGCTGATCAGAAGATTAAAAACAGCAACTCCTAATCTCCCTTACTCGAGTGTAGATTTATCAGAAAAATGAAGTGGTTTGCAAAACATAAGATACTTCAAGCAAAATCAAAAGGTCATGATGCAACATTGACAAGAGTAGTTAAAGAACACCTTCTGGTAATAAAGAATATATTAAGAAACAAAAAGATCAACTCAAATTCAGAGAAACGTTTTTTTGCAATGAATAAAAACATATTTTAAGCAAAATAAATTCTTGCCACTTATGTTCAAAGAGAAAATATGAAGATGTTATATGCAGTTTTTTGTCATAATTAATTGTTACCTTGGAACTAAATGGAGAATTTTAAGGGTAGTAGAAATATCTTCAAAATCAAAGAATAAGAAATCAGGAAAGAAAATATCAGGTCAAATATAGAAAGCAATGAGGATGTTTGAATAGGATTCACGCGAAAAAAATTAGAGGAAAATTGTATGATCCATAGTTTTTTTTCCAATATCGAAGAAGCTATCTAGTTAAGAGCATCCTACAGGTATGATTTAAGTCGCTATCCATAACACGCTGTAGGAATCTAATTTCCCCGAGAAATGTTATTACTAATGATTTATATTTGAAGCTGCCTTAGAACTATTAAATGGAAACGTGGAATGCAAATAATTGTGCTTATAAAACTGGAAGTACCTTTTTTTATATGAAGTATCGGGAAAATTTTTTCCAGACAATGATATGATCAATTATTTCAGATTTATTTTCTTCGAGATTGATAAATGGCACTTTCTGAGTATGATGTAATAGACACTAATGGTGATCTTGTATATCATTTCGTCGCTTCTGAACCAAAGTGTTCTCCACCGGGAGTGATGCAGGTCATAAAAAGTATCACAGCAATAAAAATCTTTAATGAATACCCTTTGATTCAAAACCAGTTACTTTGTTGTGAGCTTTCGAGTGATGGAGGTTATATTTGAACCATGGGCGAGGATATGACTTGCAGTGTAATTAAAAACTGTATCAAAAATCAGGGAAACTCGTTAGAAAAGTATCATACAAGCTAATAAAATATTTGATTTTAATAATTACATGATATAGTGAAAACTCATTTAAATGCATAACATTTTTCAATAACTCCTGGGTTACCGAATTTTATCATCAATTACTTGCAATTGACTGCAATAAATCAAAAACCAAGTGCAGAATCAAAAGTGTCCAAATTAATTTTTAGTCAGCAATACACATCAATCCTCAGTAAATAATTCAGCTAGATTTTTATTTCCAAATTATTTCAGGATGTATAATTAAATTAATCCTAAAAAGATTATCTGCTCATAATATAGTTTATTCTCAAAACTTGAGCTCGCTATTTTTTTCGTAAGAATAACGATAGAAATGATGTTATTAAAGCTACTTTTCAAAAGTTTACTATAATAAAATTTTGAGTTCATTTTCGCACATCGTGGCTTTAAGAAGTGAAAACGAAAATATGCAATAGTGAAAAGTTGTTGAAGATGGATTCATCAACTTAATAGGGATTAATATTAATATGTTAATAACCTTACCAAAGAAGTAGAAATAAGTCAAAGAAAGCATAGGGGATAATAAAATAAATTCCTGACCTTCACCCTCTTCCAAGAGCTGATCCAATGGACTATAGGTACGATCTTACGGATAATAATCTCTGCGTTGGAGAAAGTAGAATACCTGCGTATGATCTGGAAGAAAATGAGATCGGAAACTGCAGTAACTGTTCTTCAATTCTTGTTAGCCTTAGTTATCACTCTGTAAGTGAAACAAATGTGGTTGTGACAAGATGTGTTTCATGTCGAGCTTTTTACGCAAACATCTACGATTTAGAGTGGAGTTGGATAGATGAAATCCCATTATCGTTGCTTCCAATCCCAATTACAATAAGTAATAAAGTAATTAATGAAAGTAAAGAGCTTGAGAAATTACCTCTCATAAAGCTTCAAGCTGTTTTTTCCAGAGGGGAGATTGAAGCTCTCTTTGCCAGGACAAGAAATGAAACTACAATTCGCCAGTATTTATATAGAGCGCGGAAAAAGTACAAACTATTTGAAGAAATATTTGATATACGATTAGAATTATAAATAAGTCACTCAATTTAGAGACATACTTCATTTTAATTTATATATATGTATTCTACACAGAATGTAAAAATAACTATTTTGATACGTATCAATATAATATTACATTTAAATCTTTTATTTTGATAAAATCTAATTTATTAGACTATACTTAAAAATTTAAAGTATTAAACTAAAAAATATCTATGCTAAAATAGGGCACTAAAAAGAATTTAACTAAAAATCTATACTAATATGGAAAGTAAATATATATTTCGATACAATTTTTTTAAGATTTCTTAATATTCTTTGATTTTAATTATTTAGTTCTAAATCAAGAAAAATAATAAAATTTACGATTTGGGAATATATCTAGGATCTCCAAAATTTGTTGTTAGAGTATTTAATCTGAGAATGTCATTAATTTACGTTAATTTTAATTTGAATTACACTGACTATATGTAATTAGTTTCTTCATGTCGGATTTATTCCCTGAAAACTGTTTAAAACGTGTGATTTTACAAAAGAATAACATATTGCTTTATTTGAAGCCGATTAAATATATTACCTATCATATATATTTATTGCGAATGTTAATTAAAATTTTTTTTTTAAATTTCAGCTCTTCTTTATATACCTATATGATTCTACCTTAGTTTCACTGACGAAGTATAGACGTTTTGATTTAAATAATTATAGAAACGTATAGTTCAAAAGGGAGAAATATTTAAAAAAGCGAATAGGAATTTTAACTATTCTTTGAAATTCAATCTTTAGGTGTATTTTAGTTTTTTCCCGGCCATAGATAATTTGTCCTTTTATACATATAGTCTGTATGTATGGTAGATCTCAATTAACCCATTAATTTTTCTCGGTGTTTTTTTCTATTTAATGGGGGGTCTGTCGGCCAAAATCTACATATTCACATAGTCTTTGGAATAACTGACTTCACAAAATGGGGGATTTAATGCAGGATTATACTAACTGGGAATTTTATTCTTATAGTATTACTGAATAATTTCTAAATACCAATAGATCTCTAATAATTGACTCAAAAAGCAAAATTTGCAATATAAAAATTTAAAATAACTTAACAACATATGGTATAGTTAGTTCCCAAAATATTATAGGCTTGTTCACTCAATTTATGGCATATAAGTAATAAATCTAAATAATAATATCATCGAAATGAATTTAAATCTCAGAAATATTTTTCTCCGGAGATTTATGAATTATATATTTTTTTATAGATTTAATTTGTGATTGAAAATTATTCTGACGTTATCCCTCTATAAATATATAACTATATTTATATTGTATAACCAAGTAGTTTGAGTGTGGCATATGCGAGTTCATTAATATATTATAAGTATAGTCTTATTAATACATCATTTCTATTTTTTCCTTCAATTCGTAGCATTTTTATGATGAGCTATGGTGAATGATATACTTTTTAGTAATAGTTCCTACAATGTAATTTTTAGTTGCACAATCTATAGGAAATATAACGTTATACTGTTAAAAATATATTTTATAATGTAGATGTTTATTTGCTTGAACGAATTTATTAATTGAGTTTAGCCATTATCTATCTAATATAATAGTAATTTGTAAAACTATAAACTAACATATATTATATAAAATATCTTTTTATAGATATTAATATATGGTATATATTATAATATAGACTATACTAAAAATATATAATACGTTATAGATATTTATAGGTATATAGTTCATAATAAATATTATAATATCTCTTTAAACACTTAAACAGTTTAACTAGAAAACTCGATCCCATTAAAATTTGTACTGTTTGAAATAAACGTTTGAACTACAAAGCTTATGCGCATGATTTTGACCTAAAATGCACAAATTATATAGGTATGAAGCTTACGAGTATGCATATTAATTCTACATATTCGTATTTCCTCAGCTCAGTATTAAGCTATAATTATTTATTTAATTTATGTTCATAATGGCTATCCTAGCTATATCATAGATGCCATAAAACACATAGACTCCATTTTATTTTTATTATATATTATTTTTCATATTTGCGAGTAATTGGTTATTTAAAAGTATGAAAGATGTGCACAATTAGTTATTGTATAAATTCATAAGTTTTTACGTAAGCTACTCATTTATATTGCTTTCTTAAATTATCTCAAAAAAAATCCTGCATGAAAGATCCTCTTTCATATCTCGAAAAATCTCATTATAAAATTTTTATCTTACATATTTTTATGATTGATGCTTTCAAATAACTATATTTCAGCAAATCTTTTATTTTATAGTTAGCCTCTGCTATTTCAAAGCTGTTGAGAGTCTGTTTTTGCAGCCCACTTTATCGGTCTTCATTATCTTAATCCCTAATTCTATCAGAAGAATACATTATTCGATGAGATCCGGAAGAAAGCTTTCAGTATTCCCATAATTGTTCTATCATAACCCACTCAACTGTATTCAAGAGTTATACAAAAAAGGAACTTTCCATCCTTGCACCTATTTGTAAATACTTCCTTTCTTAATTGATATAGCTCTTCAGTCCATAAATATACTCGAGAGTTCGACCCAAGGGATATCACATAGACTTTTATCTCTGTGTTAATGACAGCGACCTTCTGGAAGAAATAAACCATACAAGAAAAAGGCTAATCGACCATTGATAAATAATCGATATTTCAGAGACTGTTTATTGTTTTCTGGTCTTCCGTTTTTTAGGAAGAGTACCAAAATATTCTGCATTTGCTTGGATCACTAGAAAAGTACAACTTTGAATATCTTTTAATACTTATTAATAGGAATGACATTTACTTTTCATGTACAGAAGAAGCCTTTTTTTGGATTTAGGTAGTTTGTTGAATTTTCTTTAAAATGATTTCTCGTATTGTGGTTTTACAGAAAATCATCAAATTCAGGTCATTTATGACTAATTCAATATTTTAGCTTAATATGTTTTCTGTTTAGTTACATGACCTCGTTGGAATTGATTCACTGCTTCAAATGTTTTCAAGTTTGATATATGTTTAATCGCATTTAGAATGCTACTCTATAAATTTAAATATATTGTCCCCCATTTAGAAAGTAACTACAAAGTACCCATTCGAAATAGCAAGAGCCGAAAATCGTTGTGTCGTTTTCCCTGTTTGACTTCCGCACATGGTTTTTGACGGAATGGAAGGTTCCGTTGCAAAAAAAATATTTCTGCATTTTGACACCATAATTTTAACCTTTGTGTGCCATTTTCTTTCTAATGAAAAGGATTAACTTTCCTAATTGTGAAGGTTTTTTCTGATTTTGCACGGGAGCCAAATTTTTTGCAACGGAACCACATCACAAATGCTAATACTATCACAATTGTGAATATGTATAATCACTGAATGCATACCAGAATGACAGAGTGCTATGTTTCGGTTGCAACCCGGAATCAAGTGAGTTCTATTCTGTTTCTGACTTAAAAGAAAGCTTAAAAAGGATAGGGCAAAAGGAAGTTGCGAGATCTCAGGATTCAGAGACAATTTGAAGCCCTATTCACCCTTGATTATATAAAATATAATTTCAGAGGAACTTTACCCATGAATCTGAATGACACTAAAAACATACTGTTCAATAAAGTAAATACACTTTCAGAGGTATGAACATGGAAATTTCGGCCAATGTTCCCACTATTAAAAATTTATTTACAGGGAAAAAAAGCCAGAATTTAGGAATAGTTCATTCAATGAACTACACTATTCCTGGAATTTTAAGCTTGGAGAGCGGGAAAACTCTTTCCAATATCAGGATAGAATATGAGATTTATGGAAAGATGAATGACGATAAGAGCAATGTAATCCTGATCTGCCACGCTTTAACAGGTGATGCCCATGCTGCAGGTTTTCATAAGGGAAATAAAAAACCAGGTTGGTGGAACATTGTAATCGGCCCAAACAAAGCATTTGATACAGAGAAATACTGCGTCATATGTTCAAACATACTCGGAGGCTGTAAAGGATCCACAGGTCCCTTTTCCATAGATCCTGAAACAGGGAAGCCCTATGGCATTTCATTTCCTGTAATTACTATAGCAGATATCGTGAACAGTCAGAAGAAACTGATCGAATATCTGGGAGTAAGACAACTTTATGCAGTTGCAGGTGGGTCAATGGGTGGGATGCAGGTGCTTCAATGGACAGTAAGCTATCCAGAGATGGTAAAAAAAGCTATCGCAATAGCTACAACTGCATCCTCAACCCCCCAACAAATTGCATTTGGAGCAATTGGAAGGAAAGCAATAACTGATGATCCTAAATGGAATAGAGGAAATTACTATGGAAAAGAAATGCCTGCACAAGGACTCGCACTTGCACGTATGGTAGGGCATATAACATACCTTAGTGATGCTTCGATGCAAAAAAAATTTGGAAGAGTTCTGCAAGATGAGGAAGGTATCGCTCACTCCCTAAATTTTCAGGTCGAAAGCTACCTAAATCATCAAGGAGATACTTTTACAAAGCGTTTTGATGCTAATTCATATCTCTATATTACAAAATGCGCGGATTTTTTCGACCTTTCAAAGAATGGATCCCTTATAGATGGCTTTGCTGGAGTTACTGCAAAATACCTCGTAATTTCCATAACTTCAGATTGGCTCTATCCTCCGTATCAAGGCCAAGAAATTCTATCTGCTCTTACAGCAAATGGAGTTGATGCAAAATACGAAGAAATCAGGTCTCAATATGGTCATGATGCCTTCTTGCTTGAGGAAGGGCAGATGAATTACCTAATAAGAAGTTTTCTATCACAGATTCTTGTAAAGGATATTATGAATCAGAATTTTTATTCAGTTTTCAGAGATGAAACAATAGAAAATGCATCAATACTCATGGTAAAAAAGAAGGTTAACCATTTACCTGTCGTATCAGAAGACGGAAAGCTTGAAGGAATTGTCACATCCTGGGATATTACAAAAGCAGTTGCTTGTAAAATAACTGAATTAAATGAGATAATTACACGTGATGTCAGGTATATTCATGGAGACGATAAAATTGAAATTGCATCGTCAATAATGGAAAACTACTCAATTTCCGCACTTCCAGTCATTGACTTAGAAAACCGAATAATAGGTATGGTTACAAGTGATAGTATAAGTGCTCTGATCGGAAAATTCCGTTAATTCGGAAGAAGGCTCAAAATTCGAGTTATTTTTGTCCAAGTCAATTATTAAAAGTATTATATCAAAATGATTAGATATGTAGTATAAAAGAAGAATGATAAAATAAGATTATATGCTACAAATATTAAATATGTTGAGACCCTAGTATAACTTACGTTCTCATCTGTTATTACACAGAAAGACCTATTACACAAAAACTCCATTCAGTAAATACTCCTTAAAAATATAGTCGATATAATGAAGAGATAAATTCAAAAGATGTAACTCGTGGGTCCAACATTAAATCTCTTCGATATGAGATCGTGCCTTTCGGAACTTCAATAATTGTTCAGGTGAGAACGCAATTTATCACAAACCTATAACCTAGGATTATGTTTTTTTGATCGATTAAAGTCACAATAAAACATTTTTTATGATCGTGTACTACAGCTTTCAGCTTTAACACAATTAAATTAATCTAGGACTACGCAATTGAACTGAAAAATCAATAGCTTTAAACCTTTAACTATTTAAAATGCGAATTTAAAGCTTATTGTTTATTGTGCTTGATCTTGTACCTCAAGTGTGTAAGCCCTTTAATAATGCAAGTGGATAGTAGGAAATCCTTTAACTTAAAAACAACCCTAATTCACCTGTAAAATGATATTGTCAAACCCTGCAATCACATCCTTTTTTTTGCGTTTTCGATTACACGTCTTGAAATTCCCCCAGATCATGAATTGAAGAAGGGATTCGGAAGTTACTTTCAGATAGAGTATCGTATCTTCGACAACTTCTTTTCTTACAGAGTTGTAGCAGCGTTACCTTGTAAAATGTAATATTCTTAACTTCACACCTTCGCATTCACATTTGTTAACGACTATACAGATTGTGACTATTAAGTTTATCGTGGAATGCATTCGGATAAAATCGACAAATTTTTAAAAACTTGATGTTTTATATAGATACATCAATGCGCAGATAAATCCCATTATTATAATTTTTTGCACTGATAACAATATGTATGCATATACAACATACTAATTCACAAGTGTGAAGATTTAAGTGTGATGGTGATTATGGAAACTCCATGTCAGAAAGCTGTATGGGATCTTGTCCCTGCAATAAGGGCCAGTCTTGCAATCGAACTTGTAAATAAAGGACAGTCACAAGCAACTTCTGCAAAGTTGCTGGGGATTGCGCCATCGGCAGTTTCTCAGTATATTATGGGAAAAAGAGGGTATAGGATTGAATTTAAGGATGAGGCGAAGGAATTGATCGAAAAGCTTGCTCAGGACTTGATCGACAATAAAGTCGATGACTTTGTGGCAAGGATATGTGAGATCTGCGTAAATGCAAGAGGAATTGAAAGTAACTGCAATAGAAGTTTTGGTTCCGAAGAATTAGATAATAAAGCAGTAGAACTTGATAAATAGAAAATTATCCAAGTCTATTACCCGCAGCTTGCTGCGGGGATGGGAACTCTCAGAGAACTGTATTAATTTACGGGTTTAGATTTAATCGTTACATATAGACATTGTTCTGCCCACTTAGAGCATCTCCCTCATCATTCCAGCTGAATAATTATAATTAAGGCTCATTAATCCTAAAAAAGTTGACCGATTTTTGAGAACCCTAACAATCTTGGTACTTCACATATAGAAAGGATAAGTCTGACAGTATCTTGCAAGATTCATAAAAAGTAATAAATTTCAGTAAAACCATTAGATTCTCAGAAGGCTTTGATTTCTTCAAAGGTATTATTATTTCATAAAAATTCACGATTCTTTAAAAATGAAAATTGAATTTGGAAACCAGAAATTCTTCCTAAAAACTCCATCAACGGCGCAAAAATAATTGATTGCATATGGAGTTTAGGGGAATTATTAGCAATTAGAGCTCGTGTTCATTAAATTGGTGACACAACTCTTCATTTCTTAATAGTAAAATCAAGAACGTTTTCAAACACTCTTTTATCATTCAGTCCGACAATTTTAGCTTGAGATCTGCTCCGGGTGACTTTTCCGTTCTGTTGCATGTAAACGTATTTTCCATTTTCGGTACCCACGATCACAGAGAAGTCAGGTATAGAGCTTACTCCGAAATAGTCAGCAAGTTTAGGGCTTTGGTCTACATCTACAGCCATGATCGTTGCTTTCCCTCCGTATTCTGTTGCTAGCTTGTTAAGGATAGGCTTCATTTTCTGACAAGATCCACACCACTCAGCTCCGATTTTCAACAAAACTGGGCCGTTCTTGAGAGCTGTGTTTATCTGCTTAAGCTGGGCCACTTCTACAACAGTATTTTCTTTAAGGCTTACCTTAGAGTTTGTGGAATTTGCCTGAATTTTTTTGTAATTTATTGTAGCCTTTGACGTGCTTTTTAATATGTCAGCTTTTGCAACTGGTTTATATGATGTTTGTTGTGCATGTACTGCCACTGCAAGCTGCAGCTCCTGTCATTGACAGGACGAAAAGAACTAGCGTTAAAATACCTAGCGCCTTAATCATATTTTTATGCATTATATATCCTCCATAGTATCCACTCAACCATAAATTATCCAAAGATCCTGAATGTTAATTCAATTTCCAAAGCTCTTGTTTATTAAATCCAATTCTCACTGACAATGAAAATATACTCTTTAACTTAAACCCCCGCTTTAAGAAGTAGATTTATTTTCATACTATTGAATGATTTTCATGCGTTTTCTTCAACAAACACTTAAAATTTATAAAATATTTCCTGCAATTTTGTGTACTCTTCAACTTTTCAAAAGCTAGGCATCAATCAATGCATTTTTATTTGATATACGTTGCAGTAATTAATCTCATAGGTTAACTAAGATCAAAAGTTGGAATGTATATCATAAAACAAGTGAAATGACCTCGGTAATCACTATAAAAAAAATGTAAAAGTATCTCAACTATAAGTGAATTTTCTGTTATAAAAAGTTATCTCGAGAAAAAATATGAAACTTTTTAATTATACACCTTTCACAATATTTACAAAGCTTGTTGCTATTAAAATTTACTATCAATAAACAGCTTGACTGACAATCATTTATGTAAATAAATTGCATCAATGTGCTTACTCTGCACTGGCTGCGACCAGACACCCATAAAGATATTTAATTCATTCGATTCTGTGTGATTCGTCCCAGATTGGTCTTTAAAAAGTCTGCCTTTTTTAAGCTCTACGGTTGCAATGATAATCTTTCAGCAATCGATTATTAGAATGATAATCTCTCAGCAATTACTGAAGAAAATTACAATTTCGAATCAGTTGATTAGTGCTATTTTCATGATTTGTTAATCAAATAAGGATATTTTTCATTAAATTATTTCCTTTAGAGGATAATTCTGGCATATTTTAGGAAATCTTTATAAAATCCAGTCATAGATAATTGAGTATATGACACAGCAATTCACTCTTACCATTCAATCTGGAAAAAATAGGTTTAGAGAACAGGAAGGATTTGACATTATGGAGATAAAACCAGGGGATACCCTGGCAATAGTGGGTCCAACAGGCTCAGGAAAATCAGCCTTTATTAATGATATTGAAACCCTTGCACAGGGAGATACAGTAACAGGCAGAATGATTTTAATAAATGGGGAAGTCCCTCCCGAGTCCTTTGTACGGGAACCGGCATTCAAACCGATTGCCATGATAACCCAAAACACACGCTGTTTGGCAGATCTCACAGTCGAAGCATTTATATTAATGCACATCAGAGCACGGCGGCCTGGCAAGGAGGAGTTGCTTGCTGAGACAATTAATCTTGCAAATACATTCACTGGAGAAAAAATAAGCCTTAAGAGT
>Ga0182014_10004303_pt1 | contig 16439 bp, 11 predicted proteins | sample 612S2DmetaG_FD_120489 | JGI IMG/M metagenome (GOLD analysis project Ga0182014, IMG submission 120489) | Permafrost microbial communities from Stordalen Mire, Sweden - 612S2D metaG | ecosystem: Environmental > Terrestrial > Soil > Wetlands > Permafrost | place: Sweden: Stordalen | collected... | reverse complement strand
GCGCGGCGCGCGGCGAAGGGCAGAAGAACGAGAAAAAGGCGGGGCGCCTTGCGGCGCCCCGCCTTTCTTGCGTGGTCGACCCCCCGAAACGGCAGGCGAGCCTACTTGGCCGCCGCGGTGAGCGCGTTGGCCGCGGAGATGATCGCCTGGTGGTCCTGGTGGCGCTTGTACTCGGCGTCCATCTCGAGAAGACCGCCCGGGAACTCGTAGGCGGGCATGAGGGCGACGAAGTCGTCGGCGTTGAACTCCTCGGGGACGTGCACGCCGCTCTCGGGGTTGCCCTTCTGGCCGATGAGCTTGCCGGTGGCGATCAGCTCGAGCGTGATGACCGGCGTGAAAGCGGTCTGGGCGGTGACGACCTGGGTGCCGTACTTGCCGACGCATTCAGCGTTGTCGGCGATCTGGTACAGGTAGACCTCGCGGGTCATGCCGTCCTTTTTGCCCTTGACCCACGTGCCGGCGGCCGTCTGGCCAACGTACTTCTTGCCGATCTCGTTGGGGTCGGGGGCGGCGGCGGCGATGACGTCGCGCGGCGCCACTTCGACGCCCTTCACCTTGATCGGGGTCTTCTTGTCCATGTTGGTGGACTTGAAGATGTCGATGGCGGCCATGAACTCGTCGCCGAGCGCATACTTGAACGTGGCCTTCTTGTTGCCCTTGAGCAGATGCGCGCTGCGGCCCAGCGAGACGACCTCTTCGTGCTCGACGTGGGCGATCTCGACCGTGCCGATGCCCTCAGGCAGGAAGAACGGCTCGAGCTCGGCGAACGGCTCGATCGTGTACCAGCCCTTGCCCTTTTCCCAGACGATGGCGGGCTGGGTGCACTCTTCGATCGTGGTCCAGATGGAGAAGCCGAAGCTGATGCCCTTGGCGCCCGGGATCTCGAGGTTGGAGCCGTCGCGAATGCCGATCTCTTCGATCTCGTCGAACATGTGATCGGCGGCGTAGCGGGCGAAGTAGTCGGCCATGCCGGGCTCGACGCCGAAGCCGGCGAAGGCGAGCTTGCCGATCTTGTCGAACTCGGGGCCGAGCGGGAATTCCTTGTCGCCGAGCATGACGCCGGTCGGGCCGATCTTGCCCTCGGGGTGCGGTTCGGAGACCGTCATGGCGGTGTCGAGATAGTGCGTCTTGGCCTTGAGGGCGGCCTGCAGGAGCTGCGGGTTGAACTCGGGGGCGACGAGGTTACAGATGATGTCGACGCCGTGCTTGGTGGCCAGGGCGGCGACTTCGTCTACGTTGCTCGCGTCGACCTTCTCGGCCGGGAACCTGTCCTCGCCGAGGCGCTTGCTGATGGACTGCGCCTTGGCCAGGTCGTAGTCGGCCATGACCATCTTTTCGAGCCAGCCCTTGTTGGGGTCGCGCCGCGCCGCGATGGCGGCCATCGACTCGCCTACGCCGCCGGTACCGACGATGAGAACCTTCATGAGTTACACTCCTTGTCACGCGTGCGCGGCCGTCGCGCTTGCGGGCGCGCAGGCCACCCTGCTTGGGGATGAGAAAGTGCCTCCCCGGGCACATGGATGCACTTGACGTTAGATCAGGGCCCTGAAATGTCAAGACAAGAAAATCAGGCCGCCGAGCCCCCCCACAGACCGCGAGGCCGGCCCCGCCAGACGGCGCCGGGCCAGTACTCGCCGGGTCTGCCGCGCGACCACCCCATGCAGTCGCTGCCGCCCACGGCGCGTAGCATCCTCGAAGCGGCACGCCGGGTCCTGGCCCAGTGGGGACTCGAAGGACTGACCATCGAAGCGGTCGCCAACGAAGCCAACGTCAGCCGCACGCTCATCCCGTACCACTTCGGTAGTCGCGCGGGCCTCGTGGCCATTCTCTTCGACTCGCTCTTCCACGACCTCGCGGTGTCGGTCTACGGGCTCGCCGGACCGGGCGGCAGCCTGCCCACCTTTCTCGACTGGATCAGGCGCGAGGCCGACGACGTGCAGTCGCAGCACGACTTCTTCGAGCTCATCGTGTCGGCGCTGCGCGAGCCCGAGCTGAAGAGGCGCATCGCCGCCCTGTACGAAGACTACCGCGAGCTCACCCTCGAGATGGCCGGCGTGAGCGAGCCCGCCGAACCGGGTGCGGCCCCGCCCGAACCAGACAGGCGCCGCGAGCTCGCCGCGATCGGCTCTGTGCTGGTGGCCATCGAAGACGGCATCGGCCTGCAGGCCGCGCTCGACCCCGCGTTCGACGTGACCGGCGCGCTGGCCATGGTCGAGACGATGATCGGCGACGCGCTCACGCGCCTGAAATCCGATTAGACGCCGGCCACCCTGTAGACGGTCCGCCGGCCGAGGCCGGTGACGACCTGCAGGTAGCCCGAGAACCGGGCGTCGAGCGCGGGGTCGCCGGAGTCGACCAGCAGCGGCCCGCCGTGCAGCGACAGCAGCTTGGTCTCGCTGGCCACTACGACGATACCGGCCAGGCCCACCAGGCTGATCACTTCGGCGCTGAGCTGCTGATTGCCGCGCCCGAAGATGTGGCCCTGGCCGCCGATCACGGTGACTACGATGCGCAGCGCGGCGCCCGCCGCTCGAGCCAGCTCCAGGATCTGGCGCTCGCTCAGATCGGCGCCGATCAGCCGGCGATCGCGCACGGCATCGACGCCGAGCAGCGTCTTGCCGATACCGAGCGCCTCGGCGACCGCGCGCGTGGTGGTGCCGGGGCCGAGCAGATAGACGATCCCCGGGGCCATCTCGTTCACGACGTCGGCGGCGATGGCGCACAGGTCGGCGGCGTCGCCGGCGCAGCCGCCGGCCTTCGCGCTCTGCACCAGGCTGCGTTCGTAGGGAACGCGAAGGTAGCCATAGAGTTGGGCCGAGACGCGGCCGTCGCGAAAGGCGTCCTCGTCTACGTCCATCACCTCGGCCTCGCGCAGGCGCACCGCCGCCGGACGATCGTGCAGGTAGAGGGCGGCGAGCTCGCCGGCGTTGCCCGGCGTCGTCGCATAGACCGCCGAGTGGATCTTGACCCCCGCCGGTACGCCGAGGCAGGCCAGGTCGCCGTCGACGGCTCGGCAGATGTCGCGGGCGGTGCCGTCGCCGCCGGCGAACAGCAGCAGATCGACGCCCAAGTCGCGCAGTGTCCTGGCCGCCGCCACGGTGTCGTCGGGGGTCGTGGCCGGCGTGCCGTCGGGCAGAACGGGGCGGGGCTTTCCGCGAGGAGTCCCGCTCAGACCCTCGATGACGACCGGCTCGAACCCGCAGGCACGCGCCTCGTTTTCGCCCATCTCGCCGGGACATGTGACGACGCCGACGTGTTCGCGCAGACGGCTGAGGCGGCTGAGCGCCAGCTCGGCGCGCCGCGGTGCTTCGCGCACGGCGCCGAGCGCCAGCGCCCGGCCAAGGATGTGAGCCCCGTCGCTGCCTTTTAGCCCAACCTTGCCGCCCACCCCGGCCACCGGGTTGACGATCAGGCCGAGCCGGCGGCGCTGCTCAGAAGCCACGATCGGGCGCGGACCGCGCCGCTCAGCGCCCGGGCGTGCGGTTGTACACCCAGGCGACGGCGATCATCATGGCGCCGGCGGCGAGGCCCGCCGGCGCCAGCGCGAGACCGATGCGCAGGTAGTGCTGAGGCACGGCCGACGCGCCCGCGGCGATCACCAGCAGCACGGTGGCGATCGGCCACAGCACGGCGAACACCAGGTTGTCGGCAAAGTGGGCGCCGCGCAAGGCCCAGGCGGCCGCCGCCACGGTGAGGACCGCGGCGGCGGCGCCCGTGGCGGCGAACGCGGCGCTCACGATGACGGCCGGGACGTGGTCGTGCGGCGTCGCCCCCGGCACGGCGGCGCGATAGGCACAGAGGGCGGCGGTAGCGGCGAAGACGAGGGTGAGCGCGACCTTGACGGCGACCGCGAACGGTCCCGCCTGGCGCGGCCGGTCGACCGTGTAGGTCGTCGCCCCGGATGCGGCGTGCCGTCGCGCCGCCGGCGCCACCGGCGCCACCGGCGCCACCGGTCGGGGCTGCGCGTCCGGGCGCGGGCTGGATGCATCGGCGGCGCCGGTAGCCGCCGCGCCGGGCCGCGGGCCGGGTTCGTCGGCCACGCCGGTCACCGCCGCGCCCGCCCACCGCGACGCTGCCGGGCGCGCTCGGGCGGCCCCGACTCGGGTGCGGAGCTCTCGTCGCCGGCGGCGGCACGCCCGGACGCCGGCCGCCGGTAGAGCCCCGGCGAGACCAGGACCATGAGCACGAACGGCACCGCCCCGAGCAGCAGCTCGATGGCGACGTAGGCGCCGAGCTGGAACGAGCCGATCAGCCCGACGACTATGGCCCCCGCGCCGGTCGCCCACACCACGACGAACAGCGTGCCCTGGCGACTCGCGCGAAAGAGGCGGTCCGGCAGGTACGACGAGTTCAGGGCCAGGGCCAGCATGAGCACGATCGAGACAAGACAGAGGGCTAACGCCACGAGCGAGTTCACCTGCGGCGCCGAACCGATCTTTGTCGGCCGCGCGAGAAAGTCGACGAGGATCACAATGGACTGCAGAGCCGCGCCCACCATGATCGTCAGCAGGATCACGCGGGCGATGCTGGCGAACAGGTCGCGGGTCGTAGAGACGGCCCTCGCGGCGCCGCGCCGTCGAGACGAGCCACCGGAAGTCTGTCTGCGCCTGTCGGGCTGCCGCTGCGTCATGGTCGGTCCATTGTGACCTATGAAGGCCTCCGGCGACACCCGCCGTCGCGCGCCCGCTGGGGCGGCGCGGCGCCGCAGACTGAAAAAGAAGAAGGCGACGGACCCGCTCCTCGGGCCAAACGAGGCGGGAGCGGCGGGGGCTGCTGTGCAGCCCCCGCCGCTCCCGCCGTCACCCCGTTGGCTACGTCGGCGTACGGCCTACTCCAGCGGCGCGGGCTCGGACGTCGCGTCGCCGGCGCTCCAGGGAGTCAGGTTCCAGCGGCCGCTCTTGTCGCGAGCCCACTTGTAGGCGGGCACCGTCCAGGCGTCCCGCTTGACGTAAGCGATGATCGCCGACGCGACGACGGCCAGCGTGGCCAGCGCGACCACCACGAATATCACGAAGGCGATCAGCGCCGCGACCAGCGCCGTCAGACCGAACAGCCCTCCGACCGCCCCGCGTACCTTGGTCTTCATGCGCATGCCCGGCACCCCCTGTGGTCGAGTGTGGTCTCTCTTGCCGCCCGACAGCTTACCCGTTCGCGGCGATCTTGCGCTTGTAGGCGCGCCAGGTGAAAGCCCACTGCTTCGGGTCTTCGAGCGCCTCGAGGCCGGTCATGCGGCTCGAGCTCGAACCGTGTGGCGACGCCTTGACGAACGCGGCGTCGGTGTAGGCCTCGTCGCTGGCCTTCTTGACGACGGCCGCCCACTCGTCGAGATCGGCTTTCGCATAGGTCTCGCAGGGCTCGGGCGTGAACGGCTCGGGCACCACCCAGGGATGGTGGCTCATCCAGAAGCTCTGAATGCCGAAATCGACCATGCGGTCGCGCACGTCCTCGGTGCCGACGCCGGTCTCCTCCTTGAGAGACTCGAGGCTGTAGCGCACCTGATCGAGCCGCCGATGGCCCTCGGCGTAGGGCCGGCTCACGCCGCGCACGCCCATCAGCAGGCGGTCGAGGTAGTTGTTGTTGAGCACGCTGATCTCGGCGACCTCGCGCAAACCGTCGGGGCCCAGGCCGCGAATCCAGGCATAGGCGCGCACCACGCCCATCCAGTTACCCAGAAAGCCGCGCACGCGGCCGATCGACTCGGGCCGGTCGTAATCGAGGTGGTACGTGTCGCCGGTCTTGACCACAAGCGGCACCGGCAGGTAAGGCGCGAGCGTGTCGGAGGTGAGGTAGGCGCCGGTCGCCGGGCCCTCGCAGCCGTGCGGGCTCGAGAAGGTCTTGTGCAGGTTGAAGTGGCAGGCGTCGAAGCCGGCGTCGCGCGCCCGTGCGAACCCCAGGATGCCGTTGGCGTTGGCCTGGTCGGTGAAGGCCAGAGCGCCGGCCTTGTGAAGCACCTCGACGTACTTGTCGATCTGCGGGTTGTAGATGCCGGTGTCCTCGGGGTTGGTGATCATGCAGCCCACGGTGCGCTCGCTGACGGCCGCCTTGAAGGCCTCGAGGTCGGGATAGCCGTTCTGGTCGGGCATGACCGTGATGACTTTGAAGCCCGCCACCGCCGGGGTCGCGGCATCGCAGGGGTGCGAGAAGATCGTGGTGATCATCTCGTCGCGCTGGCCGAGCTCGCCGCGCGCGGCGAAGTAGGCGCGCATGACGCAGGCGTTGGTGTAGACGGCGTGCGAGCCGCCGCCCGGCTGCAGGGTGACGGCCTGCATGCCGGAGATCGCCTTGAGGTACTCGCCGCAGTCGTAGACGATGCGCAGCAGCCCCTGCAGGGTCTTCTCGTCCTGCCAGGGGTGCAGTTCGGCCTGCTTGTGGTAGCGCACGAGCTCCTCGTGGAGCTTGGGGCTGTACTTCATGGTGCAGGTGCCCTCGGAGATGTCGGAGCCGAGATCCATGCCCAGCGTCATCTGCGAGAGCCGCAGGTAGTGACGTAGCGCCTGATGCTGGGAGATCTCGGGCAGCTCGGGCGCCGCCGGACGACGCATGGTGGCCGGCACGTACTGCAGAGGATCGCCGACCTCGGCCTTGATCTCGTCCTCGGCGAGCGGCACCAGCACGCCGCGCTCGCCGGGCACGCTCTGTTCCATGATCAGGGGCTCGTTCCAGCGCGGCGCCTGGTAGTCGCGCAGGGCGCCGCCGTCGCGGCGCAGCCTGCCCAGCCTTTCCAGCTTGGCCTGAACCTCGTCGCTGCCTCGGGTGCTCATGCCAGCACCTCCTTCAGGGCGATGGCGAGCTCAGCGATGTTGGCCTCGCTGTGATACTCGGTGACGCAGTACAGGGCGCTCTGACCCAGTTCGGGAAACTCGGCCGACAGGTCCCTGCCGCCGAAGACGGCGTGATCGAGCAACCGCTCGTTGATCTCGGCCACCGTCTGGCCGGTACCGTCGAAACTCACCACGAACTCCTTGAAGAAGGCCGGCGAGAGTTTGACCTCGACACCGGGCAGCTCGGCCAGGCGCCGGGCGGCGTAGTGCGAGCGGGCGATACAGGTCTCGCCCAGCTCGCGGAAGCCCTGCGGCCCCATGACCGTCATGTAGACGGCCGCCGCGATGGTCCACAGGCCGGACGCCGTGCCGACCCAGTCCTTACCCTGTTCGCGGGCGCCGTACGACGTGCGTTCGGGCAGCGCCTCGGCCACCTGCCACTCGCCCGGCGTCTCGGTGCGCAGCAGAGAGTAGAGCTCGAGTGGACACTCCTGCGCGTACACCGGATCGTCGTCGCGAAAGGCGATGAAGCCCGAGCAGCCGGCGCCGGCGTGCATGTGCATGCCGAGCGTCTGGATGTCGCCGCAGGCGATGTCGGCGCCCAGCGCGCCGGGCGGCGTGAGCACGCCCAGGGTGATCGGGTCGACACCGGCGATGGCCAGGGCGCCGTGCTCGTGGGCGAGGCGCACGATCTCGGCGCCCTGGTCTTCGATGGTCCCTAGGTAGCCCGGATTCTCCCAGTACACGGCGGCCACGTCGTCCGCCAGTTTGGCGCGCAGGTCGGCCAGGTCGAGGCGCCCGGTCGCCGGCTCGTAGTCGACCTGGTCGATCGCCACATGCGAGGGCATGACCTCGGGCTGACAAAGCGTGCGCGCCTCGGCCAGCCGCATGGGGCTCATCGTGCGGGGCACGAGCACGCGAGCGCGGCCGGTGATACGCCGGGCCATGCGAAAGCTGCGTCCGGCCACGTCGCCCCAGTCGTAGATGGGGTTGGCCACGCCGTCTAAGTCGAGCAGCTCACCGAGCTGGCTGTTGAACTCGAAGCGCGCCTGGTACTTGCCCAGGTCGGAGTAGTTGGCGCCGCAGTAGGCGGAGAGGAACTCGGCCCGGTTGATCACCTCGTCGACGACTGCCGGCACGTAGTGCTGCCAGCAGCCGGCGCCGCAGAAGTTAAGGTTCTCCTCGCAACTCGTGTTGCGGTCGAGCAGGCCCTTCACGTGGCGTCGCAGGTCGCATTCGGCGAGGATGGGCTCGGGGATGTCGAGCCGCCCCTTGAAGCGCAGCCGGTCGGGGATCTCGGCGTAGATCTCCTCGACGCTGTCGAGCCCGAGCTCGCGCAGCATGGCCTCCTTGGTGGCCGGCACCGCATTGGGGATGTACGGGTGGACGAACGGTCTGTCTGCCATCTGGGACGCTCGCTTTCTTGCCTCGCGTTCTTGGCGGGCGGTCGGTGGAGGAGTTTCAGGCGTAGCCGTAGCCCGCGCTCGTTCCGAAGTCGATCGACAGGAGGGCGCCGGTGATGGGCGCCGCCTTTTCGCCGGCCAGGAAGCAGACCAGCTCGGCCACCTCGTCGGGCCGGATGAACCGGGCGCGCTCGCCCTGCGGGTAGCAGCCCAGCAACCGTCTGTAGTAGCCCTCGGGATCGCCGCGCCCGTACGTGTCGGCCTGGTAGCGCAGCATGGGAGTCACGACGTCGGCCGGACAGACCGCGTTGACGCGCACGAGGTCGGGGGCCAGCTCGAGCGCCAGCGACTTCGTGAGCAGACTCACGCCGCCCTTCGAGGCCGTGTAGATCGCGGTCTCAGGCGTGCCGACTACCCCGGCGTCCGAGGAGATGTTGACGATGCAGCCCTGCGTCTTGCGCAGCTCGGGAATGGCGTAGCGGCAACAGAAGAACGTGCCCTTGAGGTTGACCGCGACGACCCGGTCCCAGTCGGCCTCGGTCATGGTCTCGCTCGGACCCTCGACCCAGACGCCGGCGCAGTTCACCAGCGTGTCGAGGCGGCCGGCTCCGGCGACCGTCACCGCGACCAGGCGCTCGCACTCGCGCACGACCGTGACGTCGGCCTCGATAGGGTAGATGGTGGCGCCGGGAGTCGCGCCGAGCTCTTCGGCCGCGGCGGCCAGCAGGTCGGCGCGCAGATCGGCGGCAAAGACCTGCGCCCCGGCGGCCAAAAAGCGGCGGGCGACGGCCTTGCCGATGCCCCCCGCCGCCCCCGTGATAAGGACGACCCTGTTCTCGAACTCCGAGGCCATGGCACCCCCTTGCGCAGCCCCGGATCGCACCCCTTGCCCGGCAGGAACGGTGCGACCGGGGCGAGAGCCGCTCCGCCGGACGCCGGTAGCTTACACGGGGCCAAGCACACTTGACAGTGGCCGCGACCGTGAGCGGGAGTCGGGCCCGCGGGCTCAGTAGTACAGCTCGCTGGGGCCCTTGTACTCCTGGATCGTGTTGCCGCCGTCGATCACGACGAGCTGCCCGGTGATGTAGCTCGCGTCGTCGGAGGCCAGGAAGCAGATCAGCCGGCCGATCTCGTCGGGCCGGGCGGAGCGCTTGAGCGGCGTGTTGGCGCCGCCGACGTCCTCGCCCTCGGCCTGCGAGCCGGTCGCCACCCAGCCCGGGCCGACCGCATTGGCGGTGATGCCGTGCCCGGCCACATCGAGCGCCAGGCCGCGAGTCATGCCCAGCACCCCGGCCTTGGCGGCGCAGTACACCGACTCCTGCGGGTTGGCGACCACCGGGCCGGTCGCCGACGACACATTCACGATGCGCCCGTAGCCGCGCGCGATCATCTGCGGCACGACGGCGCGGGTCACCAGGAACTGGCTCTTCAGGTTGATGGCGATGCCGAAGTCCCACTGGCGCTCGCTCAAGTCCTGAAAGGCGGCGAAGTCCTCGTCCTGCCCGAAGACGACCATGCCGGCGTTGTTTACGAGAACATCGATGCGGCCGTGCGCGGCGAGCGCCTCGTCGACGACCCGCTGCACGTCGGCCGCGCTGGTCAAATCGGCAGTGTGGCTCGTGCAGTGGGCTCCCAGACGCGCGGGGCAGGCATGCACGGCGTCGGCTATGTCCACCACCGCGAGCCCGGCGACCTCTTCGTCGACAAAGACCTGCGCCGTGGCGAAGCCGATCCCGTCCTGCTTGGCCACGCCCGTGATCAGGGCCACCTTGCCGGCCAGTCGTCCCCTGCGCTCCATGTGAGGTGCCCCCTTTGCGTCGGCTGTGGCGTCGTTTCTGCGAGTCACTACCGCCGCCAAGGTATCACCTGCCCGGCGGCCCCGCCACGACAGCACCGCGCGGCAGCCTTTGAGACTGCCGGCTGCGGCGCGACGGCGCCCTGCGGCGACCCTCACGAACGCCGGCCGTGGCCCGGCGAGGCCCGCGGCGCGCTTCGCGCGCGGGCAAACGCTTCACTGCCGGTGGGAACTTTGGTTAACTTCTTAAGTCCTTCGCCAGGGAGAGGAAGGGCCGTGAAGCAAGGGCTGCCGCAGATGCCCGCGCCCGCCGCGGGCTCCGCTTGGCTGCGTGTCGGCGACGTGGCGGGGCTGCTCGGCGTAAGTCGCAACACGGTGCGCCGTTGGACCGACGGCGGCCTCCTCACCGCATTTCGCAGTCCCGGAGGGCATCGGCGCTACCGGCACGACGAGGTCATGGCCGCGATCGCCCGCCGACGCCGACCTCGTCGTCGCGCTGCGGCGCCAGATAGCGACCCTCGACGCTTCGTTTGCGACCGGCCGCGACCTCGTCAAGCTGCTGCTGCACGACCCTGAGAGCGTGCCGCGACTGGTCGCCGAGAAGCTGGCTACGCTCACCGGCATCCCGACCTGCGAGGTCGCCACGCTCGAGCGCGGCGTGCTGCGTGTCATCGCCAGCGTGGAGCACGGACGCCGTCGCAGCGCTCGCGAGGGCGTCGTCCTCGACCCGCAGCCGCGCCGCCTGCCGGCCGCGGCCGCGGCCGCGGCCGGCTCTGAGCCTTTCGCGGTGTTCAGCGCGACGCAAGCCGACCTGCCGGCCGACGGACGCCGGCTGCTGGAGGAGCGCGGCGGCGGCTCGCTGCTCGTGGTGCCCCTCATGGTCGACGGGCAGTTCGCCGGCACAGTGGAGCTGAGCGACGTCGCGGTGCGCGACTTCGACCGCGAGATCGGCGTGGTGCGCGAGTTCGCCGAGATCGCCGCACAAGCCCTCGGGGTGGCCGCCTTCGTCGGCAAGCTCGCCGCCCGCGACCGCGCCGCCCGCGAGCTCGTCGCCGTCAGCGGCCTGGCGTCGCAGGCGACGGCCAGCGACGAGCTGCTGCGCAGCGTCACTTGCCGTCTCTCCAGCGCCATTGCCGCGAGCGGCTGCGACATCTACGGCATCGCCGGAGACAGGCTGGTCGTCGTGGCGAGCGCGCGGCGCGGCGCGGAGAACGGGGCGCTGCTCGGCGCCGCGTACGAGCTCGCCGAGCACCCCGCGGCGACGCTGGCCATCGCCACCCGCGAGCCGCTGGTCTTCACCGATTCGCGCGACCCGCGGCTCACCGGCCCGGAGGCGCGGCGCTTCCGCGACCGCGGCCTGGCGGCCGAGTGCTCCCTGCCGCTGTTCTCAGGCGAGACGATGGTCGGCATCCTCGACATCTTCGACGACGACTCGGCCGGCTTTCTCGAGTACCTCGATCTCATCAACGGAGTCGGGCAGATCGTCGCCGACTCGCTGGTCAAGACCCGTCTGCTTACCGACCTGGCCCGGCAGAACGAGCTCATGAGCGCCCTCGTCGAGCTCGGCGCGATCGTGCCGGCGGTCTCCGACGTCGGCGCCGCATTCAGCTCGCTGGGCGCAAGGCTGATCGAGACCATCGACGCCGACACCTGCGAGCTCTACTCGCTCCAGGGCGAGCGCATCGAGCTGCTGGCCGGCTTCGACCGCGAGGGCGCGGTCGAGCGTATCGGCTGGACCGGAGACCTCCACGACTATCCCACCTGCGCCGCGTCGCTGTCCCGTGGCGAGACGCTCATCGTCGCTTCGCGCGACGACCCACGGCTCTCCGCTTACGAGCGCGAGCGCTACTCCAAGTTCGAATACCAGAGCGAGATCTGCGTGCCGCTCGTGGTCGACGGCCATGCCATCGGCTTCCTCGACATCTTCGACACCGCTCCGCGCGATTTCGTCGAGTTCGCCGACTTTCTGCGGGGCTTCGCGCCGGTGCTGGCGCGCACCACCCAGAACGCGCTGTTGCTGCGCGAGGTCGGGCAGCGCAACGTCGAGCTCCGCGACCTCGTGCGACTCGGCGAGATCGCGTCCCAGGAGACCGACCTCGCCGGGCTTCTGCGCCTGGCGGCGGGGCGACTGCTCGCCACGCTCGACGTCGCCTCCTGCGAAGTGTACCGGGTCGAGGGTGAGGAGCTGGTGCAACTGGCCGGCGTCGGGCCCGCAAGCCTGGCCGGCGACAGCGGCCGGCGAGCGCCGATCGCGAGCTTTCCCGGCTTCGCCGAAGCGCTCGAGCAGGGCGGACCCTGTGTCATCGGCTCGCTCGACGATCCCCGATTGTCGGCCGTCGAGACCACGTCGTATCGACGCCGGGGGCTGAAGAGCAGCCTCTCGGTACCTCTCGTGGTAAGCGGCGAAGCCGTCGCCGTGATCGGCATCGCAGACTCCCGCGAGCGCGACTACGCCGAGCACGTCGACTTCATGCGCAGCGTCGGCCAGCTCCTCGCCGGCGCCTTCGAAAAGACGCTGCTGCTCGGGCGCCTGGAGGCCGGCAACCGCGAACTTCGCCAGCTCGTCGACGCCGGCCTCGAGTTCGGCTCCAGCCTCGAGATGGACGAGGTGCTCCGTTCGGTGGCGACGCGCATGCGGACCGCCGCCGAGGCGACGTGCTGCGACATCTACTCATACCGGGGCGACGTCGAGGTCGGCCTCACCAGCATCGAAGCCGACGACTCCGCCGACCTCGACTTCGTGGGGACCGTCTACCGCATCGCCGACATGAGCATCACGGGCCTCGCCCTGGAGCGGCGCCAGCCTGTCGCGGTGGCCGACATCGAGACCGACGAGCACGCCAGCGAGCTCGAGCGCACGGAGTGGCGCCGCTTCGGCTATCGCTCCGGCCTTGTCGTACCGCTCATCACGGGCGCCGAGGTGGTCGGCTTTGCCGAGGTGTTCGACGAGGCGCTGCGCGACTTCGACCACGCGCCGGTGCTGTACGGGCTCGCCCAGGTCGCCGCCCAGGCGCTCGCCAACGCCGCGCTGCACGCCGCGCTCGAGGAGGCGGCCGCACGCATGAAACTCGTCACCGAGGCCGGCCTCGAGTTCTCGTCGTCGCTCGATCTGCGCGATACGCTGGTCAAGGTCGGGCGCCGCCTGAGCGCCGCCGTCGACGTGCCCAACTGCGACATCGACCTCGTGCTCGACAACGGCCCCTCCTACCGGCTCATGAACGTGATCGGCGAGGCGGTCGAGGCCGCCCTGGTCCCCACCCCATTCGACCTGGCGCTGTACCCGACCCTGCGCCAGGCGCTCGAGACGCGCGAGCCCGTGATCGTCGCCTCGCTCGACGACCCCCGGCTCACCGCCGAAGGCCGGGCCGCCAATCGCGCGCACGGCGAGAAGAGCTGGCTGATCGTACCGCTGGTGACCAAGGACAAGGTGATCGGCGTCGTCGACCTGGTCGAGACGCGCCGGGAGCGCACGTTCAGCAAGCAGGAGATCGACACGGCCACGGCCATCTGCCGGGTCGCGGCCATGGCCATCGACAACGCCGATCTCTACGACAGCCTGGCGGCGACGAACCACGAGACCGAGATGCTCAACGCGATCGCTCGCGAGGCGGCAGCCAGTCTCGATGTCGGCGAGATCGCGCGCGCGGCGACCGGGCGCCTGCGGCAGATCGTGCCCTTCGAGGGCAGCCTCATGCTGCTCGTCAACAACGACTGCCTGCACGTGGCCTACGCCGATGAGGCGGAGCGCCTGTCCGCCCGCCATCTCGAGACCCTTCCCCTGGCCGCCCTGCCACAAGCGTTCCGCGACGCTCTGGTGCAGCGACCCGTCACCGTCCTGCGCCTGCCCGGCGACAGTCCGCTGACTCACACTCACCCTGAGCTCGTCGGCAGCGGTGCGGTCGTCCTGGTGGCTCTCGTCGTCGACGGCAGCCTGGCCGGCGGTCTCGTGCTGCACGACTCGCATCCCGACGCCTTCGACGCGCTCGACACGCGGACGCTCGAGCGCGTCAGCACTCACCTGGCCCTCGCCGTCAAGAACGCCCGCCTGTACGCGGATATCAAGGCGATGCATCTCAGCAACCTCCGGGCGCTGAGCTCGGCCCTGAACGCCAAGGACTACTACACCATCGGCCACGCGGCTCGCGTGTCGGCCTACATGGTGCTGCTCGGTTCGAAGCTCGGCTGGCCGGAGGCTCTGGTCCGCGGCGCTGAAGAAGCCGCCTATCTCCACGACATCGGCAAGATCGCCATCTCCGACCGCGTCCTGCTCAAGCCGGGCAAACTCGACGCCCAGGAATGGGAGCTCATGCGACAGCACCCGGTGTTCAGCGCCGAGATCATCCGCACGCTGTTCGCCGAAGAGCTCGTGCTGGGCGTGCGCCACCACCACGAACGCTGGGACGGCGCCGGCTACCCGGACGGCCTGAGCGGCGCGAAGATCCCCGTGATCGCGCGCGCCATGTGCGTGGTCGACTCCTACGACGCCATGTCGTTCCTGCGGCCCTACCGGCGGGCGCTCGACGCCGACGCCTGCCTTCAGGAACTGCGGCGCTGCAGCGGCCGGCAGTTCGACCCCGCCATCACTTCCGTCTTTCTGGAGGTGCTTGACGATCTGGACGCGCGCCGCCGCGCCGCCGACGACGTGGCCGCCCAGGCGGCGGCGCGCATCGACCCCGAGACGCACCTGCGCCTGCGCCTGCCCCGGGACGAGGCCGGCGCCGACTACGCCGCGATCGCCGCCATCCTGCGCGAGGTGCGCGACGCCAACCCGCCGACGATGCACCTCACCACACAGGCCCGGCTGGAACGCCGCTTCGTGATGGTCGTCGACCCCGAGCAGGATCCCGGCGAACACTCGCCGCTGGGCACCGACCTCTTTCCCAACGAGGTCCTCCAGGTGTTCCCGCGGATACCCTCGGATGCGCGACCTCGAGTCAACGCTCTCTTCGCCGATCAGTTCGGCGTGTGGGTCACCGGCGTGGCGCCCATTCGCGACGCCCGCGGCGACTTCGTCGCGATCGTGGTCGCCAGCCTGCCACCGTTCGTGGGCGCCGAACAGGGCGGCCTGCGAGCCGCCGGCAAGGAGGCGCTGGCCTCGATCCTGCAGTCGGCCGCGGTGCGCTCCAACCGCGCCGAGATCAATGCCGTCGCCGACGGCCTGACCGGCCTCTACAACCACCGCTACCTCAACGAGCGACTCGGCGAGGAGCTGCGACGCAGCGAGGAGCTCGCGGCGCCGCTTTCTCTGCTGTTCGGCGAGCTCGACGAGCTGCGGGAGCTCATCGACGCTCTGGGACACGACGCCGGCGACGACGCCCTGAGCTCGACCGCACATATCATCGAACAGTCCATCCGGCACGTCGACCTCGCCTCGCGCTACGGCGAGGAGGAGTTCGTGGTGGCGCTCATCGGGACCGACGCCGAGGATGCCGTGGACGTCGCCGAGCGCATCCGCCAGCGCGTGCACGAGACGCGGGTCGGCTCCAGCCCTGAGCCTCTGTCGATCAGCATCGGCGTCGCCGCGTTCCCCAGCGACGGGCTCACCATGGAGGAGCTTCTCGACAAGGCGGAGTGGGCGATGCACGTCGCCAGACGACTCGGCCGCAACCGCGTCGTCGCGTTTCCGACGGGGCCGTCGAGCTACCCCGAGCTGCCCGTCTGAGCGGCGCGGCCGGCCGGCTGGCGGCGATGGTGGCCGGCTGGTGGCGACGGCGGCGACCGAGAACCGTTGTCCCGCGCCCTGTGAAGGTGAGCCGGGCGCGAGCGCGAACTCTCCTACCAGCATGCAGGCGCAAAGGACCAGGCGTCGCCCGGTCTTTGGCCCTGCGCCAAGGGGCCGGCGGCGGGCCGAGTCAGGCAACACCGCCCGTCCGGTCAGGTTGAACGAGTCGCGGGACTGTGGTAGGGTCCCCGGGCTCGCGCCCCGGCACGGGTGCAGGCCCGGCAAGGAAGCGAAGCGCACGAACTCACGCGCGCACCTCAGGGACTCGTTGGCACGAAGAGTGAGTCCCGAAAGGAGGCGACGGCATGCACCGCAGGCTACTCGTTCCAGCCCTCCTACTCATCCTCGCAGCCATCGTCTGCGGCGCGCTCACGCCCGGACGCGCCTCGGGCGCGACGATCGCCCAGAAGAAGGCCCAGGCCAGACAGATCGCCCAGCAGGTTTCGGCCCTCAATACCAAAATGGAGGTCGCCGTCGAGGCCTACGACGCGGCCACCCAGCGGCTCACCGACGTCCAGGGCCGGATCCACGAAAACGAGCATGAGCTGATCGTCGCGCGCTATAACCTGCTCGTCGCCCGCCAGCTTCTTTCGCAGCGTGTCGTGTCCATGTACAAGCAGGACAAGGCCGACGTCCTCGACGTCCTGCTCTCCACGCACACCTTCGACGACCTCGTCACCGAGGTCGACGCCATGCGCCAGGTCGGCCAGAGCGACAGCGAGACGGTCAGCACGATCGCCACCCTCAAGAAGCAGATC
>Ga0182014_10004302_pt1 | contig 16439 bp, 17 predicted proteins | sample 612S2DmetaG_FD_120489 | JGI IMG/M metagenome (GOLD analysis project Ga0182014, IMG submission 120489) | Permafrost microbial communities from Stordalen Mire, Sweden - 612S2D metaG | ecosystem: Environmental > Terrestrial > Soil > Wetlands > Permafrost | place: Sweden: Stordalen | collected... | reverse complement strand
TGAATGGCGCCGTCTGAATCCGGAGAAGAACCTATGAAGCTCAAAATCACGCAGGTAGAGGCTTTGCCCTCGACTCGGCTGCGTATTACCTGGGAGAACGGCAAACACACGGAAGTTGATGCGGGTGATTACCTGCAGGCTCCCGGCTACGAGCGCCTACGCGATCCTGCATTTTTTGCGAGCGTGCAAGTGGAGGAGTGGGGGCACGGCATCGAGTGGCCCGCCGCGGATATCGGGATCCCCGCCGATGCCTTGTATCGGTTGTCGAAGGAACAGACTGGCGATGCGTTTCCGACCGGGCAGTTCAATGCCTGGATGCAACGTCACGGCTTGTCATTGTCGGCCGCCGCCCAGGCCCTGCATCTGACGCGGCGTACCATTATTTATTACAGCACGGGCGCCAAGCCGATCCCGGCTTACATCGGCCTCGCCTGCAAAGGCTGGGAAGCAGGGCATCGGATTCACGCCGCATAAGTCGCCACCACTTTCCCATTAAGGGGGCATTTTCGGGAAAGACATAAGATCGCGGACGCAGCAAGTCGGCGATCCAATGCGCGCGAGGGTAGACCCCCGGCGATTGCGGCTTTTCGGCAAAACGCTGGCAATCCGCGGTTTCTGCGTCACTATAGCGGCCGTATTTCCTGCAACGATGGTGCGCCATGGCCTATGCCCGAGAACCCCGGATCCAACCCGTCGCGATCACCGCACTGCGACCCACGCAGATGACCGTGGGCATGCGCGAGGTCAAGGCCAAGCGCAAGAGCTGGCGCGAGCATCCCGATCGCAAAAAGGCGGACTTCCTGGGCAAGCATTTGATCCCCGTCATCTGGGGGCCGAAGGCGCAATACTATGTGATCGATCATCATCATCTGGCGCTGGCGCTGCACCAGGAGGGGGTCAAGGAGATTGCCACCACCGTGGTGGCCGACCTGCGGCGCCTGCCGCGCGAGGCGTTCTGGGTATATCTCGACAACAGCGGCTGGCTGCACCCCTTCGACGAACGCGGCCGCCGCCGCGCTTACCGCGACCTGCCGCCGAAGTTGTCGGCCATGGTGGACGATCCCTTTCGCAGCCTGGCCGGGGAGCTGCGCCGAAGCGGCGGCTTCGCCAAGGACACCGCGCCGTTCAGCGAATTTCTGTGGGCGGATTTCCTGCGCCGTCGGATCAAGCTGAGATTCCTGCGGAATGACTTCTCCGAAGCTCTGGTGCACGCGCTGAAGCTGGCCAAGAGCGGCGAGGCGGACTTCTTGCCGGGCTGGTGCGGGCCGATCGCTTAACCCATGACCCCGGCCACCACACGATCCTTGGCGGATGTGCTTGCCGGTTTGTCGGTGGCCGGGCTGCTCCTGCCCGAGTCGGTGGCCTATTCCGGGCTGGCGGGCCTTGCGCCCCAAGCCGGGGTCATCGGCTTGTTCGCGGGGCTGCTCGTCTACGCCCTCGTTGGTCGCAGCCGCTACGCCATCGTCACGGCAACCTCCTCGTCGGCGGCCGTGCTGGCCGCGGCCACCGTCGCGTTGGGAGGCAGCGGCGTCACCGAGCGTGTGGCGCTCGCCTCGCTGCTCGTGTCGGCGACCGGCATCGCCTTCATGCTGGCCGGCTGGGCGCGGTTGGGCGCCATGTCGAACATGATCTCCCGTCCCGTGCTGCGCGGCTTTTCGTTTGGACTGGCATTGGCCATCACCGTGAAGCAATGGCCGCATATGGTCGGCATGCATCCGCACAGCACCGATTTCTTCCCCATGCTCGCCGAAATCATCCGCCGCCATGGCGCCTGGGAACCGCTGAGCGTGGCGGTGGGGCTGTGCGCCTTGATCGGCTTGTTCACATTCGAGCGTTTTCGACACGTGCCCGGCGCTCTGTTGGTGATCGTGGCGGGAATCGTTGCCGCGCCGTGGCTCACGGCGCGCGGGGTGGCGTTGACGGGCCCGATCACGCTCGCCATGTCCCTGCCCGCGTTCACGTTGCCGGCTCCTGGCCAGTGGCCATCGTTGGTCGAGTTTGCGCTCGCCTTGATGTTCATTCTCTACGCGGAGTCCTACAGCTCGATCCGCAGCTACGCCCTGAGGCACGATGAACTGGTCCGACCCAATCGCGATCTGCTCGCGCTCGGCATCGCGAATCTCGTTTCCGGGGCTTTTCACGGAACGCCGGTGGGCGCCGGATATTCCGGCACGTCGGCGAATGAAGCGGCCGGTGCGCAATCGCGCGCCGCCGGTGTTTACGCGGCGGCCACCGTGCTCGCGCTGCTGCTCGTGTGCTTGCCGTGGATCGAGCTCATACCCGAGCCCGTGCTCGCCGCCATCGTCATTCACGCGGTCAGCAAGTCACTGCGGTTGGCCGTGTTTCGCCCGTACTTCCGCTGGCAACGGGACCGGCTGGTGACGCTGACCGCCGTCGCATCCGTGTTGGTGTTCGGCATGATCGATGGCTTGCTCGCCGCCATCGCCTTCAGCCTTGCGATGTTGCTGCATTCCTTGTCGACCCCGAGGCTGTCGGTGCTCGGGCGGATGGGCGCCCACGATTTCGTGAGCCTCGCCCGCTTCCCCCAGGCAGCGTGTACGCCCGGCGTCCTGATCCTCCGGCCGGAAGAGCCCCTGTTCTTTGCGAATGCCGATCCGCTTCTGGCGCTCGCGCGAGCGCAGGTGATGTCGCAGCCGGCGCTCCGCGTGGTGATCCTCAGCTTGGAGGAGTCGCCGGACCTCGACGGCACGGCACTGGAGAGCCTCGGTGAGTTCGCGGCGTGGCTCGCGGCGCGCCGCATCATGCTGCGGATCGCACGACTCAAGGAGGCCAGTCGGGATGCCCTGTTGCGGGCCGCCTTCCCCGGCATGCCGGCGTGCGTCCTGGACTTTGCCAGCGTCGACGATGCAGCCAGCGCCGAGCCGGACGCGGCGCTACGGGTGGAGTAACCTCACAGCGCTCGCAGCCGGTCGAACACGGCCTTCATCGAATTCACCCGGGCAATGTATGACCGGACCTCATGATCGCCGCAGTGCTGCCCTTCGCCCAACCGAAATCCGCGCCGCACGTACTGATCCGCCGCGCCGGCGCCGCAGAGGTGAATCATCGCCGCCAGGTCCTGCTTGCGGCGCAGGCTCGCGCTGCGCACGCCGTGGCGTTCGAGAATGTCGGCGACGCCTCGATCGAGGTAGGCCGAGGTGAGCTCGACCGCGTCGGCCGGCACGACGCGGGTGTAGAACTCATTGAACCAACACACTCGGCCGCCCGACCTCCCATCCCCGGCAACGACATGGTCGCGAATGCAATAGTGCCGCGCTTCGGCGAATGTCCCGTCGGTGATCTGATACATGCCGACGGCGCTCGATGCCGGACGGTACATCTCGAAGGGATGGGGCTTCCACGACCAACGCCAGTAGGTCCTCGCCACGGGATTGCCGGACGCCTCCACCTGCGCGAGTGCCGCCAGCAGGTCGGCGGTCATCACGCGGGTCGCGTACTTGTTGAAAATCGGCGCGTACTCGGACCATGTTTCCGTGGGCGTCTTGTTCAGCGCGCCGCTCACCGGGAAGAACAGCTCGGACGGCTTGCGCACGACTTGGTAAATACCGTTGGCGCCCACCCACAGCACCAAGGCGGTCACGACGCCCACGATGAGCTTCATGGCCGTCGGCGCGCGAGCGAATGCACGCCAAAACCGCCGCCGGGCGGGCGCTCCCGGCCAAAACCGGAGCGCGCGCGCACGACGCGGCCGTTTCGTGCCGCTTTTCCGACGAGTGCCCTGGGCGGCGATACTGGACGACATCAGATGAGATCTCCTGTGCCAATCATACTATCCAATTGCCGGCGTGCCCGAGCTGCATTATCATGTGTATAAATTTTCGAATTGGTACACATCATGCGCACGAATATCGTCATCGATGAGAAGCTGATGAAGGAAACCCTTCGGCTTACGGGACTGAAGACAAAACGCGAGGCCGTCGAACTGGGGTTGCGGACATTGGTTCGCTTGGGCAAGCAGCAGGAAATTCGGCGTTTCCGGGGCAAACTGCATTGGGACGGGGATTTGGACGAGATGAGGTCTGACCGATGACATTGGTCGACTCCAGCGTCTGGATCGACTACTTTCGCGGCAAGGGGTCTGCCGAAACCGACCGATTGGACCTCTTGCTGGGAACCGAGCCGGTCGCGACAGGCGATTTGGTTCTGACCGAAGTGCTGCAGGGATTCGCCAACGATCGAGATTTCAATCACGGCAAGACACTGCTGACATCGCTGCCCATCATTGCCCTGGTGGGCGGTGATCTGGCCATTCAAGCAGCCAAAAACCATCGTGCGTTACGCGCATTGGGTATCACCGTACGCAAGACCATCGATACTCTGATTGCGACGAGCTGCATCGAAAAAGGCTTGAGCCTGCTCTACAGCGACAGAGACTTCGATCCGTTCGTGCGGCATCTCGGGCTTCGGTCCGCCCTGCCACCGGCCTGAGTCCGTTTCACCGAACCGCCGTTACTTGAACAACGCCTGCGGCAGCCGGGTCACTTCGGAATGGAACCGTCGATGCCGTCGACATACCAGCCGATCGACATCAATTGCTCGTGTGTCAGCGCCGCGCCGGCGGCCACCTTGGTCGCGCCCGTGTTGTCCTTCAGCGGCCCGGCAAACGGCACCAGCTTGCCGTCGGCGATATCCCGCTGCTTCTCCTCGAACAGCCGCGCCACATCGGCCGGCACCGACTTGTTGAGCGGCGACAGCACGACCATTTTCTCCTTGATGCCCTGAACCGTCTGCCGGCCGCCGGTCCAGGTGCCCGCGATCGCCTTGCGCACCTCGTCGATGTAATAGTCCGCCCAATTCTCGGTGTTGGCGGTCAGCTGCGCCGTGGGCCCATACTTCGACATGTCCGAGTCCCAGCCGAAGGCATGCACCCCGCGCTTCTCGGCGACCTGGACGATCGCCGGCGAATCCGTGTTCTGCGCCAGTACGTCGGCGCCCTGCGCGATCAGCGCCTCGGCCGCCTGGCGCTCCTTGCCCGGGTCGTACCAGATGTCGACCCAGATCACCTTCACCGTGGCTTTCGGATTGACGCTGCGCGCGCCCAAGGCGAACGCATTGATGTTGCGAATCACCTCGGGAATCGGGAAAGACCCCACGAAACCGAGCGTATTCGACTTGGTCGTCCTGCCGGCCAGCACGCCGAGCAGATACGCCCCTTCGAAAAACCGCGCTTCGTAGGTGACGACGTTCGCCGCGGTCTTGTAACCCGTGGCATGCTCGAATTTGACCTTCGGAAACAGCTTGGCAACCCGCAGCGTCGGCTCCATGTAGCCGAACGACGTGGTGAAAATCATCTGGTTGCCGGCCACGGCCAGCTGGCGTATCACACGCTCGGCATCGGCCGTCGCCGGCACGCTCTCCACATACGTGGTCTTGACCGCCGGCCCGAGCACCCGCTCGAGCTCGCGCCGCGCGAGATCATGTTCATACGACCAACCCGTGTCGCCCACGGGGTCCACGTAGATGAAGGCGACCTTCATGGGTTCGTCCGCCGCGCGCGCCGGAATCGCCGCCACCGCCGCCGATCCGAGCAAGCCTGCGACGACGGTGCGTCGGGAAAGTCGTGTCTGTTTCATGGACCGAGAATGCACAACGCCGCCGCGCAACGCAACTCACGCGCACCCGAATGCCGCGCCGATCGCGGCGGCACTTTTCCGGAGCATTGTCGCGACCGGGTGCACACGATTAGTGCACTTGATTGTGTACAGCATGACGCACGAACGTGCTGTAATGCGGCTGCCGCGGGAGGTGCGATGGCGACGCTGACGACCCATGTCTTGAATACTGCGATCGGCATTCCGGCGGCCGGGATGCGCGTCGACCTGCGCTCGTTGCACGATCCGGACACCGCGACGACCACCCACACCAACGCGGACGGGCGCTGTCCGGCGCCGCTGCTGCACGGCGCGGCGTTCGTTCCCGGACGCTACACGCTGACATTCCATGTCGCGGCGTATTTCAGGACACTCGATGTCGATCTGCCGGACCCGCCGTTCCTCGATGAAATCGTGATCGCCTTCGGCATCTCGGACATTCGGCGAAACTACCACGTGCCCTTGCTCGTCTCGCCGTGGAGCTATGCGACCTACCGTGGCAGCTGAGCTTCATCCACGCCTGATCCTGCGCGGGATCACCAAGCGCTACCCCACCATTCTCGCCAACGACCATGTGGATCTCACCGTGGGCGTGGGCGAGATCCATGCGTTGATGGGGGAGAACGGCGCCGGCAAGAGCACCTTGATGAAGATCGTCTATGGCGTGACACGGCCCGACGAAGGCAGCATCGAATGGGAAGCCAGCGCGGTCATCATCGACAGCCCTGCCACCGCCCGTCGCTTAGGTGTAGGCATGGTGTTTCAGCATTTTGCGCTGTTCGAAACGCTCACCGTCGCCGAGAACATCGCGCTCGCGCTCGATGAACGGCTCACGCCCGCCGCATTGGCGCCGCGCATCCGCGAGGTCGCCGACCGCTATGGCCTGCCCATCGATCCGCAGCGGCTGGTGCACAGCATGTCGGTGGGCGAGCGCCAGCGCGTGGAAATCGTCCGCTGTCTCCTGCAATCGCCCAAATTGCTCATCATGGACGAGCCGACGTCGGTGCTCACCCCGCAGGCGGTGCAGCAGCTGTTCGATACGTTGCGCCGCCTGGCCGCCGAAGGTATGAGCATCCTGTACATCAGTCACAAGCTCGACGAGATCCGCACCCTGTGCGACACGGCGACGGTGCTGCGCGCCGGACGGGTGAGCGGCACGGCACGTCCGAGCGAGGAGTCGAACGCCAGCCTGGCGCGGCTGATGGTCGGCAATGACCTCGACGAGCGGCCGCTGCAGCCGCGCGAGGCCGGCGAGGTGCGGCTGCGCGTCGGCGCCTATTCCAGGGCGTCGCGCGAACCCTTCGGCACGGCACTGCACGATATCACGCTCGAGGTGCGCGCCGGTGAGATCGTCGGGATCGCCGGCGTGTCGGGCAACGGGCAGAAGGAGCTGCTGGAGGCATTGTCCGGCGAAGCCGTCGGTGCCCATCAAGGGTCCATCAGCCTGTGCGGTCGGCCGGTCGAGAACTTGGGCGCCGCGCAGCGACGCGGCTTGGGGCTAGGCTTCGTGCCCGAGGAGCGGCTCGGCCGGGGCGCGGTGCCGGCGATGTCGCTGACGGACAACGCGCTGCTCACCGGCCAGAGCGCGGGCATGGTGGGATGGGGAGTCGTGAGGCGCAGCGTCGCGCGCGACTCCGCCCGCGCGACCATCGCCGCGTTCAACGTGAAATGCGGCAGCGAGCAATCCGCGGCCGAGCGGCTCTCCGGCGGCAATCTGCAAAAGTTCATCGTCGGGCGTGAGATCCGCCTGGCGCCGAAGGTCATGCTGGTCGCGCAACCCACGTGGGGCGTGGACGTGGGGGCCGCCCAGCTGATCCATCGGGCGCTCATCGCCCTGCGCGACTCGGGCTCGGCGGTGTTGGTGATCTCCGAGGAACTCGAGGAGCTGTTCACGATCTGCGATCGCATCGCGGTGCTGTCGGCGGGTCGATTGTCGCCTGCGTTGCCCCGGGTCGAACTGACCGTGGAAAAAGTGGGCATGCTCATGGCCGGCGGGCATCGCGAGGCTGCGCATGCTTGAACTACCCTGGCGATTGGAAAAGCGCGCCGCGCCGTCATCGGTGATGCGCATTGCCGCCCCGCTGATCGCGGCGGTTGCCATGTTCGCGACCGGCTTCATCATTTTCGCGTTCCTGGGCAAGAACCCGCTGAGCGCGCTCGAACTGTTTTTCATCGAACCGCTCAACTCCCTGTACGGCTGGGGCGAATTGCTGCTGAAGGCCACGCCGCTCGCGCTGTGCGGTCTCGGGCTCGCCGTGGGTTTCGCGGCGAATGTGTGGAACATCGGCGCGGAGGGTCAGTTGACGCTGGGCGCCATTTGCGGCGGCGGCGTGGCGTTGTTCTGGAGCGACCACTTAGGTCCCCTGGCACTGCCCGCCATCCTGCTGGCGGGCATCGCCGGCGGCGCCGCCTGGGCCGCGATTCCGGCGGTGCTGCGCACCCGCTTCAATACCAGCGAGATCCTGGTGAGCCTGATGTTGGTCTACATCGCGCAACTGCTGCTCGCCTATTTGCTGCATGGTGCGTGGCGCGATCCCGAGGGCTACAACTTCCCGCAATCGAAGGCCTTCGACGAGCGCCTCATTCTGCCTCTGCTGCTGGACGGCCAGCGAGCCACCATCGCCTTCTTGTTCATGCTCGGACTTGCCGCCCTGTCTTGGTTCTTTTCCAGCCGCCTGTTTGCCGGCTACCGCATGTTGGTCTCGGGACAGGCCCCCGCCGCCGCGGCCTATGCCGGCTTCAGCGAGCAGCGCAACGTCTGGCTCGCCTTGATGATCGGCGGGGGCGCGGCGGGTCTTGCCGGTGTCTGCGAGGTCATGGGTCCCATCGGGCGTCTCCAGGCTGACATCTCGCCGGGCTACGGCTTCGCCGCCATCATCGTGGCATTCGTCGGCCGCCTGCATCCCGTCGGCATCGTGCTGGCGGCGCTGCTCATGTCGTTGCTATACCTCGGCGGCGAATCGGTGCAGCTCGGACTGCAGCTGCCGGCCGCGGTGACCGGTCTGTTCCAAGGCCTGCTGCTCTTCTACCTGCTCGCCGCCGACCTGTTCGTCGGCTATCGACTGCGGCTCGTACCCCGCTTGGCGGCGCAGCCATGAGCACCGAATTCATCATCGCCATCATCACCGGCACGGTCGTGGCGGCGACTCCGCTGGTGTATGCCGCGCTCGGCGAGTTGGTCGCGGAACGCGCCGGCGTGCTGAACCTGGGCGTCGAGGGGATGATGTTGGTGGGCGCGCTCGCCGCGTTCGCTGTCGGCGTCGGCAGCGGCAGCCTGTTGCTCGGCTATCTCGCCGCGATCGGCGCGTCGATGCTGTTGGCGCTGCTGTTCGCGGTGCTGACGCTGAGCATGCAGACCAACCAGATCGCGACCGGCCTGGCGCTGACGCTGTTCGGCGTGGGCCTGAGCGCCTTCGCCGGCCGCAAATTTACCGGCATGCCCATCGAGGGGATACCCTCCCTGTCGCTGCCGGCGTTGAGCAATCTGCCGATCGCGGGCCCGCTGCTGTTCCGCTTCGATGCCGCCGTCTATGGTTCGATCCTGCTCTACGTGCTGATCGACCGGGTGCTCAATCACACGCGCGTTGGATTGCAACTGCGCGCGGTCGGCGAGTCCCCCGCCATTGCGCATGCGCTCGGCCAGCCCGTCATGCTGACGCGTTATCTGGCGGTGTTGTTCGGCGGCGGCGCCAGCGGCGTCGCCGGCGCCTACCTGTCCACGGCGCTCACGCCCATGTGGGTGGAGGGAATGAGCGCCGGCCGCGGCTGGATCGCCTTGGCGCTGGTGGTGTTCGCGACCTGGAAGCCGTTGCGGGTGCTGTTGGGCGCCTATCTGTTCGGCGGTGTCACCATCCTGCAACTGCACGCCCAGGGCCTCGGCATCCGCGTGCCCAGTGAGATACTCTCGATGCTGCCGTATGTCGCCACCATCGTCGTGCTGGTCATCATCTGCCGGGATCCGAAGACGATCCTCCTGAACCGACCGGCATCGCTCGGCAGGAGCTTTCATCCCGATGCGTAACGCCAACCTCCCGCTGCGCCCGCGCCGGGCCGCCGCCAAGGCGGTCGACTCGGCCGAAGTGCATGAGCGCATCTGGAGTGCGATCATGGACCACAGCCTGCCTCCGGAGACCCGCCTGGTGGAAACCGAGCTGTGCGAGATATTCGGGCTGGGACGCACGCGCCTGCGCCAGGTGCTGCAGCGGCTGGCGCACGAACGTGTCGTGACCCTCATGCCGAACCGCGGCGCGACGGTGGCGAAGCCGTCGGTGCGCGAAGCGCGCGAGGTGTTCGCCGCACGCCGGGTCATCGAGGCGAGTCTGGTCGAAAGCTTCATCAAGACCGCGACCCGCAAGGACATCAAGCAGCTCCAGGACCATCTGGCGCGCGAGGATGACGCATGGCGCGGCAATGACCGTCGCGCGATCCTGAAGCTGTCGGGCGAATTTCATCTGCTGCTCGCGGAAATCGCCGACAACAACATCCTGCTCGAGCTCCTGCGGGATCTGATCTCGCGTTCCTCCCTCATCATCGCCGTGTACCAGGCGCCCGGCGCCGCGCCATGCCCCCCCGACGCACATCGTGAGCTCACCGGCGCGCTCGAGCGCCGCGACCGAGGCGCCATCAAACTCATGACCCAGCATCTGGATCACGTGCTCGCCGATCTCATGCTGGAGGACCGCGGCGAGGCTCGAGCCGATCTCAGGTCGGTGTTCGGCGCGAAGTCGTGACGAACCATGATTGACCTGGCACGGCTCAACAGCGTCGCGGCGCCGGAGTTCGTGGCGGCATTGGCGTCGATCTTCGAGCACTCACCCTGGGTGCCGGAGCGCGTCGCCGCGGCGCGGCCATTCGCGAGCGGCGTCGCGTTGCATGCCGCCATGAGCGACGCCGTGATGCAGGCCGGCGAGGCCATGCAGCTCGCCTTGATCCGTGCCCACCCGGAACTTGCCGGCCGCGCCGCCATCCGCGGCGATCTGACCGAGGCATCGACCAGTGAACAATGCGGCGCCGGCCTGTCCGCGTGCACGCCCGGGCAGTACCAGCGCCTGCAGACCCTGAATGCAGCCTATAGCGCCCGCTTCGGCTTTCCCTTCATCCTCGCCGTGAAGGGGCAAACGCCCGACAGCGTCATCGCCGCGCTCGAGCGACGCGTCACGCACGAGGAGAGCCAGGAACGTCACGTCGCGCTGCTCGAGATCTGCCGCATCGCCCGCTTCCGCCTCGCCGATCTGGTGGACGAACCGATCGGCGCGGCGATCATCGCCATGGCGGATGATCTGGCACGCTTCAGCGAGACGACGGGATCGCTGACGTGCTCCTACCTCTCGCCCGCTCACATGGACACCGCCGCGAGAATCCGCGACTTCATGCTCGCCGCGGGTCTCGACGTGCATCACGACGCCGTCGGCAATGTCGTGGGCGTGCTGCCCGGCGGCAGCGCCAGGCAGCTTCTGACCGGATCGCACTACGATACGGTGATCAACGCCGGCAGATACGACGGACGGCTCGGCATCGTGTTGCCCATCGCGGTCGCGGGTGCCCTGCGCCGCGCCGCTGTGCGCCTGCCATTTTCGTTGCAGATCATCGCCTTCGCCGAGGAAGAGGGCGTGCGCTTCCGCTCGACGTTCCTCGGCAGCCGCGCCGTCGCCGGCCGCTTCGATCCCACCGTGCTCGACACCATCGATGCCCAGGGCATGTCGCTGCGCGAGGCGATCACGGCCGGTGGGCAGGACGTCGCCGACATCCCGGCGATTGCGCGAGATCCCGCGCAGCTGCTGGGATTCGTCGAGGTCCACATCGAACAGGGTCCGGTGTTGCTGGATGCCGGGCTGCCGGTGGGCGTCGTCACCAGCATCGCGGGCAGCATGCGCAGCACCGTGACCGTCGAGGGCCTGTCCGGGCATGCCGGCACGGTGCCGATGCCGCTGCGACGTGACGCCGCCGCGGCCGCCGCTGAGATCGTGCTCGCCGTGGAGCGTCGCTGCAGCGCCGATCCCGGCCTGGTCGGCACGGTCGGCAAGCTCGAGGTCCCGGACGGCGCGATGAACGTCATACCCGGCCGCTGTCATTTGAGCATCGACATCCGCTCCGGCAGCGACGCAGTGCGCGACGCGGCCGAGGCGGACGTGAGCGCCGAGATGCAGCGCATCGCCCGGCGGCGCAACGTCACGATCGAACAGAGCCGCGTGCTCGAAGCCCCCGCCATCGCCTGCGCTGCGCGGATACAGGATGCCTGGGAGGCCAGCATCCGCCGGGTCACCGGCGCACCCGCAAGGCGCCTGCCGAGCGGCGCGGGTCACGATGCCATGATGATGGCGAACCTCACCGACATCGGCATGCTGTTCGTGCGCTGCGGCAACGGCGGCATCAGCCACAATCCGGCGGAGACGCTGAGCGCGGACGACGCCGCGATCGCCGCCGCCGTCTTCAGGGATTTTCTGCAGCATTACAAGGTACCCGAATGATGGATTTGATTTCCTTGAGGACTTTCGTGGGCGACTGGGTCGATCGACATTTCACGGCCGAGTCCGCCTTCCTCGCCGCCATGGTCCAGGTTCCGACCGACAACCCGCCGGGTGATTGCGCCGCGCACGCCGAGGCCGCGACGCGCTGGCTGCGCAGCCTCGGTTTCAATGTCGAGAGCTTCCCGGTGCCGAAATCCGACGTGGCCGCGGTCGGCATGATCTCGGCCACCAACCTCATCGTGCGCCAGCGCTTCGGCGAGCACGGGCCCTGCATCGCGCTCAACGCGCATGGCGATGTCGTCCCGCCCGGTCTGGGCTGGACGCATGATCCCTACGGCGCCGCCGTCGTCGAGGATGCCGAACATGGCCGCGTGATGTATGGCCGCGGCGTTGCCGTGAGCAAGTCCGACTTCGCGACCTACACCTACGCGCTGCTCGCGCTTCAAGCGCTCGCGGACCACGGAGTCAAGCTCGACGGCAGCATCGAGCTGCATCTGACCTACGATGAGGAGACCGGCGGCGACATCGGGCCGCGATGGTTGCTGGAGCAGGGGTTGAGCGAGCCGGATTACGCCCTCAGCGCCGGCTTCTCGTACGCGGTGACGACGGCGCACAACGGGTGCCTGCATCTCGAGGTCACCGTGCGCGGCAGACAAGGCCACGCCGCGATGCCGGAGTCCGGCATCGATGCCCTCGCCGCCGCCACGCGGATTCTCACCGAGGTGTACGCCTCGCGCGAAGCGCTCAAGGAGCGCCGTTCGAGCGTCACGGGCATCACGCATCCGACCCTCAATGTCGGGCTCATCCACGGCGGCATCAACACGAATGTCGTCCCGGATCTGGTCACGTTTCGCATCGACCGGCGCATCATTCCCGAGGAATCCCCCGCCGAGGCCGAAGCGGAGCTGCGCGGCATCATCAAACGCGCGGCGGCACGCTGCGACGGCATCCGCGTCGAGATTCGCCGCATCTTGCTCGCGTTGCCGCTGGTGAAGCTCGACGGCGCCGAGAAACTCACCCAGGCGCTGCAGGCGAGCGGCGAACACTTTTTCGGAACGACAATCGCCGAACAGGGGGTGCCGCTGTATACGGACGCCCGCCATTACACCGCGGCGGGCATTCCCACCGTCCTGTACGGCGCCGGCCCACGGACCCTGAAGGAGGCCAACGGTCATGGTGCCGACGAATGTCTGCGCCTCGACGACCTGCGCCGCGCCACGGCCACCGTTGCCTGCGCCCTGGCCGACTTGTTGAAGAGCGTATGAAACCCAGATCCAGGGCCCGGCGCGGAGTCGTTGACCACTCATCCATCCTCCACAGGAAGGCCGCCGTTTAATGCCAATTCTCACGCCGCACATCCGGTCACTGATTCTGGGTCTCGTCCTCTGTCTCGTCATGGCCGCGCCATCGGCCCAGGCCGCCGAGCGCTGGTTCGAGGACGTCAAGGCCGGCGCCACCCCCGAACAGCTCTATCGATTCCTGTATGCGCTGCCCAAGGGCGGTGACCTGCACAATCATTTGACCGGCGCGGTCCGTTCCGAGTGGTTCTGGGACGCGGCGCTGGCCGCCGAGGCGCGCGGCTACGTCTACTACACCCGGGTACGCATCGAGAACTGCGCGCCGTACGGGCACAACGAATTCGGCGGCGCGAGGGCGTTGCTGCTGTTCAAGGACATCCAGGCCAGCACCTTCGAGAAGCTCGACGCCTGCGCGAAATCGGAGTTCAAGCGGCTCCAGGATCTGGATGCGCGCGAGAAGCCGGCATGGCTCGCCAGCATGCGCCTCGACCAACCCTACGAGGGGCGCGATGAATTCTTCGATGCGATCTGGGATCGCATCAACGACATGCTCCAGAACCCCTATTTGATTTGCGATGTTTTGCTGCGCAACATGCAGGCGTTCGGCCGGGAGGGCGTGGTCTACCTCGAGACGCAGCAGGGCGTCGAAGGCGCCGTGAAGCCGGATGGGTCACCGTACACCGTGGACGAGGTCGTCGCCATTTACCGGCAATTCCTCGCCTCACCGGCGGCCCGGGCGACCGGCGTCGAGGTGCGCTTTCAGAATGCCTTGCTGCGCTTCACGCCGAATGCCGAGCAGCACCTGCGCGAGCTCTACGCCATCACGGACCGTTATCGCGATCTGTACGTCGGCGTAAACATGGTGGGCCGCGAGGACAACGACAAGGGCTATCCGTTGCGCTTTCTGCCGGTGCTGCGCGAGCTGCGCCATCGCTACCCGGACATCAATCTGTCGATCCACGCCGGCGAGGTGGACGAACCGAACTTCCATGTCCGCGACACCTTGCTCCTGGGCGCGCAGCGCATCGGGCACGGCGTCAATCTCATCACCGATCCCGAGACCATGATCCGGATGCGCTACGGCCCTTACATGGTCGAGATCAATCTCATCAGCAATCTGCTGCTCGAATATGTCAGCAATTACTCGCAGCATCCGTTTCCGGAATACCTGCGCACCGGGATTCCGGTGGCCTTGTCGACCGACGATCGCGGCATGTGGGACTCGAACATGAGCGACGAGTTCTATGTCGCCGTGAAGGAATTCAATCTGTCGTGGGAGGAGATCGTCAAGCTCGGCCGCAATTCGCTGTACTACTCGTTCGTCGATGACCCGACCAAACAGCGGCTGCTCGCGAGCTACGACAAACGTGTCGCCGCCTTCGCGCAAGCATTCCAGAAAAGAGGCTGGGCATCGCTCAGCGACGTCAAACCCGTGAGCTACGGATTTCTCTGCTCTCACTATCAGATATGCCTCATCCCCGCGGGCAATCAACTGCCCGGCAGCACATCCCGGTAGCGCGGGCATTCCGTCATCGGGATGCGCCGCGGTGGCATACAAAGCCAGGCTCGACGCGGCGCAACCAGCGCGCAGCGGCGATGAGCAGCGGCGGCGTGCTCATGCCGACGAACACCGCGAAGACATGTTGCAGGGCGACGAACAGCGTCTCCCGCAGCGGCGGCCTCGCCTCGAGGCCGTACAGCAGATCGCTGGACGCGTCCAGGCCGTTCACTGGGCCAGCGGCGGCGTGTGTTCGCGGTAGACCGGCCATTTCGCGACGATCTCGTCGACCACGACGGAACCGACCTGGTAAGCCGCCTCCACCGACGCATTCAGACCGGAATACCCGGCATTCTCCTGGAGCAGATGATCCACGGCGCTCATGCCGGGCGGCGGCATCGTGTAGTTGCTGCCGGTCCGCAGCACCATGACCCGATCCTTGTCGACCTTGCCGGTGGCGGCCAGATAGGTCAATGAACTGAAGGTGCCGGTGTCCTCCATCGCCGAGGTCACGAAATGGCCCTTGCCGTCGGTCCAATAGTCCACCCAATGCTCGGCCCACTCGTTGAGCAGTTTTCCGTGCCAGAAAGTCATCCCCGCCAGATTGTCCCCCTTGAGCACGAACGGCGGTTTCTGGGCGTTCGGAAATCCGGTGAAATGCGACCGTGTCTCCTGCAGTTGCACATTGTCGGCGAGATGGACGTCGCGCGTGAGTTCGAATGCCCATTCCGTCAGCTGCGGATTCAGCCGCATCATCTCGCCCTTCGGCTTCGGTTTGTCCGGATCGTAAGGCCTCTTGGAGTCGCGCGGGAAATACCCCGTCGGCCAATCCGCCGGAATCTCGCGAGCGTCGATCTCGTGCGCGAGATCGCCGTCCACCAGGTATTCGGCCCATGCCGCCGAGCCAATGGACGCCGCCTCGGGATCGATCCCGGCAATTCCTGCCACCAGCCAGTAGGCATGGGATAGATCGAAGCGCGGGTCCAGGCCGAGGGCCATGATGCCGCTCGCCGAATTGATGCTGCCGACGCCCGTGACCATCCCCAACACGCCAGTCTTCGGATTCAGATACAAATCGTGAAAGTGCGCGAAGGGATAGCGCACGTCGAGTTTCTGCCGCTCGTGCCAGAGCTGGAACTCACCAGCCGTATCGCCGCTGTCCGCGCCGATCTCGAACATCGTCACCACGACGACTTTGACTTCGATGGGTTTCGGGCCGGCGGCGGGCACCGCCGCGCAGCCCGCCGCCGCGCAAAGCATCAGCAAGAGGACCACTCTATTCAGCATTGCACTCTCCGCGACGGTACCGGGCCCTGGACGCCCGCGCCTCGCAGGCGAGACGCCGCTCCACGAAATAAATCCTACCATGGTGCGCGCGCATCACGCTCTCGATCCGCGTGATGCGGCCGGGATCGACCGGTAATATAAGATGAAGGTGAAGGTGAAGGGATGACCTGCCCGCCTCCCCCATTTGGAAATTGCTGCATCCGGAGCGAGAAATGACGTCGAAGAAGTTCCTGCGGCCTGCGGCCGTGCGCGGATTCGTGTGTGTCGCGCTGTCGGC
>Ga0182014_10004301_pt1 | contig 16441 bp, 12 predicted proteins | sample 612S2DmetaG_FD_120489 | JGI IMG/M metagenome (GOLD analysis project Ga0182014, IMG submission 120489) | Permafrost microbial communities from Stordalen Mire, Sweden - 612S2D metaG | ecosystem: Environmental > Terrestrial > Soil > Wetlands > Permafrost | place: Sweden: Stordalen | collected... | reverse complement strand
CCATCCGATGAGGCAGGTAGTAATGGACCTGCCATCCCAGGGGACGGAGCACTTCGAGCAGCAGGGCGGTGGAAGTCACGCCGTCCACGTCGTAATCGCCGAAGATGACGAGAGACTCATTGCACTGGCGGGCCTGGAGCAGCCGCTCGACGGCGGCGGCCATGTTCGGCAGCAGAAACGGGTCGGCCAGTTGCTTGAGCCGGGGCTGAAGGAAGCCGGTGATGGCGGCCGGTTCACTCAGGCCGCGGTTCAGCAGGCATTGCGCGAGCAGCGGCGGGATTCTCAGGGTGCTAGCCAACTGCGCAGCCAGGCTGGGCTGGGGCGGCGCGAGTGACCAGCGGTATTTCATTTCCCGGGCTGCGTTCGGCGCTGGGCACGCCGGGCCTCGCGATGTGCGGCGGTGACTGAAAGGGCAATGGAAATCAGCAGGATGCCCGCGACCACGAGCAGGGAAACGGAGGTGGGAATATCGACCTGAAACCACAATGGCGGCATGCGCTCGTGCGGGTCGAGCAACATTTCAACGCCCATGAACACCAGCACGAGGGGCAGCCCGTATTTCAGGTAGCGGAAATAGCCAATGGCGCCTGCCAGGAGAAAATAGAGGGAACGCAGGCCGAGAATGGCAAAGACGTTCGAGGTGAATACGATGAACGGCTTGCGCGTGACCGCGAAGACTGCCGGAATGGAATCGACAGCAAAGAGCAGGTCCGTGGTCTCAACCATCAAAAGCACCAGCGCCAGTGGGGTGAGCGCTCTTCGGCCTTCCCAACGAGTCAGAAACCTCTGCCCGTGAAGTTCCGGCGCGACCGGATAGACCTTTCGCACCCACCGCACCACGCGGTTGTTCTCCGGATGCACTTCTGTCTGGACGAAGAGCATGCGGAAACCGCTGTAGAGCAGGAAAGCGCCGAAGAGATACAGAACCCAATCCACCCTGGTGACCAAAGCAATGCCGAGGCCGATCATCAAGCCGCGCATGATCAGCGCGCCGAGAATGCCCCAGTAAAGTACTCGATGCTGGTGCTCCCGGGGGACGCGGAAGTAGGCGAAGATGAGGGCGATGACAAAGACATTGTCCATCGAGAGTGACAGCTCGATCAGGTAGCCGGTGACGAATTGGAGGGCCTCCTGCTTGCCGCGCAGGGGTTTGAGGGCGAGGGCGAAAAGCATCGCCAGGGAAAACCAGACGACGCTCCAGACAAGCGCTTCCTTGAACTTAACGACGTGGGCGTGGCGATGGAAGACGCCGAGATCGAGCGCCAGGAAGATCAGGACGCAGGCAATGAAACCAACCCAATGCCAGCAAGTGATTTCAACCACGGCGAGCATGCACCGTGTATGCGGCTACTTTCGCACCGGAGTCGCTACGCCTTCGACCACGGCCACCTGCGTTCCTGAGCCAAGCTGAGGCCGCTGCCCCTTGTGCCACCAGAGCACCAGCGCGCTGGCGATGTAAATGCTGGAATAGGTACCGGTGATAATGCCGATCAGGAACGTGAAGGCAAAGTCGTTGATGGCGCCCCCGCCGAAAACAAAGAGCGACATGGTGGCCAGGAACACCGTGCCGGAGGTGATAAGGGTCCGGCTCAGGGTTTGATTAAGCGCCTGGTTCATCACTTCCCGGAAGGTGCCGCGGATGCCCAGCTTCAGGTCCTCGCGGATACGGTCAAAGATGACGATGGTGTCATTGGTGGAGAAGCCGATGATAGTCAGGATCGCGGCCACGGTGGTGGAATTGAACTCGCGGCCGGAGAGGCTGTACCAGCCAATCGTCATGAGCACGTCATGGATCACGGCCAGGACGGCGCCGACGGCGAAGGAGAACTCGTAGCGGACGGCCACGTAAATCAGGATGCCGAACAATGAGAGCAAGCCCGCGACCAGAGCCGACTTCCGGATTTCCAAGCCCACGGTCGCTCCAATGTGGTCCTCTTTTAGCTTGGTGTAGTGCCCTCCGGGCAATCCCGTTATGACGGAAACAACATTGCTCCCCGTTCCGGTAGCCGAGTCCACCCGCAGCGACTCACGCCCGCTTCCCAAGTCCTTCTGATACTGGATGAGGGGGTCTTTGATTTCGGCTTTGGTGAGGGCAGACCGCACCTCGGCTTCATCAGCCTTCTTCTCGAAGGAGAAGATAGTGGTGTCGCCTCCTAGGAAATCCACGCCGAAAGCCGATTTGCCACGATACAAACCGTAGCTTACGCCGATGGCGATGAGGAGCCAGGACATCGCGAAGGCGGGCTTCGCGAGCTTCATGAAATCCAGCTTGGTTGCCCGGATGATGTGGAACATGGGCAGCGCTTTGAGCCAGCCGCGGTCCAGCACAAAGTCGAAGATCATACGCGTGACGACCAGTGCGGTGAACAAGCTGGCGGCGACACCAATGGTCAGCGCCACGCCGAAGCCCTTGATGGAGCCGGTGCCCATGTACATCAGGATGACCGAGGAGATCAGCGTCGTGACGTGCGAGTCGAAAATGGTGCCAAATGCCCGGGCGTAACCGGCGGCGATGGCCCCGCGCAGGGATTTGCCCTTGGCTGTCTCCTCGCGGATGCGTTCGTAGATGAGGACGTTGGCGTCCACGGCCATACCGACGGTCAGGACGATGCCGGCGATACCAGGCAGGGTCAGAGTCGTGCCCACCGAGCACATGACGCCCAGCAGGATGATGATGTTGGCGATGAGCGCCACGTTGGCCACCATGCCGGCGATGAGGTAATAAACGAGCATGAAGGCCGAAACAGCCAGCGTGCCATAGATGGCGGCCCTGATGCCGCTTCGGATGGAATCTCGACCGAGGGTTGGGTTGACTTCGCGAGACTCCTCAATTTTCAGTGGCGCGCGTAGCGGATTCTCCAGGACGTTGGCCAGCTCGAAGGCCTCCTTGTTGTCGAACTGGCCGGTGATTTGCCCGCTGCCGGTTTCAATCGGCGTTTGGATGACCGGCGCCGAATAGAGTTCTTTATCCAGGATAATGGCCAGGCGCTGATGCACATTCTCACGGGTGATTTGGGCAAATTGTTCGGCGCCCTCGGCATCCAGAGTGAAGTGGATTTCCGGCTCGCCCAGGTTGCCGCGCACCACCATGGCGCTCTTGATTCCGCTGCCGGTCATTTCAGCCTTCTTCCTGACCTCGACTTCCTCCGTGCGCTCCCGGCCATTGCGCATCCGCTCCTTGCGCTTGAGGATTTCGTAACCGGGTTGAACAATGCCATCCTTGATGTCTTGATCGCTGGTGGCACTCACCAGACGGAATTCCAGGAATGCCGCTCGCTGAATGGCAATCTTGGCGCTTTCCTGATCGGCGGCCGACAAACCGGGCAGTTGGACGAGAATGCGGTCGTTCCCTTCCGGCTGAATGACGGGCTCAGCGACCCCGAACTTGTCAACGCGCTTGCGCAGCACTTCGACCGCATGCGAGAGAGCAGTGCTGGCATCGGTCGCTTTGGCCAACTGGTTGGTGTCCATGCTGACGAGGAAGGACGTGCCGCCTTGCAGGTCGAGGCCCAGGCGGATGCGGCCGGCGGCTTCGCGCTGCAAGCGGTTCAGGATATAAGTCGTGGGGTTCAACTGGTCCTTGGCCCCGAAGGAGGGGAAATAGTGCGCAATGTCGTTGGTGCCGATAGCCTCCAGAAGGTTGTCGTAAGGCTTCTCCGGCATCGCCTTTTGCAGCGCCTGGGCTTTCTGGAAAAAGGCGCTAAAGGCCGCGTCGCGGCCCGTCGCCTTCTCGCGGAAGAACAGCAGCAGGTCCCGCCCCTCGGGCGGATACAACTCGTATAGCGACCAAAGGATGACAAGGACGACGAGGATGAATCTCCAGAAGTTATTTCGGTTCATGAGAGCTGATTAGGATTCGCTGGCTTCGCCGCTACGGTCGGTGATTTCTGCAATGGCGGACTTGGTGATTTCAAACTTCGCATCCGCTGAACGGATGGTCAGGGTCTTCTCTTTCACGGTCACCACCACCGCCACAATGCCGCTGCTGGTGACGATCTTGTCCCCTGCGCGCACGGCCTTCAGGAGGGCGGCGTGTTCCTTGGCTTTCTTCTGCTGGGGCCGGATGAGGGCGAAGTAAAACACCACTACCAGCAGGCCCAGGGGCACCATGTTCACCCACGCCGGTGGTGCTTGTTGCCCCGGCTGGGCCGGTGGGGCCAGCGCCAGGAAGGCGTGCGGACCAAGTAAGTTCATATATTCAAATGAGCCGCTAAATCTAGGGAGACCGCCGCTATTTGCAAGCCAAACAATGAGGAACTTTCGCGAAGAGCCAATTCTCATCGCCAATTTCTGCTCCGCGGCAGTGTCGTCGGGGGTATCCCAGCATCTTCGTCGGTCTTTCACCGCAAGCTGGCAAACTGCTCCCCAGCGTGCCAGGGCTGCATCAAGCTCCGGATCGGACCGCGAACCGTCCCGGTTCGCAGCACGTAGGCACAAGCCGGCGTGCTGGAAAGACGGGAGAAACCGGGAGCCGTCGTGACCGCTGCGAACCGGGACGGTTCGCGGTCCGTGGAGCTTGATGCAGCCCCGCCAGCGCCGCGTTCCCAGAAATCCCTTTGCCTCGGGCTCATGGGTCCACTAATATCCCCCAACAGCAAACACGTGAAGACCCAATGACCAGTTTCTCCAGCTTGCGGTTTCGGTTGCTTGGAACGGTCTTCCTGGCGGTCGTCCCGGCATGCGTGGTCATGTACTTCGCGGACAAGTACTACACCGCTAACTACGGGTCCGGCCTTCCCTGGTCGGGGTTTGTCGTGGGATTGGTGGCCTTGGCCGCCGCGTGGTTCGGGGGTGAGCGCTTTATCCTCCGCCAGGTCCGCATCCTGTCCAAATCGGTCCATCAGTTGGGCGCCGGAGACTTGGAAACCCGCACCGGGTTGTCGCAAGAACGGGGCGAGCTAGGCGATTTGGCCCGCGCGTTCGATGCCATGGCGGCCACGCTGGAGGAACGCGTCAAAGAACGTGAGCGCACGGAAAAAGCCCTCCTTAACCGTTCTTTCCAACAAACCGTCGTCGCCGCGCTCGGCCAGTTCGCCATGGTGAGCAATGACGTCTCCGCGCTGCTGAGTCAGGCCGTAATGCTCGTGGCGCAGACGCTTGAGGTCGAGTACTGTCATGTCTTGGAGCTGCAGCCGGGAGGCAAATTCCTGCTCTTGCGCGCGGGCGTCGGTTGGAAGAATGGTTGTGTCGGGAAGGTGGTCATTCCGTCGGACCGTCAGACCGAGTCCGGCTTCGCGCTTGTAGCCGGGGAGGCGGTGGCGTTCGAACGCTTGCCTAAGGAGGCTCGCTTCCACGGTTCATCGCTGTTGACCGACCACGGCGTCGTGAGTGGGATCAACGTTGCGATCGCCGGACATGGGCAGGCCTTCGGAACTTTGGGGGCGCATACAGCGCGCCAGCGTAAGTTCACGGAGGACGAGATCCATTTCATGTTCTCCCTTGCGACGGTGCTGGCGATGGCCGTGGAGCGGATTCATGCCGAAGACGAATTGCAGAGGCTGGCGGCTTTCGTCCGGTTGAATCCCAACCCGGCTATGGAACTCACTGGCGAGGGCACCATCACTTACTTCAACGATGCCGCCCTCAAACTCGGCCGCTCGGTCAGCCAGGACGATCCGCAGGCGATCCTCCCACCTAACGTGCGGGAAATCGTGCATGACTGCCTGGCGGCGGGCCAAAGCCCGCCGAAGCTGCAAACCGTTTTTAAGGACCGCACCCTCTCCTGGTCGTTTCATCCGGTGACCGCCAGCCAGGGCGTCCATTGCTACGTCGAAGACATCACCGACCGGTTGAACCTGGAAGCCCAGTTGCGTCAATCGCAAAAGATGGAGTCAATCGGCCAACTCGCTGCCGGCGTCGCCCACGACTTCAATAACATGCTCACGGTCATCCAGGGGCACTCCGGGATGATGCTCGCCCGAACCAACCTCCCGCCCGAGCCGCTCGCTTGCGTGCAGGCGATCTACTTCGCGGCCGAACGCGCGGCGGGTTTGACCCGGCAGTTGCTCATGTTCAGCCGCAAGAACGTGATGACGCCCAAGCCGCTCGACTTGCGCGAGGTGGTCAGCGACTTGTCGAAAATGCTCAAGCGGATGCTCGGCGAGACCGTCACGCTGGAGTTCAACCCGCCGCCGGAGCTCCCCCTCGTGCAGGCCGATGCCGGCATGGTCGAGCAGGTCATGATGAATCTCGCCGTCAACGCCCGCGACGCCATGCCTGGAGGCGGCACGGTGACCATCTGCACCGACACGGTCGAATTGAACGACGCCTACGCGCAAACCCATCCCGAGGCGCGCTTGGGTGCGTTTGTTTGTCTACGCGTAAGTGACACCGGTTGCGGCATGGACTCCGCTACCAAGGCCCGCATCTTCGAGCCGTTCTTCACTACAAAAGAGGTTGGCAAAGGCACCGGGCTGGGCCTCGCCACGGTCTATGGCATCGTCAAACAGCACGAGGGTTGGATTGAAGTCAGCAGTGAAGTCGCTAAAGGCACCACCTTTAACGTATTCTTTCCTGCCAGCAGCGAGCCAGTAAAAGCGGCAAAGTCGGAGCCCTCCCTTGCCGCCCCAGTGCGAGGTGGTCGCGAAACGATCCTGTTGGTGGAAGACGAACAAGTGCTGCGCGAGATGGCGCATCTGATCTTGCAGGATTGCGGCTATCAGGTGTTGGACGCGGGCTGCGGCGCGGAAGCCTTGCAAGTCTGGGAACTTAATTCCGGCCGCATCGACCTGGTGCTTTCCGATGTTGTCATGCCTGGCGGAATGTCGGGCCGGGAACTGGCGGAGAGACTCCTGGCCAGCCGCCCCCAGCTCAGGATCATCTTCACTAGCGGCTATAATGTGGAAGAGACGAACACCGATTTCTTCCGCCAGGACGGGGCGGCATTTTTGCAAAAGCCCTATACTCGTGCTGACCTCGCCAAAGCTGTGCGCGAGTGTTTGGACAAGTGACCGGGACCGGAGCTGCGATTCTCCGGCTACAGTTTGTAGCCGATCTGCCGGAGGAACTTCCTCCGCCATTCGATATCCGCGTCGCCCTCCGTGCCTTTGGGCGGGAGACCGTCCACGACGCCCACAATGCCCCGCCCCTGGGTCGTCTCCGCGACGAGCACTTGAGTCGGATTGGCCGTGGCGCAGAAAACCCGGCAGACCTCGGGCACCATCTTGACTGCGTTGAGCACGTTGACGGGATAAAAGCCTTCGCCGAGAAAAAGGATGAAGCTGTGCCCCGCGCCGATGGCTAAGGCGTTCCTTCGCGCCAACTCAATCATGGCCGGGTCAGTGCCGGTCCAACGCACGAGGCACTTGCCGGACGCCTCGCAGAAAGCGAGACCGAACTTGATGCCGGGCACCGCGCCGACCATGGCTTCGTGAATGTCCTCCACTGACTTAATGAAATGAGTCTGGCCGAGGATGAAGTTGACCGGCTCAGGCTTCTCAATCTGGATCGCGGCGAGTTTGATTTCCATAGCGGTCCGATGATTGCGCGGCGTCCGCCTTCGGTCAAGCGGGGAGCGCCCCCCATGAAGGCTAAGGCGGCAAGACTAGCCTTTAGGAAATGTTCCGCCTTCTTACGGGTAGCAGGCCGCGGGTTCCTGGTCTGCCTGCGGACGAACAAATCGAAATGCGGGTAGAGCAAGTCCGGGCGCTGCTCACTGATTTCAAGCAAGCGGAGCACTCACAGCGCGAGAGTACGCGTGGCCATCCGGTGGGTCAACGTCGGCCGTTTGAACGGAAGCTTTTGAACGGAAGCTTGAGTAGCCGGCTCGCATCAGTTAAACAATTAGAAGTGAACGAGCATTTATTGGATTCCAAGCAGGCCGCATCGGCCAAACAATTTGAGAGCCAGAGCGACCGTTACGGCAAGTCGCACATCCTGGCAAATACCGAAGACCTGGACATGGCAATGAAAGGCATCGCCGCGCCCGCTGGCGGAACTGCGCTGGATGTGGGGACCGGCGGAGGCCATGCCGCGCTCTGGCTGGCCCGTCACGGCTGGAAGGTCATGGCCGGCGACATCGCGCCACGGATGCTGAAGAACGCCGCCCTTTTATGTGCCGAAGCGGGACTGACCATCGAGACACGGCTGTTCCCGGCCGAGAAGATGCCCTTTGAGGCGGGCTCGTACGATTTGGTCACCGCGCGTGTGGGGCCGCATCACTTCAGTTCGCCGGAACAGTTCATCGGCGAGGTGGCGCGCGTCCTCAAGCCGGGCGGCCATTTCCTTCTCATTGATGGCAGCGTGCCGGACAACGACTCGCGGACAGCGGAATGGCTGCATCACGTTGAGAGATTGCGCGACCCAAGCCATGTCCGCTTTCTCTCGCCCAAAGCCTGGGAAGCGCTGGTTCACGGAGCCGGCCTGACGGTTGAGCATTCCGAATTGCAGCCCTACAAACAGCCGGACTTGCAATGGTATTTCGAGACGGCTGCGACTCCGACCATCAATCGCGAACAGGTTATGGGAGCAGTGGGTGGCGCGCACAACCACGTGCGGGCGGCCCTTCGGATCCGAAACGAACGCGGCAAGATCGTCTGGTGGTTGCCGCGCCTCACACTTCTGGCGTCGAAGCCGTAGCGCCCGCGCACCCCTTCGGGAGGGCGAGCGTCCTCGCGAGCCCTGACTTCCGTAGATCCCCAAAGCTCTTAGGGCTCGCGAGGACGCTCGCCCTCCCGGGCTTCAGGTTTAAGCCAAAACTCGGCAAGCGCCTTGCGGATTTCAGCACTGTTCCCGGCGCGAGCGGACTGCCACCACGCCGGGAACAGTCGCCGATAGCGCGGCTCTGCAAACCGCGCGTCGATGAGCAGCACCACTCCCCGGTCCGTCTCAGAGCGGATGACGCGGCCAATGGCCTGCAGGACGCGGTTCATCCCGGGAAATGTGTAGGCGTAGTCGAATCCGGCCCCGGTCTGTTCCTGAAAGTAGTCGCGGATCAGATCGCGCTCGACACAGAGCTGGGGCAGGCCGACGCCGACAATGACTGCACCAATCAGCCGATCTCCGACGAGGTCGATGCCTTCACCGAACACCCCGCCCATCACCGCAAATCCGACCAGAGTCTCGCCATGCTCCACGGCGAACGCGGCCAGGAAGGCTTCGCGGTCGGGCTCGCTCATGCCAGGACGCTGGACCAGGATTGGGACAGCCGAGTGGAGCGCATGGAACTGTTCCTGCACGGCTGTCAGGTATTGGTATGAGGGGAAATAGACCAGGTAGTTGCCGGCCCGTCCTTCCACCAGCGAGGCGATGGCCTGCACCACCGCGGGCAGGCTGCCGGCGCGCGCCTTGAAATGGGTGCGGATTCGGTCCTGCACCAGCACGGCAAGGTGCTCGGGCGGAAAGGGCGACGGCAATTGCAGCAAAGGGTCCTCGGAGCTGCCCCCCAGCAGCGCGCGGTAGTAGTTAATCGGCGTCAACGTGGCGGAGAAGAAGACCGCCGCTTTGCCCCGCGCCAGCGCCTGGCGCAGGAGGAAGGACGGATCCAGGCAGAATAGCCGCACGCGAACGGAGCGCCGGGCGGCATCAAGCTCTCGGCCGGACCGCGAGCCGTCCCGGCTCGCAGCGGCCCTCACAGCACCCGGTCGCTCTGGTCTTCCGAGCACCCCGGCTTCTTCCTGCGCGCTGCGAGCCGGGACGGCTCGCGGTCCGGTGAACTTGTGCCAGCCTGGGAGGGGGCGGCCCGGCTCGGTGATGGTTACAAAGCGTTCGTCGTATAGTTCGGCGGTGCGCCGGAATGAGTACAAGCGATAATAGAGATCGAGCAGGCTCTCGCGGAAGTCCGCAGCTTGATTCCGAGCGAGCCAGAGCTCGGTCTGCTTCAACACGTCGTCAAGCGGAGGCAGCAGATCCGCCGGGAAATCGCGGGTGGTGCTGGGTGGGCCGGCCGTCGCCATCTCACTCGCTCTAAAGGGCATCCTGCCCCTGATCCTCGATTCGTCAGAGAGCTGCCGCCGCTTCTCCCTCTCCCCTTCCGAAGGGGAGAGGGCTGGGGTGAGGGGTCCGTCTCTTACTTGGGATTTGGAGGGGAATAGGTTGAGTTCGGTGGAGGGATCGGAGGGCAGGTTGGCTAGGCCAACGAGCTTGCGCAGGGCTGTGGTCAGGCGCGTGAGCGCCTTGGCGCAACGAGGGACTGCTTGCTTCAACGCACGCCGGACGTCCTGGATCTCCCCCGTCTCCAGATCGGCGGAGAACATTTCACGCGCGCGGTCCACCAGGTTATGCGCCTCATCCACCAGAAAGGCATAATCGCCCGCCTCCTCGGCGAAGTGGCGTCGCAAATAGACCTTGGGGTCGAATACATAATTATAGTCACACACCACGACCTCGACCCAGGACGACAGGTCCAACGAAAGCTCGTACGGACAGACCTGGTGCTCGCGGCTGACGGCTTCGAGTACCGGACGAGTGATCTCCTCGCGTTCCAGCGCGGCCCGCATCGCCGGTCTGCGGCGGTCATAATAACCCCGAGCAAACGCGCAGGTGAGCGGGTCGCAGGGTCGGCTTTCCTGAACGCACACTTTCTCTTTGGCGGTCAGCGTGAGTGTGCGCAGGCGGAGCCCCGTTTGGCGCAAGTCGCTGCATGCCTTCTCGGCCACCGCGCGTCCCACTGTGCGCGCGGTGAGGTAGAAGATGCGCTCCAGCTTGCCTTCACCGAGTGCCTTAACCGCCGGGAACAGCACCGAGATCGTCTTGCCGATGCCAGTGGGCGCTTCGAGGAAGAGCCGCCCCCCGCGTGCCAGCACGCGATAGGCGGCCACGGCAAGTTGCCGCTGCCCCGGGCGGTAGCGCGCAAAAGGAAAAGTCAGCGAGCGGATGGACTCGTCCCGCTCCCGGCACCATTGCTGATGGGCGCTGAGCCAGTCCAGATAGATGGCCGTTGCCTCCTCGAAAAAGGCCGCCAGCTCAGCCAGCGTGTAGCCGTTGCGAAACTCCGTCAACTGCCCCGTATCGAGATCCAGATAGGTCAACTGAATGGTGATCTGTTCCAGGGCGTGGTCGTGAGCGTAGATAAAGCCGTAGCACTTGGCCTGGGCCCAATGGAGCGGGTCGGCTGTACGGCAGGGCTGCATCGAGCTCCCCGGACCGCGAGCCGTCCCGGCTCGCAGCGGCTCCCCCGACTCCCCGACGTTCTGGTTTCCCGAGCACCCCGACGTGTCTCTGCGCGCTGCGAGCCGGGACGGCTCGCGGTCCGATTCAGAGCTTGACGCAGCGCTGGCTGCACGGTCCCATCCGCCCTGGACGGTCTTGATCTCTTCCAGCAGCACGCCCTCCGCACTGGCGAGCAGCCCGTCTATCCGCCCCTGGATTCGCAGGATGAACTCGGCCGTCTCGATCTCATGGCTGAGTCGGACCTCCTTCTGATACCCCGCCGGTCGGGAGCGCTGAAGCCGTTGATGGCCCCGGGTCCCGGCCAAAGCACGGTTCCGCCCCACGAAATCGTGCTCCCCGCCCAGGTCACCCCGGCGCAGGGCGAACTCGACGAGTTCGCGCACCTGGACCGTAAATACTGGCTTCGCACTTGCCGCCACCCGCCTAGTTTCCGGGTATAAACTGCCCCAGGCAACAGAATTATCCTCTGGTTCCGGCCTTCAGGCTTTATTAATGCTGAGGTAACCTCTGCCTTAAACGGGCTAACCGGTCTCTCAACCGCGTTCAGGCTTGGCGGCCGGCACCGGGGTGCTAAGCTCGGCAGCACGGTTCGGGAGCAGTTGCGCGTCGGGCTGCCGGCCCACGCCGGGCCGGTCGTTTTGGCGCCACTCCCAGCCGGTATCAGAAAGATCAATGGTTTATGAAAGTCATCGACACACCCCGCACCGGCAAGATCGGGAACCAAGTGGCCTACGTATCGCCCTTTGGACAATGTTATCACGCCTACGTCGTCCCTCGGGACCCGGCCACCGAGGCCCAGTACCGGGTGCGCGAGAACTTCGGCTCCGCCTCGAGCGGTTGGGGCCTCAACCTGACCGAATCCCAGCGCGAGCGCTGGGGGCTGGCGGCCCAAAACGTCCCCAGCCACCCCTCGCTGGGCCAATACTCCCACCTGAGCGGGCAGCAATTGTGCGTGAAAATCAACAGCGTCCTGCGCTGTATTGGCCAGCCGCCCGTGGATGAACCGCCCGCCCCGGTGGTCTTCGGCCCCAGCCCCGTCGGCGAGCTAGTCATGGTCAACGACGCGCAAAGCGGCATGCGCCTGTTGCTAAGCGTCGGGACGGTGACCGAGGACATCATGCTCTTCGGCCAGGCCCCGTGCAGCCGGGGCCGGATGAAGCACCGGCGGGTCTATTACCTGGGCTTGGTGGGTCCGGCCGTCAACGGCCAATGCGATGTCACCGCCCAGTACACCGCCCGGTTTGGCCAACCCCGGCCCGGCCAGAAGATCTTCCTGGTCACCTGCCAGGAGAAGAACGGCTGGAAAGCCCAGGACCAGGTCACCAGCGCCGTCGTCCCGTTTGCGCCCTAACCCGGCCAACCATAAGCCCCCGAACACGCTCCTGCTGGCACCGCCCTGGCACCGCAACCTCCAAGTCCCGCCCAAGCCCCAATCGCCGGCCTTTCTTCGTAGTCTCCCTACATGTACAAGGGGAGTACACCGGATGCACTAAGGATGCGCACAAGTATGAAGCGTGAGCACATGGTGAGCATCCCTGGTACACCCCTTGTACACGAGCTGCGGCTGGCTATAGAGAGGCCAGGCAGACTGGCGATGGCTTGGGCCGGCGCTTAGGTCCGAAGTCCGGCGAGTGCGAGGGGCAGGGCCAGCACCTTAGGCGCATCTTGCTGACGGTCCTGATCTTCGCCAGACGGGGACCATCTGGGGTGGATTTGACTTAAACAGAATCCCGGAACATGTATCAAACAAGTATCAAACAATAGTGACTTGTTCGCACCTGGTCCATTAGCTTCAGCTTGGGATTCGGAACCACCAGCTCCCAGCCCCGGCCCGGTCCACTCTGCCCGCCCATTACTTTTTTTACTTGCCCGCCCTGCTCCATAAGCGGTATTCTTACGACATGCTCAGAGTCAGGGCAAGCCATTCCGCGTTTGTGCCCCAATACGCACTTAGGCGGAAATCTTTCCGGTTAAACAATTAGTTCGGCGGTATGAGCCAGATCAAGCTACGCAACCGAATGGGCCTAGCCTTCATCGGCGTGGGGGCGTTCTGCCTTGTCTTCGGGGTCGTCCTCGCCTGCCAGTTTTTCACTCATTGGCGTTTGGCCAGTGGTGTCGTGGAGTTACGTCCCTCGCCAGACCGCCCTGCTGAGTTACGGCGTGAGGTGAGTTACACGCGCGCGAGCGGCGTTGAGACTACGGTTCCATTTCCTGAGGAGACGCTTCCCGCGTCTGCTCGTCCCGGTGACCACGTACGTGTCGCCTATATTCCCGACAGCAAGACCGCGATGGTCTGGACGTTTCGCTCTGCATGGGGGACCTCGGCGTTGGCCGGCTCGCTTGGGCTGGTATTGACGGCGCTGGGCTTCGGCTTTTATTCACGGTGTAGTCCTGTGGCTGTTGAATCAGACGCACAGATCGCCGAACCAGGGGAATCGAGCCAATGAGGGGGAGCGCGATCAGGTTGGCCTTGCTTTCGGTCGCTTGTGGCGCGCTCCCCCTCATGGCTCATCCCCAACGTTATGCATGAGACGAAGGCCACCCCCTTTCTGCTGCGCGCCGCTGTGGCCCTCGTCATCGGCAGCGCTTTGGTGACGGGGTGGCTAAGACCGATCTATCGGGGATTCGTCGGCAGGGTCTACGAGCCTCACTGGTGGGGCCACCTGCACTTGATTTCACTGGCTGCCCTGGTTTTCCTGTTCTTCTTTCTCTGGAAGCGGAACTGGAGATTATCCATGCTCACGCTGTGCGCGTTCTTTGTGAGCATCGTCCCCGATTGCATCCCGGACTATGTTGTGGCCGCGGCATAACATCTCGGTGCAGGCGACGCCGGTTTGCGCCTTTCGTGATTTCCTGAGCCGGGTGCCCGGCGCGCCTGACCGAGGGCGTTGGGCGGCACCGTATGGACGCTAAACGCTCAGGCCTTCACCCCCTGCTGGCTCTTGTTTGCGGAGCCGTGTTGGGGATGGCAGCAGTCATTGCTATCAGCGTGATTGTTGACGCCGCCCCTGCGCGGTTTGATGAGCCTTTGGGGAAGGTGTTCTCCGTCCTTGTGGCGGTTCTGGTGCTTGCAGCGGGAGTGCGGTTGTTATCGGCGCTGTTCTCACCGGCGATCCGAGCATCAATAGCAGCTCATGAGGTTGCTCATGCTGTTTGTTTTGGAGCAGCGATTTTCATCGTCGCGTTTACATTCCTGTCCCAGAAGATGTGGTTCGCGGGCGCGCCCCTCTACTCGCCCAACCTGTGGGGGATTCGATGGTTGCAGCGGCCAAGGCATGAGGGGCGAACAATGGCACAGTGGCTAAGAACACTGGCATCGGAGCCCGGTAGGTCTGGTTCACCGCTAGATATTATTCGCACGCATGTGGACACCAACCTTCACACTGTACTTCTGGAGGTGCCATTGTCTTACGACTTGCTGCGCGAACATGACTTTTTGGACGGGATCGGTAGGATTGATGTAGTAATAGACGGCGGCTGCTGCTCAGTTCCACTTTTACGTGAAACAAATGGGAATTGCCTTCTTCTTCTGGATTGGGACAGGGAGCATATACCGCCCGGCCTGCATAAGCTCGAACTAGACTTTCTGATTGATGAGTACCTACATGCGAGAGGCTCTACCCAGGCCGTCGTTTTTGCTAACAACCCCACGTCGCACTAACGCCTCTTCCTTATGCATCGAGGGCGCACACGTTGCCATGGCCGCTGGCCAGCTCCTGATAGGTTTGCTACCCTTGGTCACATGAGGCCTCCAGAGCCCAGGCGCTGCACCGAATGGCGGCCCCGCGATGCCCTCAGCCAATTCGGGAGCCGCGGAGGGGCCGCCATCGGTGAGCTGAGTCGTTGACACTAATCGGGCGGTTGGCTAAAAGGAACCCGTGCCACGCAGGCCGAGGATTCAATGTCCCGGGGCGCTGTATCACGAGACAAATGATAATGTCATGGCGACACCTGCCGGTGACTCACCTTTGGTTGTCGCCTCAAAAGCGGTGGACGAGCTTCTCGACGAGGAACGTGCTCTCGCGCATGGCTTGCTCGCTGAAGGGGCCGAACCACTTGGCAACCTCGCGAAAGCGGGCAATGAATTCCGCCTTATCGCCGCGCTCCACCAGGCCGAGGTTTTGCTGCAGGGATTGGATGTAGTCCTTCAGGAGCGAGAGCCGCTCGGGCGTGGCGAACACGATCTCCGCGTAAAGCGAAGGGTCCTGCGCAAAGAGGCGGCCGACCATAGCCAGTTCGAGCCGGTAGATCGGGCTGGAGAGTTCGAGAGTGCGCAGGATGGGGACGCCGCGCGAATGTAAGAACTGGCCGAAGGTAAACGTCGCAAAGTGGCGCAGCGCCTGCACGATGCCCATGATCTCGTCGTGTTCCGCCGCTGGCGTCTCGACCAGCACGTTGCCCCAGACGGTGAGTTGGTCGAGCAACCATTGGCACTGCTCCATATCCCGGCCGGGACTGACGACGACAATCTGCTTGTCCATGCTGGTAGTCGCCGGGCCGAAAAGCGGGTGGAAGCCGACGACCGGTCCGCGGTGGCTCTCGAGCATGGCATCGAGCGGCTTGCGCTTGAGACTGGTGATGTCGGCCAGCACACATGTGGGCGGCAGATGTGGTCCGATTTGGGCCGCCACCGCCGGGGTGACGTCAATCGGCACGGCGAGTACGCACAGATCAACCCCCGCCGCAAGCGAGCGGACTTGAGGCCAATCCTCTCGGTCCAGCACGCGCACCTCATAATCCGATTGTCGGAACCAGCTCGCAAAGAACCGGCCCATCTGACCCAGCCCGCCCACAATCAGCACCTTCGCCCCAGGCCGGACGCCGCGGCGCCCGAGCGTGGTCAGTTGCCCGACCCGCGAATGTCGCATCACCGTCCGGAACAGGTCCTCGACGTAGTCGGGGTCCAGCCCCGCCTGGGTGGCCTGGGAGCGGCGGGCGGAGATCAGGTTCTCCTCGCGCGCGGGGTGAAACGTCGGCAAATCGTGCTGCTGTTTGAGTTGGGTGACCTGTTGGACGACGCGGCCGCGTTGGGCTAGCAGCTTCACCAGTTGCTGGTCGATGGCGTCAATCTGGTCGCGCAGGTGGTCAAGGCCGGCTTTGGGTGTGGTCGGCGTGCCGGTGGCTTGGGATTGGGGCGGATTGGTCATCGCGGCCAAGATAATGAGACGACGGGGCAGAATCAAGCGGCGCAAGGGCGCAAACCCGAAACCCGAAGGAGACCCGAAATCCGAGGCCCGAATGCAAGGCCGTCCCGGGAAGCCAACGAGTCATTGAAACGCGTCCTATTCGGATTTCGGGTTTCGGCCTTCTTTCGGCCTTCGGTCTTCGGCCT
>Ga0182014_10004300_pt1 | contig 16441 bp, 7 predicted proteins | sample 612S2DmetaG_FD_120489 | JGI IMG/M metagenome (GOLD analysis project Ga0182014, IMG submission 120489) | Permafrost microbial communities from Stordalen Mire, Sweden - 612S2D metaG | ecosystem: Environmental > Terrestrial > Soil > Wetlands > Permafrost | place: Sweden: Stordalen | collected... | reverse complement strand
CTGGCGGCGCTGAGCTGCCAGGCGGCAGCTTTGCTGCGCTCCAGCGGCGTCCGGCGCGGCGATCGCGTCCTGATCATGCTGCCGCGGGTGCCGCAATGGTGGATTGGGATGCTCGGCCTCATCCGGTTGGGAGCCGTTCCCGTGCCCGGCACGCTGTTGCTCACGGCGCGTGACGTGGCCTACCGGGTGGGTAGCGCCCGGATCAGCGCGGTCATTACCGACCAGGAGGGTGTGGCCAAAATGGGCGGCTTCGAGGGGACGCGCCTGCTGGTGGGCGGTGAGCGGTCAGGCTGGATTGATTTCGACCGCGGCGTCCGCCAGGCGGACGCCGTGGTTCGTGGCGAACGGACCCGGAGCGACGATCCGGGCATCATCTATTTCACGAGCGCCACGACCGGCAATCCCAAGATGGTCCTGCACAGCCAGGCAAGCTACGGGCTGGGCCATCGCCTGACGGGGCGGTTCTGGCTGGACCTGCGGCCCGAGGACGTGCATTGGAACCTGTCCGACCTGGGCTGGGGCAAGGCCGCCTGGTCGAGCTTTTACGGCCCGTGGCAGATGGGCGCATGCGTGTTTGCGCTGGATGCGCCGGGCAAGTTCGACCCCCTGTTGGCGCTCAAGACGCTGGCGGCGTTCCCCATCACGACCTGGTGCGCGCCGCCAACGGCGCTGCGGCTGATCGTGCGGCAGGATTTGTCGCGCTGGCATTTTCCGCATCTGCGGCATTGCGTCAGCGCGGGCGAACCGCTCAACCCGGAAGTGCTGAGCCTCTGGCGCGAGGCAACCGGCCTGACACTGCATGAGGCCTACGGCCAGACCGAAACCGTGGTGCTCATCGGCAATTTCCGCGCCCTGGGTCATGAGGTGCGGCCCGGTTCCATGGGCAAACCCACACCGGGGTTCACCCTGGCGCTGCTGGATGAGAACCTGCGCGAGATGCCTGTGGGCGAGGAAGGCGAAGTGGCCGTTCGGGTGAAGCCGCACCGCCCGCTGGGGTTGTTCAGCGAGTACTGGCTTAACCCAAAGGAAATGGCGGCCCAGTTCCGGGGTGACTGGTACTTGACCGGCGACCGTGCGAGGCGCGACGCCGACGGCTACTTCTGGTTTATCGGGCGCAAGGACGACGTCATCAAGAGTTCCGGCTACCGCATCGGGCCGTTTGAGGTGGAGAGCGCGCTATTGGAACATCCGGTGGTGCTGGAGGCGGCGGTCGTCGGCCAGCCGGACCCGCTGCGCGGGCAGATTGTGAAGGCGTGCGTGGTGCTGCGGCCGGGCATCGAGGCCGCTGACGAATTGAAGGCGGAATTGCAGATGCACTGCAAGAAGCTCATTGCGGCTTACAAATACCCGCGCGAAGTCGAATTCGTGCGGGAGCTGCCCAAGACCACGAGTGGCAAGACGCGGCACGTGGAACTGCGGCAACGAAGTTGAGGTCCGAAGGCCGAAAGAAGGCCGAACTCCGAAATTCGATGAGGGCTTGATACGATTTGATGAGCGGTAACCAAACGTCGAGCGCGGCTGCGGCGGTCCCAGTGTCGCCGGCGCGAGGATCGGATCAAGGTGGCTGTCGCCGGCTGGCCGCGGGTGCTCTCTTTATCTTCCTGGCTGCCTTTGCTGTTTACTGGCCCGCCTTGCGAGGACAGTTCCTTTGGGATGACACTCTTGTCGTGCAGCGGAATCCTTTGGTGACGGGGGAACTCGGCTTTGGGTCTATCTGGTTCAGGACGGACTTCCCCCTGAGCAATGTCGCCTTTTGGCTGGAGCGCCTGATCTGGGGCAATCATGTGTTGGGTTACCACGTGGTAAACGTGCTGCTCCATGCCACTGGCGCGGTTTTGCTATGGCGTGTGCTGGCGCAGTTGAAGGTCCCAGCGAGTTGGTTGGCGGCGATGATCTTCACCGTACACCCCCTTTGCGTAGCGTCGGTGGCCTGGATATCGGAGCTCAAGAACACGCTGTCGCTGCCGTTCTTCTTATTGAGCCTCCTTTGGTATTTGAGGTCAGACTCACAGTTTCGTGCTTTGCCCTCTTCCGGCCCTCAACCCTCAACCCTTAACCCTCAACCCTCCTGGTACTGGCTTTCGCTCCTCGCGTTCGCGCTCGCGTTGCTAAGCAAGACGTCAACAGTGATGCTGCCAGTGGTCCTGCTAGCCTGCGCATGGTGGCAGCGCGGCCACATTGGGCGGCGGGATTGGCTGCGGGTGAGCCCGTTCTTCGCGCTGGCCCTGGTGTTCGGACTGATGAGCATCGGTTTCCAGGTGCATGGAGCGATGGCCGGAGTCGCCGTGCAGAATGAGAGCTTATGGGGACGCCTGGCTGCCTCCGGGGTGGCGCTTTGGTTTTACCTGGGAAAGGCATTGCTGCCATTGCATCTGAGCATGATTTATCCCCGGTGGAAGATTGAGGCTGCGTCAGCCTGTTCGTATCTGCCATTGCTGCTTTGGTGTGCTGTTTTGTCAGTGTGCTGGGGACTGAGCCGTATCTGTCCAGGGGGGACGCGGACCAAAGAACCGCAGAGACGCGAAGAGCGCGGAGAACCGAACGAGGGAAATGGCGCTGAAACCGCTCACCGTCCAGCGACAGGTTCCCAGCCGACTGAGGCTGCTATGTCTCTGCGTCCATCGCGTCTCTGCGGTTCAATTGGAGGTTCTTCAACACCAACGCTGCGGCTCGTAGGGAACTTGGGGCGGCATTTGCTATTTGGGCTGGGCTGTTTCACGGTGATGCTGTTCCCGGTCCTGGGCTTCTTTGACATGTATTTTCTGGCGCTCTCACGGGTGGCAGACCACTTCGCATACCTGCCATTGACGGCGCTCGCGGCGCTGGGCGCGGCGGGCTTGGGCTGGGTGGCGCAGGGCAGGGTCCGGTGCAAGGCCGCATCAAGCTTAGGGGCGGACCGCGAGCCATCCCGGCTCGCAGCGGCCCCAACGGCTCCCTTGGGTTCAGGTTCTCCGAGCACTCTAGCATGCTTGGATGTGCTGCGAGCCGGGACGGCTCGCGGTCCGGTGAACTTGATGCAGTCGTGGGCGTTTGTATTGGTGGGAGGCGGATTGGTGGCCGGTCTGGCGGCGCTGGCGATGCTGCGCGCGGAGGTGTTTTTGAGCGAAGAGACGCTGTGGCGGGACACGCTGAACCGGAACCCAGCGGCTTGGTGTGCCCACGCCAACCTGGGCTGGATCCTCGCCTCACAGCGCAAGTATGACGAGGCGCGTGACCACCTGATGGCTTCGCTCAAGCTGAATCCGAACAATGCGCAAGCCCACGCCAATCTCGGACGGGTCCTGGCTCTCCAGGGCCACAACGCCGAAGCGGAACCGGAGTTCCAGGCGGCGGTGAGAATCAAGCCGAAGGATTCAGAGATTCGCAGATCTTACGCTTCGGTGCTGGCAGAGCAGGGGAGGAAGGCTGAGTCGGAGAAACAGCTTCGGGAGCTGCTTCAATTGAAACCGGACCTGGAGGCGAGCTCGCAGTTGGCCTCCCTGCTGTATCAGACGGCGAAGTTCGGCGAGGCGGTGGCTGAGTATCGCAAACTAGTGGCGGCGAAGCCCGATCAGCCGGAAGCGCTTAGCAACCTGGCTTGGCTGCTGGCGACCAGTCCCGAGAGCGGAGTGCGAAATGGGACCGACGCCGTCCGATTCGCAGAGCTGGCCTGTCGTCGGACAGGTTACCAGCGGGCGCAGATGCTTGGCGCACTGGCCGCAGCTTACGCCGAGGCTGGGAGATTCACGGAGGCGGTGGAGGCGACGCAGAAGGCAATCGAGTTGGCGCGGGCTGGCGGCGACGCACGATTCGCATCAGCTAACGAGCAATTGCTAACCCTATACCGCAGCGGCAGACCCTACCACATGCCGTCTCCCGCTCTGGCCCGCCCGGGAGTGGAGTAGCCCCTTGAAGCAAGCGCGGGCTCGCAGAAATGCTCAGGCAGCGCCTCATTTCTCCCAGGAGCTAGGGTGAGGGGAGGCACACAGGCTATAATCAGTCTGTAATCAAGCGGCACTTCGTTGGGCGACCGGGGGCGGGACAATGGCGATATCGTGGCTGGCTAAGGTTTGCCTTGCTGTGCAAAATGCATCACGCTTTTCGACCCCGACAATTCCTCCCCCCATCGGATTCCCCAATAAAATCGCGCCTTCTCGCGCGTCCGTCCGACGCCGAAACAGGCTGGCATACGCATTGCTTCCCGGGTCAGTGGATGTGAGTGACGATGTGAAATGTTGCCTCCCGAAGTTGTCCCGTGACGGGGTTATCACCGAAGATCGCCTGGACGACGCTGTGGGGCTTGCATGTTTCAACTATTCGTGCGGAACCAGCGTTCCAGGAACTAAATACGCTCTTTTGGTTAAATCGGTCGCATCACATCAATACAACATTCATACGCACAGAGTAAGTTCAGCTAAAAACTCTGTATCTCTATTGACATAACGTAGTATTCCTCTAAGCTGACCTCACTTTAATGCAACAGTGACCGTGAAAGCCGAATCTCAAATCGAAAGAACGGAAGAGAGTGGCCCGGGTCCAGAACCGATGCCTATTTCAATGAGTAGTCTGCGCCCAAATCGAACGCGGGCCTTGCTTTTGCAGGCGGGGTTGATTCCGCTGCCAGCGCTGGTTGTCGCGGCCGTAGCCCTGACTCCTGCCGCGGCCCCATCAACGGCAAATGCCCCGATCCCCGGCGCTTCTTACACACAGGCAAAGGCCCAGGCCGATAGTAGAGAGGCGGTAATGTTCTGCAATTATCTTGTTGACATTGCTCCTCGTTTATGCTTTGCTAGCCCTAATCTGGGTAATCACAATACCTAACGTTTATGTTTAAGGACCAGAGCAAACGGCGTTCTGGATGGGCGGATGAACCCCAGCGGATTTCCTTGTCTGGCTATTCTGTTGTTGACATTGCTCCATCCGCGCTCCCATCTATCTGGAGCGTTGCATAATAACAACCTGTAACGTTTATGAGTAACACGCAAAAAATACAGGGTGCCAAGTTGCCGAGTGGACCCCGCGGCTTCACCCTAATCGAACTGCTCGTCGTCATCGCCATCATTGCCATTTTGGCGGCGCTACTGCTGCCGGCGCTCGTAAAGGCCAAGCTAAAGGCTCAGGGAGTTCTATGCCTGAACAACCACAAACAACTGGCGCTGGCTTGGCGAATGTATGCTGAGGATAACAGCGACCGCTTGGTGTATGCCAGCACCGCCAATAATAGCGCAAGACCTCCCAGCAACGACCCGACCGATCCGGACAATTATGCCTGGTCGGGCGCGCACATGGATAACGACCCGGGCAATCGGGCAAACTGGGATTATACTTTCGATATGGCCAAGCGGCCATTGTGGCCGTACGTTAAGAGCCAAGGCGTCTATAAGTGTCCCGCCGACACCTCGACCATTTTGGTCAACGGGGTGACCAGACCCCGCATCCTCACCATGTCTATGAATCTCTATGTGGGCGGCTTCGCACCGGCCCGAGGTGCTCCCCAAGCTGGCACCGATGGGGGGTGGGGGTTTGCGGATGCTTACATGGTCTATTCTAAGCTTACCGGCATCACTGTGCCAGATAAGATCTTCGTGTTCCTCGATATGCGTCAGGATCGGGTGAACTGGAGCAACTTCATGGCCGATATGACCGGTTACAGCCCACCCAATCCGGGTGCTTATGCCTGGACCACTGACCTGCCTGGGATGTATCACAATCTTGCTGCCGGCTTTTCGCTTGCCGACGGCCACTCCGAAATGCACAGATGGCGCGATCCCAGAACGACCCCGCCGCTGGTGGTCGGAGGAGATCCCCTTTCCATTCCATCCACACCCGCGCCGAACAGTGTTGATGTGGCCTGGATCCAGGACCACAGTACTCGGCCCAGGTAGTGGGTCTTATCAGCCATGCTCTCCCGATGAGGTTTCCGTAATGGCCGCTCTTTATTTACCAACCCGCGCTTCTGCTGCTTGGCTCCGCATTCAGGGCGGGCGACTCATGCCCTAGACAACCCTTTAGCATCGATTCGTTCGGGCGCCAGGCGTAGGAGCTCAGGGACACAAGATTCTAATCCAACCATCAATCCTAAACTGAACGCAGAACAAACCTCCAACAAAAACACAAACCAAAGAAAGGGAAACAAACCACATGTACCTCAACCCGATCAACTCCAGACTCGGCGTCTCGCTCGGCGGGGCCGTGATTCTGGCCATGTTCGCGGCGTTGCCAGCCCGCGCGGACTATCAATCAACCGTGCTTGCCCAAAACCCGGCGGGGTATTGGCGGCTGAATGAGACGGCCACGCCGACAGCCAGCCCCGCCACCGCCAATTTCGGCTCGTTGTCCAGCGCCACCGGGTACTACACCAACTCGCCAAACCTCCACTTGCCAGGCCCCTTCGCGGGCAGTTTTGCGGTCGGCTTCGATGGCTCCTCGCAGGAGCTCCTCACTCCTTGGCAAGCCGGGCTTAATCCCAGCACCTTTAGCATTGAACTGTGGCTCAACCCGGCCCAAGTTCCATACTCCGGCAGTGTCTCCTACGTTGCGGCGTCGGTCGATACTGCGAGCCCGCGCTCAGGGTGGTATCTCGCCCAGGACAACGGGAGTACTTTTGGCGCCAACTCTGCGTTTGTGGTCCGTATGTTCAATCAGAACGGCACTACGCCGTCGATTCAGTTGGCAGCGCCTGTGACAAATCCTCTGGGATCCTGGTATCATATCGTGCTGACCTATGACGGGACGACTGCAACCCTCTATGAGAATGGCGTTGCTGTAACCAACCACACGGCGGCATTCGTGGCCAACGATAGCTATCCCACCACTTTTGCAGTCCGCAGCGACATTGCTTACCCCTGGCCCGGCCAGATGGCCCAACCGGCCATCTACAACGGCGCGCTCAGCGCGGCACGAGTAGCCGCCCACTACACTGCGGCCACCACCGCGCCGGCCACTTATGTCACGACGGTGCAGCAAGATACTCCGGTGCTCTGGTACCAGTTCCCCGAAACGGGCGAACCACCGGCGGCAAATATCGGAACTTTGGGCGGCGCAGCAACTGGAAAATACCAAGTCGGAACCACCCCTGGAGTTGCGGGACCGAGGCTGCCCCCGTACCTTGGCTTCGAGGCTGGCAACAACGCAGTGAGCATTGACGGCACCGGCCCCAGCGTGGCTGTCCCGGCCTTGAATTTTAATACCAATACCGTGACCATTACGGGATGGCTCAAACCCTCAACCAGTTCTGAATCCCCTTACTCCGGCATCATCGTGTGTCACGCTGGGACCACCGATGCGGGGCTGACCACGGATTTCTATGGCGGTTTGGGCCTGGGTTACACCTGGGGCAATGATACAAGTACTTTCAATTGGAGCCCGTCCTCTGACTCGGGTTTGCCCAATTTGCCGGCTTCCGATTGGGCTTATGTTGCCCTGGTCGTGCAGCAAAACCAGGCGGCGATTTACCTATGCGACTCGACCAACGCGGTTGATTGGGCCGGTGTTACTAACTTCCCGTCGGATGGCCATGCCAGCCAGGCATTCGATGGCGCCACCCTCTTCGGATGGGATCCCAACACCGCCGGGCCTGCCGGTTTCGCTGGCAACATTGACGAGGTGGCGATGTTCAACCGCGCCTTGGGTGAAGGGGAGTTATATACTCAGTATGGGGCGGCGGTGGGCGGCCTGAAGCCGATACTGTTCGGCGACCTGCAAGGACCGGCTGGCCCCATTGCTGCCGGGGACCCGATCGCCCTGATGGTGGATGCGGGCGGCACGCCGCCCCTTACTTTCATCTGGCGTACGAACGGTGTGCTCGCTGCCACCACCTCCAGCAACACGCTGGTGATCGCGAGCTCGCGTCTGAGTGACACGGCCAGTTATGATGTCATCATCTCGAACGCTTCGGGCACTGTGCCCAGTTCACCGGTGTCCGTTACCGTCGTTGTCCCCAGCCTTCCCACCATCGTCCAACTCATGGGATACCAGAGCCGGACGCTTTATCCGGCCGGCACGCTGAGTATGGCGGTCAGCGCCACGGGTGGCGGCCTCAAGTATCAATGGTACAAGAATGCCTCACCCATCGCCTCCGCGACGTCTTCGGCCTTCTCCATCGCCAATGTGACCAATGTCAACGCCGGCAGTTACTCCGTGTCGGTCACCAATGTGGTGGGCATCGCCACCAGCGGTCCTCCGGCCGTCATCACGATTCCCAGCGTGACCGCTGGCAGCTATGAAGCCGCGATCATCGCCTCAGCTCCAGAAGCTTGGTGGCGCCTGGACGAACCGGCTGGTTCGACGAACATGTTCGACGGCATGGGACGCCATTCTGGAACCTATACCAACGCGGCCGGCGCCGGGCCGCTTCCCACGTTGGGTGTGACTGGGGCGCTCGTCGGCGACCCAAACACTGCGGCCTCCTTTACCTCCGCCGGTCAGGGGATAGGCATCGCTCCGTTTTCCTCCGAATTGAACACGCCCGAGATGACTGTGGAGGCTTGGGTGAACACATCGGTTAACAATGGCCAGGCTCCAGTCTCCAGCAGCTACGGCAGCGGGGGTTGGTGGATGCAGTCCGTGAGCGGATGGTGGTTGGGGGACTGCAGCTCCGGGTCATTCGGAAATAATAGCAACCTCAACACAGCAGCAGTCATTATTCCCGGTCAATGGAGCCATATAGTGATAAAATACGACGCAAGCACTCCAGCTTATCCTTTTCAGCTATATGTCAATGGGCAGACGGATGGCTACATTTGGGGGGGGCCCAGTGCGGGACTCAACTCCAGCGGGCCGTTCATTATCGGCGCCCGTGGCGTGAGTGCCACGACCCTCGCGGATTCGTTCTTCGATGGACAGGTAGATGAAGTGGCCGTCTATAAGCGACTTCTGACATCCACCGAGATCACCAACCATTACGCTGCGCGTGGCACCACGATCATTCCGGTGACCTTCACCACGCCGCCGCTGTCCCAGACCGTGACGGCTGGAAAGAGCATCAGCTTCAGTGCCACGGTGGTCGGTACACCCCCGATCTATCTGCAATGGTATAAGGGTGCAGCGCCGATCATCGGCGCTACCACCAACACCTATACCATCGCCAGCACGGCGCTAGGCGATGACGGCACCTATACCCTCTGGGCAACGAACGCCGCCTCCACGAATTCCATAAGCGCCAATCTGACCGTTATTCCCCCGGTGAGCTATGCCAATGTGACCAACGGTCTGGTCCTGCATCTCCGGTTTGATGGGGACTATTCCGACAGCTCCGGACGCGGCAACAACGCGACCGCGCCCGCCGGTTCGCCCCCGTTCCTGGCCGGCCAGATCGGGCAGGCCGTCCACATCGATACGACGCCAGGGACCAACTATCTGGTCGTGAGCGACCCCCAGGGCGACCTCACATTCGACCAAACCGCTAGTTTCACAGTCGCCTTCTGGGTCCGATACACGGACAGGTTCCAAGACGATCCGATCATCGGCAATGCTACCAATTCAACTTTCCAGTTGGGCTGGGTCTTCACCGACGAGGGTGGGCAAATTGAATGTTCGCTTGTAAGCACGGCCAACAGCGGCGCCTACGTTGCCAATCCGGTCGCCGGCAGCCCGATCATTGGCAATGGCGCTTGGCACCAGGTGCTGGGAGTCGTTGACCGCTCCGCACAACTCGCATCGGTCTATGTTGATGGCGTCCTCGCGGGCAGTTGGTCAATTGTCGGCTTGGGTACTCTGGCTTATGGCAACCCGATTACCATTGGGCAGGATCCGACTGGCAACTACGGCAGCGCAATCTTCGATCTGGATGACGTTGGCATCTGGAGACAGGCGCTGACGCCCTTGCAAGCGGCGCAGATTGAATCCGCCGGAAGCACCAGCGGCCATAGTTTTGATACGGTGGCTCCGCCGTCGTTCACGCTCACCATCACCCGTTCGGGCGGGAACGTCGTCCTGAACTACTCGTCGGGCACGCTGCTCTCTTCCACCAACTTGGGCCCGAGCGCGGCGTGGTCAGCGGTTCCCAATGCCAACCCCCCATCCTTCACGGTTACGCCGAGCGGTGCTGGCAAGTTCTATCGCGTCCAAGTCCAGTAGTGGCGGGCTGGACTAAAGACTGATTCTCAAACCAAGCGGCCAGGATGAATTCCTGGCCGCCTTTTTTTGGCGCCTGGGATCCGATTTGGCAAGAACGCGTTCCCGGGTTACGGCCCTTGGGCGGTAGCCTTCAGGCCAAGAGAGCGAGCCAACGAGTATGAGCGGAATATAAGCGGAATACGAGCGAAACACAACGGACCCTCGCGCCAACCTCGCGGGATGCTGTCGCTCGTGCCGCCGTCTCGGTGGTGTCGCTAATCCGGCCCCGCCGTGCCGCGGGGTGGGTGTGTCTTGCGCGCGCGCTGCTCCAACCTCCTGCCCGCAAAGCCGGTTGAGGCTCCAAATATTTATGTGGTGTCCGTCACTAAAAGGGGCTTCAATCTTCCCGGGTATTAACCTGCGACGGAGTTTTCCGTCCACAACCAAAGCATAGAAATGAAACGACGCGAATTCTTAACGACTACCTTGGCGGCTTCCACCCTGGCGGGATTGGGAACTGCCAGCCTCACTGCATCAGCCGCTGAGCGGGGCGGTGCTCGCAACCGGGAATATTACGAGCTCCGGGTTTACCGCCTTAAGGCCGGCGCGAGCCATGAACTGCTGGACGCCTATATCGAGAAGGCGGCCATTCCGGCGTTGAATCGGCTGGGGGTCAAACCGGTAGGCGTCTTCGTGCAACAGGAACGGACCGGGGCGCCAGACGCTACCGAGGTCCGAGATGAGAACTGCGTGGTGGTGCTGAGGACGTTCCCGTCGATCGAGGTGTTTGCCACGGCGGCGGCGCGCCTGAGCGCGGATGCCGAGTATCAGAAAGCGGGAGCCGAGTATCTGAACTCCCCCAAGGCCAACCCCGCCTTCGAGCGCATTGACAGTTGGCTGATGCTGGCTTTTGAGGGGCTGCCGAAGCTCGAAATGCCGGCCTACTCCCGGGAGCGGAAACCGCGCATGTTCGAGATGCGCACGTACGAGAGCCACAGCGAACTGAAGGCACTGAAGAAGGTGGAGATGTTCAATGCGGGCGAGATTGACCTGATGCGCGAGGTGGGGCTGGGGCCGATCTTCTATGGGCAGGCCCTCATCGGCAGCAACCTGCCGCACCTGACCTACATGGTATCGGGGGAGACCCAGGAGGAGCACAAGAAACATTGGGGCGTATTCGGCTCCCATCCCACCTGGACCAAGCTCAAGAATAATCCCCAATACGCCGATACGGTCTCCAAAATCAGGAATCAGTTTCTGGTGCCAACCTCCTATTCGCAGATCTGACCGGGCGCGCCGGCCACGAGAACGAAGCCGCTATGCCGAAGCACAGTTGGACCCTGGCTGCTGCCGGCCTGCTCCACGCTCGCATAGCCGCCGCCCTCAATCGGCGCCATCTTTCGGGCCGAGAGAATGCGCCCACTCCTGTCGGCGGCTACGGCCCGTCGGCAGACCGTGCGAGGGTTCCGATGTTCCTGCCGGCTGTCGCGGCGCTGTTGCTGTGCGCCTGCTTCACGGCCCGTTCGGCCGAGACCAACGGACGCTTTACGGTGGATGCCTTCGGCACGGCCCGGGGATTGCCGTCGAGCGTGGTCTTCGCGGTGACGCAGACGCGGGATGGCTATCTGTGGGCGGGCACGCAGGCCGGCCTGGCACGGTTCGATGGGGTCCAATTCGCGGTATTTGACGAGAACAACACGCCCGGACTGAGCAGCAGCGAGATCGGCCGCCTTTACGAGGACCGGCACACCAACCTCTGGATTAGCACCGAAAACGGGGGCATTGCCCTGGCCAAAGACGGCAAGTTGACGAGCGTGGATCTCGGGCGCGGCAGTCAGGCGGGCCGCCTGCGGGCGATTTGCGAGGACGCCAGTGGGGCAGTCCTGCTCTACACGGACAGCGGCGTGCTGGCTCGGTACCGGGATGGGAAGGCCGATGTCTGGCACGCCGGTTCGGCTGTGCCGAGCACGTGCTGGGCGCTCATTGCGGAGGATTCCGGGCGCGTCTGGGTCGGCACGGATACCAGCCTCGTGGCGCTGAACCCGATTCCGGTCGTGACGGACGAGGTGAGCCCGATTCGGCTGAACTTCCTCCTGGCCAGCAAACGCGGCGGATACTGGCGCCTAGCCAACGGCCGGATTCAAAAGTGCATAGGGAGCCAGGTGGCGCACGACTTCGGCGCGTATCCGTGGACCGACACGCTGACGATTGTAGCAGCATGCGAGGACCTGGAGGGCAACCTGGTGGTCGGCACGTATGGTGATGGGGTTTACTGGTTTGACGCCGAGGGCAATTACGCGCACGTTTCTGAGCAGGAAGGTTTAACCCACAAGTCCGTTTTGTCGCTGACGGTGGATCGCGAGGGCTGCCTCTGGGTGGGAACCAATGGAGGCGGTTTGTTCCGGGTGAGGCGGAAGTTGTTCGAGTTGTTGGCACCGTCGCTTGGCTTGGTGGTGCAGTCGGTCTGCGAAGACGGCTTGGGGGGATTGTGGATCGGATGCAATGACAAGCGGGTGGATCATTGGACCGGAGGCGGCGTGCAGCAGTTTCGCATCCTGCCGAGCTCCCTGCCGCCGGATGTGAACCCTGACACTACCACGCTCGATGTGAAGGCGGTGTTTGTGGGCAGAATCGAGGGCGCTCTCGGCGGCAATTGGGTTCTGGCTGGGGCCTGGTGCGCGTTTCCACCACGCCTGTTCCAGTGGGAGTCGGGCCAGTTCCAGCGGCTCAAGAACTTGCCAGAAGTCCTCGAGACAAACGTCTCCGCTATATTCCAGGACCGGGCAGGCCGGTTATGGCTGGGCACGCAGGGCGGGTTGCTTTGTTTCGACGACTTGAAGCTGTTCACCGCCCGGGACGGACTCTCTTCGGATGATGTGCGGGCCATCGCCGAGGACCGCGAGGGCAGCTTGTGGGTCGGTACCAAAGGGGGAGGTCTCAATCGCCTGCGCGATGGCCAATTCGCCTGCTTCACCAAAACAAACGGTCTGCCGGGCAATAGTGTTTCCGCCGTGGAGGTAGATGCCGAAGGCGTGTTGTGGGTGGCCACCTCTGGCGGTCTGGCCAGATTCTCCGGCGGCAAGTGGACTCGCTACACAAAGAAGGAGGGCCTGGCCAGCAACAGCCTCGGCTACTTGCTGGAGGATGGGCGTGGCTACCTCTGGATCGGCTCGAACGCCGGTCTCATGCGCTTGAGGAAAGACGAACTGAACCGCTTTGCCGGGGACCCGAACGCGGCAATCTCGTGCCGGGTATATGGGGAACCGGACGGCCTGCCGGCGACGGAATGCACGTCCGGATCGCAACCCGGAGCATTGCGCAGCCGGGACGGGACGCTCTGGTTCCCAACTATCCGTGGCCTGGTCTCGTTGAACCCCGCCCGGCTGAAGCTCAACACCAACCCGCCCCCCGTGGTGATCGAGTCCGTGCTGGTAGCCGGCCAGTTGCAAAACTCCGACGCTCTACGGTCCGCGCCGCCGCGCCAAGTGACTATCCCTCCCGGCAAGGAGGGCCTGGAGATCCAGTTTGCGAGTCTGAACCTTGCCGCCCCGGAAAAAGGGCGGTTCAGATATGCGCTGGAGGGGTACGAGACACAACCCAAAGAGAGGCCCGGCAACATCCGCGGGGTGCCCTACAGCAAGCTGCCCCCGGGTGAGTATCACTTCCAGGTGACGGCCTGCAACGAGGATGACGTTTGGAGCCAGGCCGGCGCCACGCTCGCGATCACCGTGCTGCCGCCCTTCTGGCAGACATGGTGGTTCCTGAGCCTGGTCACGGTGGCCGTGCTTGGGATGATCGTGGGCTCCGTGCACTACGTCTCCACGCAGCGATTGCAGCGCCAACTAGCCGCCATGCAGCAGAAGGTTGCCCTGGAGAAGGAAAGGGCGCGCATCGCACGCGACATCCACGATCAGGTCGGGGCTAGCCTGACGCAGCTTTCGTTGCTGGGCGAGTTGGTCGAGAGCGATAAAGACCACCCGGAAGAAGTCGAGGGGCATGCCCGGCAAATCGAGCAGACCGCCCTCGAGACCACTCGCGCCCTGGATGAGATCGTCTGGACGGTCAACCCCTCGAACGACACGCTGGATGGATTGATCACCTATGTGTGCAAGTATGCTCAGGAATATCTGGCCGTGGCGGGCTTACGCTACCGGCTCGAGGCGCCGCCGCAGTTGCCCGCCACGCCGATTTCTCCGGAAGTCCGGCACAACGTCTTTCTGGCGGCCAAGGAGAGCATTACCAATGTAGTCCGGCACGCGCAGGCTTCGGCCGTTACTCTGCGCCTGCGATTGGAGGCTGCGAGCTTTACCCTCGAGATCGAAGATAACGGGAGAGGGTTAGCCGGCCTCGATCGGAAAGCGGCGCAAACCAGAAATGGGTTGCGCAACATGCGCAAACGGATGGAGGATATCGGCGGCAGCTTCGCCATGAGCCCGGCCCCGGAACGCGGCACCGTCGTCCGGCTCACCGCTCCGTTGCCGGCGGGGCAAAGCTGACAGCTCAATCAACGACTTGCATCATGCCAATCTCTGTATCCATCGTAGAGGACAATGAGCAGTTGCGCGGCACGCTGGCGCGCGTGATCGGCCGGGCGGAAGGCTTTAAGTGCGTGAGCCATTACGGGAACGCCGAAGCGGCACTGGCCGGCCTTCCGAAGGATAATCCGGAGGTGGTACTCATGGACATCAACTTGCCGGGCATGAACGGGGTGGAATGCGTCCGGCAGTTGAAGCAACTGGCGCCGAAGATCCAGGCCGTCATGCTCACGGTGTATGAGGACACGGAGAACATCTTCAACGCGCTGGCGGCCGGCGCATCCGGCTACCTGCTCAAGCGCACCAAAACCGCCGAACTGCTGGAAGCCATCCGCGAAGTGCATCAGGGCGGTTCGCCGATGACGACTCATATCGCGCGCAAGGTGACGCAGTCCTTTCAGAAAGTGGGCCCCTCTCCCCAGGCGACGGAAAACCTCTCGCAGCGCGAGCAAGAGGTGCTCGACTGTCTCAGCCAGGGGTTTCTCTACAAAGAAATCGCCGACAAGCTGGGCATCAGCTACGAGACGGTGCATACCTATATCCGCCGCATTTACGAGAAGCTGCAGGTCCGAACGCGCACCGAGGCGGTGGCGAGGTTTCTGCGGCGGTAGCTGGGGAATAGTCGGGCAGGCGTCAGTTTGTGCCATCGCGCTCCCCCCGGCAGCAATGCGTAATGGGTCAGTGACGGCGGGAGAATGCCTTGGCGGAGTGCGCCCGTCCCCGGGCGCAGCAGGCACCGAATAGCCCGACGCGCCCGATTTCATCGTATCTCCGTTACATTCCAACATTGCTGCGCCCGGGGACGGGCGCATTCCGCCAACTTCGCTTCCGCCGTCACTGACCCATTACAGCGATGCCTGGACGCGAAGCGCCGCGAAGAGTTGTGGTCCTGGCTTGTGTGGAGTGAGGAACCGTGCGATTCTCAACCGCCATGGCTTTTCCCAAGAGCACGTATCGGTGGATGGTTGTAACTGGTAGGGTGATTGCTTGCTGCTTGCTGTGGGCAGCCCCGGGCCGGGCGCAGGAATTCCGGATGGAATCTGCAGGCGTGCGCGGCGGCTTTTCCGCCAATGGCGGCAGGGATGAGTTCCACCAGGCCGAGTTCTTTGGGAATTGGAATCTGCCGTGGGGTTGGGACTTGGGCAAAGAGTGGCATCTGCAGTCTCGGCTGGACCTTTCGGCTGGCTGGTTGGGCGATTCGAGCCAGAACGCAGCCCTCGGAACCCTCGGGCCGAGCTTGGTGCTGAACCAAGCGCAGTGGCCCGTGTCCCTGGAAGGCGGGTTTAGCCCGACGTTGTTGAGCAGCTACAGATTTGAATCGAAGAGCCTCGGCACGGATATCCAATTCACCAGCCATGTGGGGTTGAACTGGGATTTTGCTCCGCACTGGCGCCTCAGCTACCGCTTTCAGCACATGTCCAACGCCGATCTGTCCCGGGATAATCCCGGCTTGAATATGCATCTGTTTGGCCTGAGCTATTGTTTTTGAGCCCCGGGGCATACCACTTACCCGCTGATCTCAGGCTTCTAGTTGGTCGCAATTTGGCGCAATCGAGGCGCCGAGCATTGTTGGTTGCGGAAGTGTCTGGGCGCCAATGGGATGCGCTGGAACCTCTGTGATGCGGCTGCCAGATAGCTCTAATCAGACTGCCCGCGATGCCCTCGCTCGCCGCCCCTGTACCTCGTGGGGGCCTCGCCGTTACTTCGCCGTAGTACCCTGCTTTTAAAGCAGGGTACTACGGCGAAGTAACGTAACCGTCCGGCGGAACCGTGTGGCACCGGCGTCGCGTCGGGTAGTTGGACGGGGTGAGCGAACCGGCTGAGTCGAGAGTCGGTAGGATTCAGCCGCTGGGAGAGGGCGGCGGGCTCTT
>Ga0182014_10004299_pt1 | contig 16442 bp, 12 predicted proteins | sample 612S2DmetaG_FD_120489 | JGI IMG/M metagenome (GOLD analysis project Ga0182014, IMG submission 120489) | Permafrost microbial communities from Stordalen Mire, Sweden - 612S2D metaG | ecosystem: Environmental > Terrestrial > Soil > Wetlands > Permafrost | place: Sweden: Stordalen | collected... | reverse complement strand
GACCCCCGCTCCACCCTGCTGCGGGAGGTTGCCCTGGAACTGGGTGGGGAGCAGGCCCAGTTTGCCCAGCAGGTGGAGCGGATCGCGCTCAAGGTCCTCAACGAGCTGAAGCCGGGTCGCCGGCTGTACACCAACGTCGAGTACTACGCGGGGGTGGTGATGAACACCGCCGGGATTCCCGGCGACCTGTTCACCCCCACCTTCGCCAGCAGTCGCATGGTCGGCTGGACCGCTGCCATCTGCGAGCAGGCCGCCCACAACCGCTTGATCCGGCCCTCCGCTGTCTACGTCGGCCCCTCCCCGCCTCGTCCGCTGCCGGACGGCTACGGCTACAGCTGAGGGCGGGTCCGGACAAGCAGGGCGGGCGGGCCAACTGAGCAGCCCGCCCGCTCCTGGGGGAGGATGTCCAAGCGGCCCGCGCCGCTCCGTCGATCAGTCGCTGGCCTGGAAGCCCAGGTCCAGGATCCGCACCGCCACCGGCTGGTCGTGGTATTGGCGACCGACCACCGCCACCACCTCGCCAGCTGGCAGGGAGGATGGGCTTTCCGCGACCGGCTTGACACCGTGGCCCTGATACTTCCAGGCCCTGGTGCGGCTGGCCAGGTTGAGCGTGATCTCGGTGCCGTCCGGCTCCTTGATCACGATCTGGCCCTGGTTGAGGTTGCCGCCCGTGGAGGTGTCCGAGACCACCTCGCCGGACGCACTGTGGCGGCGTAACCAGCGCAGTCCGGGGTGAGCCGAGGTTGCGCCGGGGCTCGCCGAACTGCTGGCGCTGGCGGCAGCACTGGGAGTGGCGCTCGTGCTGAGGCCGGCCGCAGAGACCATGGTCACTCCTCCGGACGCGCCCATTGCCATCCCTACTGCGATCGCCATCCCCCTTGACATGAGCTTGTGCATTTCCTGCCTCCTGACTGGGTCACCCCGTGGGGATGGTCCCTTGTCTGCCTCGTTGCCCTGAGCCTAGGTTCCAGTTCGGCCTGGCACCTGAGACTGGACTGAGAGGACCACCGGTGGGTTCTCTTCCCCCGGCCGAGCCCAGCCAGCACCCGCGGCGAGCCGGGGCCGGGCCGATGGGCGTCGGTCGGGGGAGTCCTGTCTGCGGGCCGAATGTCGAGCTGCCGCCCGTGATCACTCGTGAGGCTCAGGCGGCGGAGGCCCAGGGCCGCACCCAGCCTTGCAGGGGCCCCAGGCCGTGGTGATTCGTCGAGGACGACGGCGGGCATCGGAACCAGTGGCAGGCTGGCGCGAGCAAAGAGCGACATGGCGCAGCGCCGGCCCGGGCGCGGTCGGCGCCCTGGTTCCGCGCTGCTGCGAGACAACCGCTCCTGGGCAGCAGCGCCCTGCTGGCGACCGCTGGCGGGCTACCGGGGCCCTGAGCTGCCCCGGGAGGACCTGCCCCGATCCTTCTAGCTCCACTCCTCCTGGAGAGACCGGAACTGCTCGCGGCTCAGCCGCAGGTCGCTCTCTCCCAGGTCACGCAGCGGGGTAGCCGGTAGGCGCTCCCGATTGCAGAGGTCGACCGCGCCAGGGTTGAAATACAGCAAGCCAGTCACGACCTCCTTGCTGCGGCGACCCTCATCCAGCACCCGAAGTGCCTCCAGCCGGTCTTCAGGGTCATGATCGCGACCCAGCTTGCGCAGCCGCAGGTGGGAGCCGTCGTGCAGCTCAACCTCGGTGGAGGTGCCCTCTGCGTAGTCGACCTGGATCTCCGGCTGCTGGGGGATGAAGTCCAGCTCCTGGAGGACCAGGTCGTGCTCCTTGACGTAGCGGTAGCTCTTGGTCGAGCCCTCATGATCGTTGAAGGTGACGCAGGGGCTGATCACGTCGAGCACCGCCGTGCCCTGGTGGGAGATGGCGGCCTCGAGCAGGGGCACCAGTTGCTGGCCGTCGCCAGAGAAACTCCGAGCCACGAACGACGCGCCCAACTGCACCGCCAGTCCGGCGATGTCGATCGTCTCCAGCTGGTTGACCGTCCCGTTCCGTAGCATCGAGCCGATGTCGGCAGTGGCCGAGAACTGGCCCTTGGTCAGGCCGTAGACACCGTTGTTCTCGACCACATACGTGCAATCCACGTTGCGACGGAGGAGATGACAGAACTGGCCCAGACCGATGCTGGCGGTGTCGCCATCGCCACTGATCCCGAAGAGCAGAAGCTGGCGGTCGGCGAGCGCCGCCCCGGTGGTCACCGCGGGCATCCGGCCATGCACGGCGTTGAAGGCGTGAGCCCGCTCCGCGAAGTAGGCGGTGGCCTTGGAGGAGCAGCCGATTCCACTCATCTTGGCCAGGCGGTAGGGGTCGACGCCATGTTGGTAGAGCGCCTTGATCACGTGGTTGGTGATCGAGTTGTGCCCGCAGCCGGCACATAGCGTGGTCGCCAGCCCCTTGTAGTCGTCGCGGCTCAGACCTAGTGCATTGACCTTGGTGGCGACCGTTGCCATCAGCGGGCCGCCCCCACCGCCACGGGTGTCGTCCCGGCGTGAGCGCCTACGACGCGCTGCTCCCTCTCCAGGATCGCGGCCACCACATCAGCTGCAAAAACGGGCCAGCCGTCGTAGTGGCGGACCGATCGCAACTTGCCGGCCAGTTCGGCACCGAGCTCGACCTGGAGGATCTGGTGCAGCTGCCCGTCGCGGTTCTGCTCCACCACGTAGGTGCGCCGGTGGCGAGCGACGAACTCTGCCACCTCCGGGACGGTGGGGAGCGCTCGCAGCCGCAGGTAGTCCGTCGGTAGTCCCTCGCCGGCCAGCAGCTGGCGGGCCTCGGCCACGGCGTGGTGGGAGCTTCCGTAGGCAAGGATCGCCAGCGCCTGCCCGGACTCCTGCAGCTGCGGCTCCGGAAGTAGCACCTTGGCGTTCTCCAGCTTGCGGGCCAGCCGGTCCATGACGCGGGTGTAGGTCTCCGCGCTCTCGGTGTACTGGGCCGCCTCGTCGTGGCCGGAGCCTCGGGCGAAGTAGGCGGCCAGCGGGTGTTCCGTGCCGGGCAGAGTTCTCCAGGTGATGCCGTCACCGTCCACGTCCCGGTAGCGCTCGAACCGCTTCAGGCGGTCCAGGTCGGCCTTGTGGAGCACCTTGCCGCGTTCGAAGGGCCGCTCCGGGTAGACGAGCGGATCGGTCATCCAGAGGTTCATCCCCAGGTCCAGATCGGAGAGGAGGAAGACCGGGGTCTGAAGCTGGTCGGCCAGGTCGAAGGCGCGTTGCATGAACTCGTAGCACTCTCGGACCGTGCCGGGGAGGAGCACCGGATGACGGGTGTCTCCGTGGGAGAGCGTGTAGGTGAAGCTGAGGTCGCCCTGACTGGTCCTGGTGGGAAGTCCGGTGGAGGGCCCCAGGCGCTGGACATCGACGAAGACGCCGGGGACCTCGGCGTAGTAGCCGAGCCCCACGAACTCCGCCATCAGGGAGATCCCCGGGCTGGAAGTGGTGGTCATCGCCCGGGCTCCGGCCCAACCGGCTCCGAGCACCATCCCGGCGGCACTGAGTTCGTCCTCGGCTTGAATGGTGGCGACCCGTCGCTCCCCGGTCTCAGGGTCGGTGCGATAGCGGTCGGAGAAGGCGATGAGGTACTCGGCCAGAGAGGAGCTGGGCGTGATCGGGTACCAGGCCAGCACGCTGCAGCCACCCATGATCGCCCCCAGGGCGGCGGCCTCATTGCCGCCCAAGAGGAGTTGCCCGCGGGTCCCCTCCCCGGGCAGCAGGCGGAGATCGTCGGTGCGGGTCAGGTGCGTCCGGAAGTACTCGCGGCCGAGCTCGATGGCGTCGCGGTTGGCAGGGATGGACCGGGGCTTGCCCCGGAATTGGTGGGCCAGCGCCTTCTCCAGGGCCGCACGCGGGATCCCCAAGATCTCGGCCGCCACCCCCACGTAGATCATGTTGGTCAGGTACTTGCGGAGGTCGGGGTTGGGGACCGACTCCTTGGCGAGCCGGGCGAAGGGCACCGGGTAAAGGTGACGGGGTGCGCCCTCCGCCGCCTCCGGGGTCCCGAAGGCCTCCTCGAACACCAGCACCCCACCCGGCTCCAGCTGGGCGACGTCGGCCACGAAGGTCGCCCGGTTCAGCGCCACCAGGAGGTCGGCGCGGCGGCGGCCAGCGCGGTGGCCAGCGGAGTTGGCTCGGAGGTAGAACCAGGTGGGGAGGCCCTCGATGTTGGAGGGGAAGAGGCTCTTGGGAGCGACTGGGATGCCCATGGCAAACACCGCTCGGGTCAGCACCAGGTTGGCCGACTGGCTGCCCGATCCGTTCACGGTCGAGATCACGAAGTTGAGATCGACGGGATTCTGCTCCGCCACAATGTCCTCCCGATTGCCGAGCCCTTTCGGCTGGACCGGACCTCATCGTAGCTGCTTCCCGTATCGGGGACTCCGGCCCCGGTCCGGCTCCGGGCCCGGCCGCCGGGGATCGCCCCTGCCGGGTTCCTCTCAGCGGAGGGAGGGTCTCAGCAAGGGAGCGGCGTTGTCACCGGCGGGGGCGGCAAGGACCCTGGGACAGCCGTCCTAGAGGACGGTGCCGCTGATTCGCTCCGGGATGATGCGCACGGTGACGCGCTTCTCACCGAGCGGCAACGGGTAGTCGGGGTTGCCGGTGTACTTCTGGTTGAGCGCGTTGATCAGCTCGGTGGCTCCCCCATCGACCAGTTGGGCCCGCCCCCGGATCGCCAGCCAGCGGTAGATGTCGGACTCGTCGGCGATCGAGATGGCCACCCGCGGATCGCGGGCCAGGTTGCGCTCCTTGACCCGGCCCCGGGCGGTGTTGATCAAGACCGCCTTCCCATCGGTGTCGACCCAGATCGGGGTCACGTGGGGGGAGCCGTCACCGAGCAACGTCACCACGTGGGCGATGTGCTTCTCGCGAAGGAACTCCACCTGGGTGGCGCTGAGCTCTGCGGCCATCACCCACCAAGATACCGAGTCGCCACCCCCGACCTGCGAGCATGGGCCGATGGCGGGCCGGATCCTCGTGGGCACCTGCAACTGGAGTGACCACCAGCACTTCTATCCGCCGGGACTTCCGGCCGGAGAGCGGCTCGCCTACTACGCCCGATTCTTCCCCCTGGTGGAGGTGGACAGCACCTACTACGGAATCCCCCCGCCCCAGCGCACCGCGGCGTGGGCGGAGGTCACTCCCGAGGGCTTCCTCTTCAACGTCAAGGCATACCGGTCGATGACCTATCACGAGCGCGAGGGTGGCCGACCTCGAGAGCCGACCGATGGGGAGCTGGCAGACTTCGACGCCTGCCTCTCGCCGCTCCGCGCGAGCGGCAAGCTGCGGGCGCTTCACTTCCAGTTCCCGCCCTGGTTCGGAGCCTCCCCGCTCAATTTGGACCGGCTGGCCCGGCTCCGCGAGCGTCACACCGAGGAGCTCCTGATCGTGGAGCTGCGCAATCGCAGCTGGGCCGACCCGGAGCGCTGGGGCCAGCTCTGCGACCTGCTCAGCGAGTCCCGGATCTCGATGTGCGTCGTCGATGAGCCCCAGCTCGGCTCGGGCTCGTTCCCCCGCCTGGTCGAGGTCACCGACCGGCGGCTGGCCGTGGTCCGCTTCCATGGCCGCAATCGGGGGAGCTGGTACCTCCGCGGCGAGAGCTCGAGGGACCGCTTCAACTACCTCTACACCAGGGAGGAGCTCGGTGAGTGGCGGTCGGACATCGGCCGGCTCAGCGCCGATGCCGAGGAGCTGCACCTTCTCTTCAACAACAACCGGTCCAACTACGCGGTGCTCAACGGCCTCCAGATGGCCGAGCTCCTCGAGTTGGGCCTGCCCTCTTCTCAGGATGACCGGGTGGCGGAGCGCCCCCGGGCACCCGGTGAACCTGAGCTGCCCCTGGGGCCCGCGGACTAAGGTGAGCCTCGACCTCAATCCTGAGCACCTGCTCCATGCCTATGGGTACGCCGCGGTCTTCGCCGGCCCTCTGGTCGAGAGCACGGGGATTCCCTTCCCGGGGGAGGCCATCCTGCTCGCCGCGGCGGTCTACTCCGCCACCACGGGGAGGCTCAGCCTGGAGGGGGTGGTGGTGGCCGCCGCGGCCGGAGCGATCCTGGGTGACAACTTCGGCTACGCCATCGGTCGGCTCGTCGGCCATGAGCTGCTGGAGCGTTTCGGCGGCCGGCTGGGGCTCGACGCACGCCGGCTGACGCTGCTGCACCGGTTCTTCGTGCGCCGCGGCTCGCTGGCGGTGCTGGTGGCCCGTTTCATCGCCGTTCTGCGCACCTTCGGGGCCCTGGTGGCGGGCGCCGCCGAGATGCCCTACCACCAGTTCCTGCTCTTCAACGCTCTGGGCGGGGCCGCCTGGGCCACCGCCTATGGACTCCTGGGCTTCGAGCTGGGCAAGGCCTACAACCGTCTCGGGGGCACGGTGAGGGGAGCTGGCGCGGTGGCTGGGATCGTCCTGCTGGTGCTGCTGGTTGTGGGTCTGGTGGTCGCGCGCAGGCAACTGGAGCGCTGGGCCGTCGGCGGCCCGGAGGAGAGCCCTTCGGAACTCTCCTAAGCGGCCTTGCCGCGGATGCGCGAACCCAGCAAGCGGCCGGCGACCTGGGTGGCGGCCCGGGCCCATGAGTACTGGAAAAGGTCGGCGACCCGGCGCAGCGCCAGCACTTCGTCGTCCCCCAGCTCGATCTGCGCCGCCTCGACGTTGGACTCCAGCTGGGCGACGGACTTAGCCCCGGGGATGGCGATCACCCGGGGGTGGGAGATGACGTAGGCAAGGGCCGCCTGGGAGGAGGTGCAGTGGTGTGCATCGGCCACCTCGAGCAGCAGCTTCAGCACCGGCTCGGCGGCGTCGAGCGCGATGTCGGTGAACATGGTGTTGGCCCGGCGCAGGTCGCGGGGGACGTTGCCGGAGTGATAGCGGCCGCTGAGGATGCCCTGAGCCAGCGGACTGTAGGCGAAGACCAGCCGCGAGTGCTGCTGGGCGTAGTCGAGGAGCCCCTCCTCGGGCTTGCGCTGCAGCAGGTTGTAGCGAACCTGGTTGGAGATCACGGCCTGGCCCAGACAGCGCTCGGCTGAGATCCAGCCCTTGAGCGAGAAGTTGCTGACCCCGGCGTGCCGGCTCCAGCCCGAGGCGAGGATTCGACGCATCCCCTCCATCTGCCGGCTCAGCGGCACCGCCGGGTTGGGCCAGTGAATCTGGTAGAGGTCCACCAGCGGCACCTGGAGCCGCTCCAGGCTGCGTTCGCAGTGGGCGACCATCACGTTGGGCAGCGGCACGATGGGCAGGAATTTGGTAGCCAGGAAGCGGTCCCGGTCCCAGTCGTGCAGGGCGTCCCCGACCAGGGTCTCACTGCGGCCCGATCCATACAGCTCGGCGGTGTCGAAAACGGTCACCCCGAGCTCCAGCGCCCGGCGCAGCACCGCCAGGGAGTCCTCCAGGGAGTACTCGCTGCCGTAGCCCCACTCCTTGGCGCCGAACTGCCAGCAGCCCAGGCCCACCACGGACAGCTGTTGGCCGTCCAGATCGATGAAGCGCACGCGCGCATTATGCGTGGGGCCCGTGAGCCGCGGGTGGATGATAGGCTCCGCGGGCGACGGCAGGCGGCGGGATAGCGAGTGAGGAAGGTCATGGGCGCCGCGGTGCTGGCCTGCGTTCTGGGGGCGGCCTTCTCGGTGGTGGTGTGGCGGCGCTGGTGGCGCACTCGGAAGCCTGCCTTCGCCGCCTGGGGCACAGGGCTGGCGATCTTCTCGGCAGCCGCCCTGACCCAGGCTCTGGGGGAGGCCTTCGGCTTCTCGGTGCCGCTCTTCCGGGCCTTCTACCTCCTCGGTGGGGTGCTCGGAGTGATCTACCTCGCCCTGGGGACGGTCTTCCTGCTGGGGCCGGTCCGAGTGGGCCGGGCCTGCGGCGCAGTCCTGGTAGCTCTCACCCTGGTCCTCGCGGTGGATGCCGCGTTGGTGCCGGTCGACTCCGCCAAGCTGGCCACCAGCCGAGGGATCCTGGGCGGGGCGCTGGCCGGGCACGGGACGCCGCTCTTCGTGGCGGCGGTCTCATTCAACATCGTGGGCACGGTGGTCCTGGTCGGCGGCTCAGCCTACTCGGCCTTCCGATTCATGCAGTCTCGGGCCGGTGCCGACCGGGTCGTCTGCAGCGTGCTGCTGACCGTGGGAGCCCTGATCGTGGCCGCCGGATTCTCCGCCGCCAAGACCGTGGGTGGCAGCCTCACCGAGCTCGGCGTCGCCGAGGCGGTCGGGATGGCAGCCATGTTCGCCGGCTTTCTCAGCCTGGGTCGGGTGGGTTCCCCGGCCGGGGGGGAGCGGCCGCCGGTGGTGACTTCAGCGCCCAAGGACTAGCGCTCCTGACCCGATAATCGGAAGCTGGTCCCAGTCGCCGGAGCGGCTGGGCCTGACACCAGTTCAGCGGGAGGGTTGAGCCACCGTGAAGTACGTCCATCTGGGTAGGTCAGGGCTGATGGTCAGCCAGCTCTGCCTCGGCACCATGAACTTCGGTCCCATCACCTCCGAGGCGGAGGCCCACCGGATCATGGACCGAGCCCTGGAGCTGGGGATCAACTTCTTCGACAGCGCCAACGTGTACGGCCGCTCAGTCCGGATGGGGCTCACCGAGGAGATTCTCGGGCGCTGGTTCGCCCGGGGCGGAGAGCGCCGCCACAAGGTGGTTCTCGCCACCAAGCTCTACGGAGAGACCAGCGGCTGGCCCAACGACGGGCGCCTCTCAGCTCGCAACATCCGCCTGGCCTGCGAGGCCTCGCTGACCCGGCTCCAGACCGACCACATCGACCTCTACCAGATGCACCACGTCGACCGGGAGACCCCCTGGGAGGAGGTCTGGGAGGCCTTCGAGACGCTGCGCCAGCAGGGCAAGGTGATCTACGCGGGCTCCTCCAACTTCGCCGGCTGGCACATAGCCAAGGCCCAGGAGCGGGCGCGCGACCGTCACTATCTGGGGCTGATCAGCGAGCAGTCGATCTACAACCTGCTTCGCCGCGAGGTGGAGTTGGAGGTTCTGCCAGCCTGCCGCGACTACGGCCTGGGGCTGATCCCTTGGAGCCCTTTGGCATCTGGAATCCTGGGAGGAGCTCTGCGAGAATTGGGTGAGGGCCGCCGCTCCGAGCCCCACAACCGGGCCCGGGTCGAGCGTCACCGCCAGCAGCTCGAAGACTATGAGTCGCTGTGCTCGGAGCTGGGCGAGGCTCCGGCCGGCGTGGGCCTGGCCTGGTTGCTGCACCAGGAGGGAGTGGCGGCGCCGATCATCGGACCCCGGACCGTGGAGCAGCTCGAGGGCGCGATCCGGGCCACCGAGATCCGGCTCCGAAAGCGGGATCTCGACCGGCTCGACCAGCTCTTCCCCGGGCCGGGCGGCGCCGCCCCCGAGGCCTACGCGTGGTGAACCGGCCCCGGCTGGGGCTTTCCCCGATCTGAGCCGACCGCCAGCGGCGGCGTCCAGCTGGACGGTCGCCGTTGCATGCCGTCAAGGCTTGCACCACAACCTTCACCGGCTCGTAGCAGGCCCTGGTGAGGGTTGCCACCACAGTCGACCGTGAACCTGTCTATCGCACGGCTCAGCCCGCGCGCCCACCGGGAGACGGATGCCCACAGCCAGCCCGACGTCCCAGCCGTGGCGCGGACGGTTCGGGCCGCCGCCGGCGCTCCTGGCGGCTGTGCAGTGGATGCTGCTCGGGCTCGCCCTCGTCGGGCTGGCGCTCGCCGCCGTGATCATCGGAGTCTTCTCCGGGGCCGACCCCCGCGCGCGCGCCTGCGCCTTGGTCGCCATCGGCTGGCTGGCCTGGTGGCTGGCCTCGGGCTACCGTGAGGGCCGGTTTCCCTTCTGGAAGGACCTGCTGGCGCTGGTGGCACTGTTCGTGGCCGGGGTGGGGGCTGGCAACTGGGAGGGATCGCTGGCGGTGCTCTCCGCAGCCGTCTACCTCCGGGCCTTCTATGCCACCCCGAAGGGCTCGATCGCGGTGGTGGTTGGCTTCATCACCGTCAACATCTCCGCCCTGGTGGTGGTCGCCGACCACGATCACGCCACAGTGTCCCTGGAACACGCCGTCGTCGGCAGCCTGGCCCTGGCCATGGCGGCGGCGGTCGTACAGGTGATGCGAACCGCCGTCGCCCGCCGCCAGCTGGCCCAGCGTCGGGAGAGGAGCCTGCGCCAGGCGGCCATCGAGCTGGTGGCCGCAGGCACTCCCACCGCCGTGTACCGAGCGGTTCGCCGGATGGCGGCGGAGCTGGTCGGGGATGCCGGCCGAGTTCAGGTCTCGCTGGCGATGCTCGATGGGCCCAAGCTGCGGGTCATCTCCACAGACCGGTCCGCGGACGGGGCCACCCGCGAGACCCGGGTGGAGGCCAGCTCGCTCTCCATGGAGGGGGTGGAGGCCATGCTGGGGGTGCGGCCGCTCGATGGCAATCCCAGCACCGAGCTCGATCTGCGGCGAACGCTGCGGCTGGCCCCGGAGCTGCCCCAGCTCCAGGTGATACCGCTGCTGAGCGAGGGCCAACCCAGCGGAGGGTTCGCCATCGCCACCGCCGAGCGGCTGCAGCGGGACCAGCAGGAGGTCATGGAGATCGTGGCCGACGAGTGCTCCCTCGCCCTCAGCCGGGCGGCGTTGTCCGAGGATCTGCGCGGCAGGGAGGGGCGATTCCGCTCGTTGGTCCAGAACTCCTCAGACCTCGTCCTGGCCATCGGGGACAACCAGGAGTTCACCTACGTGAGTCCGTCGGTGGAAGCGCTCCTGGGGGGGAAGCGCCGCTCGCAGCGCCCGCTCAGTCTGGCGACGCTGGTGCATCCCGACGATCTCGAGCGGGTACTGGCAGCGCTGGAGGAGACCCGCCAGCAGCGCGGCCACGTCAGGGCCGTTGAGTGCCGGGTCGTGCACCACGATGGGAGCTGGAGGAGCATCGATGCCTACCTCACCAACCTGCTCCACGACCCCTACGTCCGGGCGGTGGTGATCAACGGCCGCGATATCACCGAACGGCGGGCGCTGGAGGACCAGCTCCGCCATCAGGCGCTCCATGACCCGCTCACCGGGCTTGCCAACCGGGCCCTGCTCCGGGACCGGCTGGAGCACGCCCTGCGGACGCGCCGCGACGGCCGCTCGGTCCTGGGGCTGCTCTCGATCGACCTGGACGACTTCAAGGCAATCAACGACAGCTACGGCCATGCCACCGGTGATGCCGTGCTGCTGGAAGTCAGCCGCAGGATCGAGCAGTGCCTGCGCCCGGCCGACACCTTCGCCAGGATGGGCGGGGACGAGTTCGCCATCCTGGTCGAGAAGGTGGCCGGACCACGGGTGATCGAGGAGATCGCAGCCAGGGTGGGGGAGGCCCTGGACCGGCCCATCGAGATTCCCGAGACTGCGGAGGTGATCGTGAGCGCCAGCATTGGCCTGATCACCACCAGGTACGCCACTGCGGACGCGGCGGCGGTCCTCCGCGATGCCGACATCGCCGTGTACCAGGCCAAGGCCCAGGGCAAGGGCCGGGTCGTGGCGTTCCACCCCCACCTCCATGAGCAGGCAGTCCAACGGATGCACGTGGCAACCGGGCTCCGTCACGCTCTGGAGCGGGGCGAGCTGCGGCTCCACTACCAGCCCATTCTCAACGGAGTCCAGCACCGGCTGGTGGGGGTGGAGGCCCTCCTGCGCTGGAAGGATCCCGACCGGGACCTGGTGGTGCCGCCCGACGACTTCATCGAGATCGCGGAAGCCACGGGTCTGATCGTCCCGATCGGTAGATGGGTGCTCGACGAGTCCTGCCGCCAGGTGAGCATGTGGTGCCGGAGCTACCCGCACATGAAGGATCTGCGGCTGTCGGTCAACGTGTCGGCACGCCAACTGCAGCAAACCGACCTGGCCCACGACGTCCAGGGCGCGATGAGTGTCTCCGGGCTCAACCCCAGCCAGCTGATCCTCGAGGTCACGGAGAGCACCATCGTCAAGGACGTCAAGCAGGCCTCGGCCCAGCTGGCGGCGCTGCGGCTGCTGGGGGTGAGGGTGTCCATCGACGACTTCGGCACCGGCCAATCCTCCCTGGCCCAGCTCCAGCACCTTCCTGTCGACGAGCTCAAGATCGATCGGTCCTTCATGGAGAAGCTCACCGATGGGCCCGCCGGTGCCGCCGTGGCCGAGAGCGTGGTCAAGCTGGGCCGGGCGCTCTCCCTGGCGGTGGTGGTTGAGGGGGTGGAGACCGCCGAGCAGGTCGCCCTGCTGGAGGAGATCAGCAGCGACCCGATGCTGCAGGGCTTCTTCTTCGCCGAGCCCCTGGCGCCGCCGGATCTGGAGCGGTTGATCGCCGCCGAGGAGGAGGCCCGGCTGGCGGATCGCTCCCATTCCCTGATCGCGGCCGGGCGCCATCCCAGTGCCGCCGCAACGGACGGTGCTGTGACGCCGGTCGGCCCCCGCGGTTCGGTGACGGCCAGGCGTCGCGCGCGCCAGCAGCGGGCGAGCTGAGCCCGTCCGCGGCCACGCCCCTGGAACTGGGTCCATTTCGGAACGATGCCGGTTATCCTCCGGAGCCAGAGGCTTCTCCGCGCTGAGGCTGGACGAGACTTGGGGCACCCGTGCCGGCCTTCCCGCCCACGGCCATCCCCCGACGCGGCGCTGCCGGTGCTGCCCGTGGCCGATGCAGGCTGGCTGGGGAGCTCGCTCCGAGTGGCGGGGTCAACCGCCCTGGCGCGGACCGCCATCTTGGACCCCAGTCTCTCGGGACCGCGCTGGACCTTCCTGACCCCTCCCGGGTTCCTGCTCGGAGCGAGCCTGGGACTCTGGGCCCACCTGCCCAGCCACTCCCGTCTCGCCCCCGCCTGGGTTTCGGGGCTGGGCTGGTGGCCCGCTGCTGGGCCATGGCAAAGGTCGTGTACACATGCTTGGTACTCAATTGACGGGGACCGCTGCGCTACCCCATGGCGATGCTGTGGCTCAGCCCGGCGATCTGTCTGGGCGCCTGGGGTCGCAGCCGGAAGACGAGCTCCGGCGCGGCTGAAGCCCCAGCTCCAAGGGCGCCGGTGGGCGCTACCGGGTAGGGGCGCGCCGGGCGCCGGCGCCGGCTCCAAATCGCGACAGGAACACCAGCCAAAGCGCCGCCGAAGCCACCGCCAGCGCGGCCACCTCCATCGCTCCCCTGGAGCCGACCGCCCCCAGCAGCGCCCCGCCGCAGACGGCTCCCACCGCGGCCGACCCGCTTCCCACTGCGAAGTAGGCGGCAAACGCCCGGCCGAGGGTGCCGGCGGGGGCCCGTCGCTGGACCAGGACCCGGGCCGAGTTCATCTCCAATCCGTTGCCGAAGCCGCCTACCAGGTAGGCCAGGACCGCCGGCCCCAGTCCTGGGCTGATCCCCGCGCCGGCCAGCCCGACCGCGGCCAGAGCGGCACCCAGGCCCGTGAGCAGCAGGGGGCGCCTTCCCAGGAGCCGCGGAACCGAAAGGGTGCCCAGCACCAGGCCGCCTCCCCAAGCGGCCACCAGCGCTCCATACCCCAGCGGTCCGGAGTGGAACGCCCGGGTGGCGAGGAACACCTCGGCCACCACGGCCACGTTGACAAAGGACACCACCAGCGCCACCGGCGGCATGAGGCGGCGCAGCATCCCGTCGTCGACCAGCAGTCTGGCGCCGGCGGCCAGCTCGGCGCCCCAACTCCCGTCCCTCGAGCTGGGTTGGGGGTGTCTTCTGGCCCGCACCAGCCTCAGCCCCCCGGCCAGAAGGAGAAGGGCGCCGGCATCCACCAGCAGCGGCGTGCGGGTACCCCAGGCCAAGACCAGACCGGCGCCGAGGAGCGGGCCCAAGGTGGCGCCGGCCCACTGGGAGGCCTGGATCCTGGTGAGGGAGCGCGCCTCGTTCCGAGCGGCTGGTCCCTGCTCGCCTCCCAGCGATCCCGCGATCGCGAGCATCCCCGGCGCACTGGCCGCCGTCGTCGCCCCCAGTACGGCTGCCAGCGCCAGTACCCAGCCCACCCCGGGGGCCAGTGCCAGCCCTACGTCCGTGGCCGCCCCCAGGACCGCCAGCTGACGCATGACCCCGACCGTCTCGACCCGGTCGAGGAGGAGACCGGTGAATGGGGCCAGCAGCACAGCCGGCGCGGTGCCGGCCAGCCAGAGGCCGGCGACCGCCCAGCTGGAGCCGGTGGCGCTGAGCCGCAAGGCGAGCGCCAGCAGGGCCACTCCACCGGTGGTGGAGGTGGCCAGCGACGCGCCTACCACCAGCGTCAGGTCACTGGGGCGCCAACCGAGTTGGGGCATGCGTCTCCCTGGGAACCGATTCGCGCGGATCGCCCACCCAGAAGCGGAGGGCGAGAGTCCCGGGCGGCGGTGGACACCCGCCGACCCCGGCTCAGGTCAGCTGGGCGACGGCGCGGCTCCGGCCGCCAATCAACACTGCCGAGATGAGGAACTCACACGCCGGGGCCAGTATAGGCCCTGTCCGGGGCTGCCTCTAGCGCCTCTGGCGCCGTTTCCGAGTAGCCTCAGTTGCCCCAGCCGCGAACTCCACCAGTGCTCTCGGGACCGGGGCCGGGCGCCCGTCGCGCTCCCTCACCCAGACCCACTCGGTGAAGATCTCGGCGACCGGTTCCCCGGTGCGCTGCTGGACGATGGTGGTGCGGCGCTGCCCCCGTGCTCCCCGCACCAACTCCACCCGAACGGTGAGTTCGAGTTCATCACCGAAGTGGGCTGGGCTCAGATAGGTGATCTCCTGCCGCCGGATCACCCAGCTGCCTCCCTGCCGGGCGGACCAGTCCTGGCCGAAGCCGCTCAGCTCAGAGTGGCGGGCGGCCAGCTCCTCCGCGTAGTTGAGGTAGACGGCATTGTTGACGTGTCCGTTGTGATCGACCTCGTACTGGCGCACCGACCAGTGGGCGGTGAAGGTGAGAGGGTCCGGCGCCATCCGGCAATTATCGGATTCCGTCGATCGCCGCCCGCGAGCGGGCCACGCTTCCCTTCCCACCATGGCCCGTATACTGGCCTCTGGGAGAGTCCCTCCCAGCTAGGGGTGCGCCGGCAGGGCGCTGAGAGGCAAATCGCCAACCCTGATGACCGGATCTGGTTAGTACCAGCGTCGGGAAGCCTCGACCTGCCGAGCCTCCGAGGGTGTGCCGCGGTCGTAGGGGACGATGGGAGTGGAAGGTCTGCACCGGGAGGGTCGGCCGCGGTCCAGCTCAGCTGACCGCCGGCGATCGGCGCTCACCACCGATGACGAGTTCCTCCGCATCGAGCTGCGCGGCCTGGAGCCGGTCCCGGCGGACCGCCGCCACGGGCGGCCTCGCGAGCTCTTCTTCATCTGGGCCGGGGCGCTCGCGGACTTCTTCTCCCTGTTCGCCGGCGCGCTCCTCATCTCATCCGCGGGGCTGGGCTTCGGGGATGCCGCTCTGGTGCTCATCGCCGGGGCGGCGGCCGGGGCGGCGTTCCTGGGGCTGCTCAGCGTCACCGGGGTTCGCTCCGGGGCTCCGCAGATAGTCCAGTCTCGAATGGTGTTCGGACGGAGGGGAGCGGCCGTGGGCGGCCTGCTGACGATGCTGATCGCGATCGGGTGGTTCGCCTACGACTGCGCCATCGCCGTCACCACGACCAAGGCGCTGCCGATCCTCCACCACAGCCCCGCAGTGGTCGAGCCGCTGCTGCTGGTGGCCATGGCGGGGGCCTCCTCCCTGGTCGCGGTCTACGGGCACCGCACCATCTCGGTCTTCCAGCACCTCCAGGTGCCGGCCTTCCTGGTGGTCTGCTCCGCCCTGGCCCTGTTCACCTTCCATCGCTGGGACCTGCTCCTGCAGAGCAGGCTGGCCCCTGGCGCCCACCTGGCGGCTCTGGCCCTGGGATTCACTCTCACCTTCGCCCTGATCGTCTCCTGGGTCACCTATGCCGCCGACTACTCGCGTTACTTGCCGGCCGACTCCTCGGCGGCCCGGGTGGCGTGGGCGAGCGGCGGTGGCAGCTCCGTCAGCCTGGTGCTCTGCGGGCTGTTGGGGGCGGCGATTCAGACCATCGACCCGAGTGGGCTCCTGCCCAACCTGATCGTCGCCGCTGTCCCGCTCTGGTTTGCCTCCCTGTTCGCCGCGTTCATCATCCTGGCTGAGCTCAGCTCCAACTACCTCAACGTCTACTCGGCCGCCCTCTGCGCCCTGGCGATCGGGATCCGGCTCCGGCGCTGGCTCGCCGCCACCGCGGCGGGAGTGCTGGGCGGCCTGCTGGCGGCTCTGGTGCTCTTCGCTGGCGTGGGCTTCCAGGGCAATTACGTCGACTTCCTGACCATCACCTACGTCTGGTTCCCCGCCTGGGGCCTGCTGGTGATCCTGGACTCGCTGGGTCGGCGCCGGGAGGCCGACCCCGCCGCCCTGGTGTCTCCGCGAGGCTACTGGTACCGGGGCGGGGTGCGCTGGCCGATCCTCGCCGCCTTCGCCTGTGGCACCCTGGCCACCCTGCTCTTCTTCAACGAGCCGCCGCCACCGGGGGAGTGGGGATTCGTCTCCCCGCTGGCCCAGCACCTGTTCGCAGGCCAGCCAGCCGACATCTCGGG
>Ga0182014_10004291_pt1 | contig 16459 bp, 14 predicted proteins | sample 612S2DmetaG_FD_120489 | JGI IMG/M metagenome (GOLD analysis project Ga0182014, IMG submission 120489) | Permafrost microbial communities from Stordalen Mire, Sweden - 612S2D metaG | ecosystem: Environmental > Terrestrial > Soil > Wetlands > Permafrost | place: Sweden: Stordalen | collected... | reverse complement strand
TGATGTCGGTCGGGATGATCTTGTTGAACTCGGAGAGGTCGATGTCGTTGTGCACGATCGTCGCGCCCTTGGCGAAGCGATCGGGACGGCCGGTGACGCGGTCGTCGAACCGCATGCCGAACGCGAGCACCACATCGGCCGTGTGCACGGTGAGATTGGACGCCTTCGTGCCGTGCATGCCGAGCATGCCCAAGCCGTGTACGTCGTTCGGATCCGACGCGCCGAGACCGCAAATCGTCGTCGTGTGCGGCAGCCCCAAGAGCGCGCACAGTTCGCGGAACGCTTTGACCGCACGCGGTTCGCGCGCGCCGCCGCCGGCGATCGCCACCGGACGATGCGAATTGCGAATCGCGTCGGCCGCGGCTTTGATCGATTCTTGGGTCGCGACCGGCTTCACGTCGTTCACCTTGCGCGGCGGATGCTGTTCCGGCACGTAGGGCGCTTTCAGCACGTCGGTCGGGATGTCGACCAGCACGGGACCCGGCCGGCCGCTGCGCGCGAGCGCGAACGCTTCACGCACTTTCGTGTAGAGCTGACCCGGATCGGTGATCAGGATCGAGGCTTTGGTCGTGCATTGCGTGATCGCGCAGACGTCGGCTTCTTGGAAGCCGTCGGTGCCCATCAGCGCCATGCGCACGTTGGCCGTGATCGCCACGACCGGGATCGAATCCATCATCGCATCGACGAGGCCGGTGACGAGGTTCGTCGCCCCCGGACCCGAGGTTGCACAGCAGACGCCGACGCGTCCGCTGGTTCGCGCGTAACCACCCGCTGCAAACGCCGCGCCCGCTTCGTGCCGGACGAGGATGTGACGCATGGGGTGTCCGTAGAGCGCATCGTAGAACGGCATGATCGTGCCGCCGGGATAGCCGAAGATGACATCGACCCCCTCACGTTCGAGCGCTTCGAGCACCGCGTCACCGCCGGTACGCGGCCGCGGCGTTACAGCTGGAATCATCGTGCTGCTGAGGCCGGAGCCTTGTCGGTTTTGAACCACGGCATCAACTGGCGGAGCTTGACGCCGACTGCTTCGATCGGGTGCTTTTCGGCTGCGGCCTTGTAGTTCTTGAAGTTCGGCTTGCCGGCGGCGTGTTCGGCAACCCACTGCTTGGCGAACTCGCCTGACTGGATCTCTTTGAGCATGGCCTTCATCGTCGCTTTGGTTTGATCGTTGACGATGCGCGGACCGCGCGTGTAGTCGCCGTACTTGGCCGTGTTGCTGATGCTCTCACGCATGCCCTCGATGCCTTTTTCGTACATCAAGTCGACGATGAGCTTCAGCTCGTGCAGACATTCGAAGTACGCCATTTCGGGCGCGTAGCCGGCTTCCACCAGCGTTTCGAATCCGGCCGTCACGAGCGCCGTGGTACCGCCGCAGAGAACCGCCTGTTCGCCGAACAGATCGGTTTCGGTCTCTTCGCGGAAGTTGGTTTCCAGGATGCCGGCGCGACCGCCGCCGATGCCGCTCGCGTATGCCAGGGCCGTGGCTTTGGCTTTACCGGAGAAATCTTGATGGATCGCGATCAGGCACGGCACGCCGCGGCCCATTTCGTATTCGTGGCGGACCATGCGGCCCGGCCCCTTCGGTGCGCACATCCACACGTCGACATTGGCCGGCGGGACGATCGTGCCGAAGTGAATCCCGAATCCGTGCGCAAACGCGAGCGCCGATCCGGGCTTGAGGTTGTCCTTGATGTCGCGCATGTACGTTGCCGGCTGCTCTTCATCGGGGATCAGGATCATCGTGATGTCGGCGCGCTTCACGGCGTCGGCGACTTCCGCCACCTCGAGCCCTTCGCGCTGGGCTTCCGGACGCGACTTCGAGTCGCCGCGCAGTCCGACGACAACTTTGCAGCCCGAGTCGCGCAGGTTCAGCGCGTGCGCGCGGCCCTGGCTCCCGTAGCCGATGATGGCGATCGTCTTTCCTTCGATTGCGCCGCGGTCGATATCGCGGTCATAGATGGCTTCCATGGATCCTCCGGAACGGTTGGCAACAAAAAACCCCTCGTCGACTTCGGCGAGGGGCTTGCAGCGTTCGTGGACTCGTTCTACGCAGCAATGCCTCGCCGACCCGTAAGGGCGACAAGAACGATAAGAACGAGGCCGAGGCGAACGGGATTTAACACGTTGCACCGAGACTAACACGGCCTCGCCGAAGCGTCAACCGCGGTTATTCGATTTTCTTCCGCAAGCACCCGTACGGAGGGCCCCGTTGAGCGATCCTAAGGAAGCGGCCAAGCGACTCGTCGGCTTTGCCGCCGTGGACCGGTACGTCGAGCCCGGGATGTGCGTGGGCTTGGGCACCGGGACGACCGCCTACTGGGCGATCAAACGGACCGGCGAACGGGTCGCGGCGGGCGAGAAACTCGAGGCGATCGTGACCTCCGCGGCCACGGAGCGGCTCTGCGGGGAGTTCGGGGTGCCGGTCGTGCCCTTCATGAGCCGGGACATCGACGTGGCGATCGACGGGGCCGACGAAGTCGCCCCGGACTGGGCGCTCACCAAAGGCGGCGGCGGGGCGCTCTTCCGGGAGAAGGCGATCGCCATCGCCGCCCGGCGCTTCATCGTGATCGTTGACGATTCGAAGGTGGTCGACCGGCTCGGCCGCTTCCCGACCCCGGTCGAGGTGGTGCCGTTCACGCTGCCCTGGGTCGAGCGTGAAATCGCGGCGCGCTTCCCGCACGCCAAAGCAACCGAGCGCATCCGGGACGGGCAGCCGTACCGGACCGACAACGGCAACGCCATCCTCGACTGCGCCTTCGGCACCATCCCCGACCCGCGTGCCCTCGCCGCGACGCTCCAGGCGATCCATGGCGTGCTCGACGTGGGCATCTTCCTCGACCTGGCCGACGCCGTACTGTGCACAGCGGACTCCGGCGTGCGCGAATTGACGAAGGCGTAGTGCCGAAGCTCTCGGCCAACCTGACCTGGCTGTTCACGGAACGGCCCCTGCGCGAGCGCTTTGCCGCCGCGGCGGCCTGCGGCTTCCGCGCCGTCGAGATCCTCTGGCCCTACGAACTGCCGGCCGACGAGATCGCCTCCGCGTTGCGGGCCAACGGCCTCGAACTGGTCTTGATCAACCTTCCGCCGGGCGAGTTGGCGCAGGGCGAACGCGGGTTCGCGGCCCGGCCCGGTGACGAATCGCGCTTCACCGCGGCCCTCGAGACCGGGTTAGCGTACGCGAAGGCGTGCGGTTGTCCGCGGCTGCATGCGATGTCGGGGGTACGCATCGACGGCATTTCGCTCGCCGCGCACGAGGACGCGCTGGTCGCAAATCTCACTGCCGCGGCCCCGCGTTGCGCGGCGGCCGGCATTACGTTGACGATCGAGCCGCTCAATGCCAAAGAAAATCCGGCCTACGTTCTGCAATCGACCGCGCAAGCCGTCGCGATTCTCGACCGCGTCGCGCAGCCGAACGTCGCGCTGCAGTTCGACTTCTACCACGTCTTTCACACCGAAGGTCACGCGATCGAGCGCGCGCACGAACTGCGCGGCCGCTTCGCCCACGTCCAAATCGCCGGCTGCCCGGACCGTCACGAACCCGACACCGGCGAACTCGACGTCACCCGCGCCCTCGCCCAACTCGACGCCGACAACTACCCCGGCCACGTCGGCCTCGAATACAAACCCCGCACGACGACGGAAGCCGGCTTCGCCTGGACAGCGCCCTATCTCTAGGCCGCATTTTTTACTCCACTGCTCGCGCCTTCGCGCTCGCACTCGATAGTGAAGATTGCGGCGCGTCCCTCGACGAGCTCGGGATGACATTGGGGACCTCGCTGCTGACAACCAGGAGCGAGCTGCTGCAAATTTGAGCGCGCTGCTGCAAAAATTTGTCATTCCGAGCAGAGCGCCGAAGGGCGCGGCGTCGAGGAACGCGCCACGATCGTGCGCTCTGGCCAGGGCAACTCTACTAACGGTGAGGTTAGCGGCTGTCCCTCGACAAGCTCGGGATGACAGAGGCGTTAGAAGCCTTTTGCGATCATTGACGTTGCGGCGGTTGCGGTTCCGAGTACTTTGTATTTGAAGGCGGTGTCCAGTACCGGCTGCACCATCGACGCCTTGAGGTCGGTGGCGTAGCCGGAGCGGTTCATGCGCTTGATGCGGTCGACGTCGATCTTCGTGTACTTCGAGAGGATCGCGGCCGAATCGTCGTGATGCGTGTTGGCCCAGCGGGCCGTATCGTAGATCGCTCCGACGAAGCGTTTTGCCACGTCCGGGTTCTTCGCGAGCCAGTCGCGCGTCGTGAACCAATCGCTTATGTAGAATTGCTTCGCGATCGCGTCGTACGGCTTGGCGAAGACTTTGGCGTCGGCGGCGAGCGCGTCACTCATTATCGGCTCGCTCAAGGTCGCCGCTGCCAGCACGCCGCGCGAGAGCGCGCCCGGCATCTGCGGGAACGGCATCTCGACGAATTTGATCTTCGTGATATCCGCGCCGTTCTGCGTGAGCCAGCTCTTTACGCCGGCGCTCATCAGCGATACGAGCGAAACCACCGCAACGGTTTGTCCTTCGAGGTCCGCCGCTTTCGCGACCGTCGACGCCTTCGCTACGCACAGAGTCGTCGTCGGGGCGGCGCTCGAGTAGACGCCGCCGCCGGCGATCAGCACGAACGGGATTCCGCGGCTGATCCCGTTGGCGAGTTCGGTGGCGTCACCGATCCCGACGTCGATGCTGCCGCCGGCCGCCGCCGCTGCCATCGCCGCGCCGTTTGCAAACGGCGTGATCTCGACGCTCAGCCCGGCCCGCTCGAAGAGGCCGAGGTCGAGCGCGTAGTAGCCGCCGGCGTAGGTGTCGGCCGCGACGCTGCCCATTCGCAACGCAACCGGTGCGCTCTGCGCCGACGCCATGCGAGGAAGCATTGCCGCGCCTGCCGCGATGACGCCGAGGGCCCGTGAACGCGAGAGATGTTGCATTGCAGCCCCTTCTCAGCGGGCAGGCGAGCGGCCTTGGTCTAAGGGATGATCGTTTGGCGGACGGCGGGCTTCCACTCGTCGCCGTCGACGCCGTTCGCTACGGCCTGGAATTCGCGGTAGAGCTGCAGCGCATCGCGCATGTCGCGAAAACGGTCGGGCGTGCCGTCGGCCAACGGCAAGTCGATCGAACCGTAACCGAACATGCGGCCGAAGAAGCCTTGCGAGAGCGTCGAGCCCGCGAGCGCCGTGTTACCGAGGGGTGTGATGCGGCGAATGATGACGCCGCGAATCGCGAAGATCCGGCGGTTCGTCGCGACGATGCGAAGCGAGAGAAAACGGAATAAACGCTTTACGAATAGGCCCAGCGCGGCCGCCTCCAGCGCGAGTTCGGCGGCGAACTCGACTTTCGGCCACGTGCCTGCTTCGAACCATAAGTGGGCGTGCGTGTGCCCGTACCACTGCAGCGCGACGAACGCCGTCGGCACCACGAGCAAATAGAATATCGGCAGCATCAACACCGCCGGATGCACCGCCGTCCCAAAGGTGATGCGTTCGCCCGGCAGCAGCATCTTCGCCAGTTTCGGCGGCGCCGCGGCGGTGAGAGAGATGCCGGCGGCGCGCGCTTGCTGACGCTCGAGCGCGCCCTCGACCGTTTCGAACGGGACGGTATCGCCGTCGCTCATCCGGACGGCGGGCCGGAAATCTCGTGGTTGCATACCTGCCCCTACAACGTTGCCCATGAACGCCGACGTTCCCTAGCCCCAAAATCGTCAAGCAACGGTAACGCTGAGCCCATCTTTACCAAAGGTTGAAGCAAATGATTCCGTCGCTTAACGCTGGCTACTTTCGCTCGTTTTTCGGGCGTGCGAGCATGATGGATGTGTTAGCCAGCTGTTGATCGACCCGATCCAAAGCTCAATGACAATGATCCTCTGCGCGTTTTCCGTCGTTGTCGTTCTCGCCGTCACGGTCGCGTCGCACCAACGCCCTTGAACCCCGCGGGAGTAACGCTCCCGGCTGCACACGTCCTCGGCATCGCGACGATCGTCGTCGCTGCGGTCTACGTCATCCTCGGCTTCGACGATCTGTGCGGCGACATTGCATTCTGGCTGCGCACCGCGTGGCGCCGGGCGATCAGCGTGCTGCGCAAATATCCGCGGCTCACGATCGAGCAGTTGCGCGAGCAGCCGCAGAAGCGTATTGCGGTCATGATCCCGTGCTGGCACGAAGCCGGGATCCTCGGGCCGATGCTCGAGTTCGCCTGCACGTCGCTCGACTACAACAACTACGATATCTTCGTCGGCGTCTATCCGAACGATGAAGAGACCGTGCGCGAAGTGAAGGCCGCCGCCAAACGGTCGCCGCGCGTTCATCCGGTGATCAACGAGCTGCCCGGCCCCACCACCAAGGCGCAAAATCTCAACCAGGTGTTCGCGGCGGTGCATCGTGAGGAAGCCGGCAATCCCTATGCGATCGTCGTCCTGCACGACGTCGAAGACGTGATCCACCCGCTCTCGCTGCGGGTCTACAACCACCTGATGCCGCGCTTCGACATGGTGCAGTTGCCGGTGCTGCCGCTCGAGCGCCCGTGGTATGAGTGGACGTCGTGGACGTACGTCGATGAGTTCGCCGAGAACCACCTCAAAGATATGGTGATGCGCGAGGCGATGGGGAGTTTCGTGCCGTGCGCCGGCGTCGGCTGCGCGTTCGGGCGCGAAGCGCTGGCCGCCGTCGGCAATAGCGAACTCGAAGTCTTTCCCAGCCGCACGATCACCGAGGACTACCAAACCGCGCTGCGCTTGAGCCTGCGCGGCTACTCGACGATCCTCGTGCACCAGCGGCTCGGTTCGCGCGGTCACCGCTACAGCACGGCCGCATCGTACGTGGCGACGCGCGCTTATTTTCCCGACCGGCTAGCGACCGCCGTGCGCCAAAAATCACGCTGGGTTGCCGGCATCTGCCTGCAGGCATGGCAAACGCTGGGCTGGCGCGGCAACGCCGCCACCCGCTACTCGCTCTATCGCGACCGTAAGGGCATCGCCACGAACCTCTTCGCACTCTGCGGTTACGTCGTGATCCTCCCGGTGCTGTTGCTGGAACTCTGGCACGACTTCGATCGGCGCGTAGCCGTCCCGAGCGTCGGCAACAACCACCTGCTGTGGCTGCTGCTCGATACGGCGCTCTTTCTCACCCTCTGGCGCTTGCTGCAGAAGGCAATCTTCGTCTCGGCCGTCTACGGTTCGGTGCAGGGCATCCTGGCGATCTTCCGCCAGCCGTGGGGCGCGATCATCAACGGACTCGCAACGCTGCGCGCGCTCACACTCTTCTTCCGCGCACTCCACGAGCGGCGCGACATGTCCTGGAACAAGACCGCGCACGTCTTTCCGTCGGCGAACGTGCTGCGCGAATTTCGCCGTCAGCTCGGCGACGTGCTGGTCGACCAGCACAAGATCGATAAGAACCAGCTCGCCCACGCGCTGGGCAACCAACTCGCAGGCGAGCGCATCGGCGACACGCTCCTGCGCCTCGAGATGGTACAGCCGCGCGATCTGGTCGAAGCGCTGGCCGAGCAGCACGGCGTCGCCCACGGCACCGGTGACGATCTAATCATCGAACCCGCCGCCGCGGCGCTCATCCCCGAAGCGCTGGCCCGCAAGCTCGGCATCGTCCCGCGCGAGCAACTCGAAGCCGTGCGCGCTGCCGCCGGGATCCCCGTCACCACGCTCCTGGTCGAGCCCGAACGCCTCCAAGCCGCGCTCGAACGCGCCTACCGTCACTCGGGGGAACGCCGGATGCCGATCGGCGCGTGGCTCGTCGGACGCGGTTTCATCGCCCGCGACCGGCTCGACCAGCGCCTCGGCGAGCCGTCGGGCGGGCGCCGCCTCTTCGAGCGCCTCGTCGATGCCGGCGACCTCGACGACGGTGCGATCGCGGCCACCCGGCGCGACTACTTCGAACTCGAAGGCCGCGCCGTCGCCTGACCGCGCGCCAAAGTGTGCGCGGTTCCTCACCTGATCTCGGGAGTGGCCCGGGCGAGTTTCGTCGTGGTACACTAATGCTGCCAAGCGGGCGGGTGCTTCCCGCCCGATCAGTCTTGAGGGCGTACGATCATGGCTGCCAAGAGCACGAAGACCCCCCAGGCCAACGCCGACGCGCGCGTTCCCCATACCGGGAAGGTCATTAGCGTCAGCACCAAAGAGAATTTCCGGCGCCCGATCCCCAAGACGTACAGCTATCGCTATGAAGTGAGCGGCGACGCCGGACCGGCGGGTGAACCGCTCGTGCGCGCCGGCGCCGCGATCATCGAGAGCCGTTACCGCGGCCGCGGCGCGACGTGGAACGTTGCCCGCTCGGTCACCGAGACGCAGACCTACCTGGTGCGCGGCGGCTACGTGCACCCGCTCGAAGACAACCCGATGGCCTATCCGCCGCGCGCGGTCGTCTCGCCGGACGCCGCCGCGGCCAAGGGGCGCACCCCCGGCTTCGCCGCGCCGTCCGCGGTCAACAAGGTGGTGCGGCCGCCCCGCGCCGTCGCCGACCCCGTGCCGGCGAAGCGCTTCGACTCGCCGGCACCCGCGCAAGTCCCGGCCGCGGCCGCGATCCGCCGCGCCGCGCGCCCGACGCCCGCCAACGAATCGGCCTACAAGAAAACCGGCTAAGGACCTGAGCCACCCGTAGCGGAAGCTTCGCGGGATGATTCAGGAAGGCGTTCGCGAGCGTAATAAAGCGGAGCGGCGCCGGCGTGTCCTCGAGGCCGCACGGGCCGTGTTTCTCGAACACGGTTACGAGAACGCGACCACCCGCGAGATCGCCGCGCGGGCGGGGGTTGCCGTCGGCACGGTGTTCGTGTACGCCCGCGACAAGCGCGATCTGCTGATGACGATCGTCAACGACGATCTCGAAGCGGTCACCGAGGAATCGCTCGCAAATCTGCGCGGCGAGGGGCCCTTTGTCGACAAGCTGATCGCGCTCTTCGAGCCGCGTTACCGCTACTGGGTGCGCGATCCGGAACTCTCCACGTTCGCGCTTCACGAGACCGCCTCGGCGCGCGTCAGAGACGTTCCGAGCGAAACGGAACGCTTCTATCGCCGGCGCTACCGCATGCTCGACCGCATCGCCGAACTCGTCGACGAAGAGCAGCGTGCCGGACGGCTCGGTAAGCCCGACGATCCGCAGACGATCGCGCTCTTTCTCATGGGCACCTATCTCGCGCACGCCCGCTTCTGGCTGAGCGAGCGCGATCCGCAAGTGCCCGACGGCATCGCGCGCCTGCGCCGCCAACTGGAACTCGCGATGAACGGCCTAAAGCCCTAACCTGCGCCGGCGGCGCCGCTGCCAGCGATCGACCGCGACCACGATCGCGACCACGATCAGCAGCACGCCGGCGACGGCTTCCAGCCCGCGCTGGGTGATGAAACTGAAGCCGCCGGCTTGGGTGCAATTGCGAAACGGCGTCGTCCCGAACGCGGTCGCCGCGCACCAGTAGATGGGCCAGTTGCGTTCGTTGATCTCGGACGGTGCGCCGGCGTTGTAGAGGCGTTCGAACGCCGGACGCAACGAAGGATTCGCACCGAGGCGCGCCTGTAAATCGACGAGCGCCTTCCCGGTGAACGCATCGACGCCGAGCGAACGCATCCCGCCGATGTCGATCCAGCGGCCTCGCTTGAACGACGTGACCTCGACGTGGCGTAAGCTGCCGTCGCCCGTCACGTCGGCGGTGAGAAAAGCGGGCTTGTTGCCGAAGATCGGCGAGATCGCCGGAACGAGCAACATCGGTACCGGATTCGGACCGGTTGCATCGATCACGCGATAGGCGAACTTGTGCGTGTGCCCGGCCACGGCCAGCGCGATGTGCTTATCGCTGAGGTCGGCGGTGAAGCGGTCGCGCAGATCCGGCCGCATGAACGGCACGATCACGGTGCGCTTGGAGATCAGTGCGGTCGAGAACGTATCCACGCCGGGCGGGATGTGGAAGAGCACCCACAGGTGTCCCGGCGTAGCGCGCAGCGCCGACTCGACCTCGGTGAACGAAGCGTTGACGACGTTTCCGCCCTTGCCGCATGCGGCGTGGTAACGCGGCGACCAGTAGACGTCGTCGAAGACGATTGCATGCAGCCCCGCTACCGGCAGCGTTGCGGTGTAGAACCCGTCGCGCACGAAGGTGCGCATGAAGCCGGGCGCGGCACCGCGACGGTTGATGAGAGGTCCCCACGCCGCTGCGACGGCGCGCAAGAACGTGGCATCGGGCGCGAGCGCGTAGTCGCCGCAGCCCGAATCGTTGTTGCCCAGCGCCAAGATGAACTGGGCATGGGGAAAGGCACGGTCCAGGCGCTGCGCGATCGCGACCGCCGTCGGTATTGCGTCGCGGCGCGAAATGCTGTGCGCGAGCAGGTCGCCGTTCACGACCACCACCGGCGGGTCGGGATCGATCCGCTGCATCGCGTGCACCGCGGACTCCCAGAGCACGGCGTCCGTGTCCTGACCGCGCCGCGACGGAAGTCTTTGCCCGCTCGAGCGCGCTTCGAGGTGGATGTCGGTGACGAACAGCCAAGGCGTGGCCGCTGCCGCCTTCGCCTGCGCGAGAACGCACGCGCAGATGAAGGCGCAAACGAGCGCGAGCTTAGTAGGTTTCAGTCGGATCCTTCACCATGGGCACGGTTTCGAACTCGACGTTCTCGAGTTGCCCCCGGACCATCGTCAGCTTGCGCAAGTACACGTTCTGGATCGAGTCGCGCGTTGCCGGATCGATTGCGAAGGGTCCGCGCGGGCTTTCGAACTTGATCGCCTTGACGACGTTCATCACTTTGTCGGGGTCGGAAAGATCGCCGTGCAACGCATCCGCAACGACATATACCGCGTGCAGCGCATCGAATTCTTGCACGGCGGTGAAGTCGGGTCCGTCGTTGTTGCCTTCGGCGGCGTGATAGGCGGCGATGAATTTTGCATTGGCCGCCGAGTTGTGCATGCGCGAATAGTTGAACGCGGTCACGAGGCCGAGCGGCGGCACCGTGATCGTCGGGTTGATGTATTCATCGACGATATCGCCGGTCGCCACGACCTTGATGCCGCTCTTGATGAGGCCGGCCTGTTCGATGTCCTTGAGCAGTTCGGCCCCGCCGCCCGACGCGTTGAGAAAAACGAACAAGATCGCCGGTTTGGCGTCGCGCACGCGCTGGATATAGGCGGAGAACTCTTTGTTGGTGACCGGAATCGGGTCCGAACCGACCATCGTCCCGCCGGCATCGGTGAAGCTCTTCTCGAACGACTTGCCGGCGTCGATGCCGGGTCCGTAGTTCTGAAAGATCGAGTACGCGGTCTTCCCGTAGTTCTTTTCCGCATAGACGGCCAGCGGCGGCACGATCGTCTGCGTATCGAAGCCGAAGCGCGCGCTGTAGGGCTGATCCTTCATGATGTTCGACGTCGCCGAGTTGACGATGAAGAACGGTTTCTTGGCTTGCGTCGACACTTGCGCGACCGCGATGGAGTTCGGCGTGAGGTTGGTGCCGACCAGAATGTCGACGTGTTCTTGCACGATCAGTTCTTGCGCCTGACGCCGTGCCACTTCGGGTGCAATTCCGGTGTCGTCGCGCGTGATGATCTGAACCTTCCGTCCGCCCGCGGTGTCGCCGTAGAGCTTGGTTATGGCACCGATCGTCGCGGCCGACTGTTGCGGCGCCCACGTTACGCCCCCGGTGAACGACATGATCAAACCGATCTTCAACGGCGGCAAGGCGGTTTGCGCCGTGGACGGCGGCGGCGCCAGCGCGACGCCGAGCGAGAGAGCGGTCGCGACCGCAACGAAACGGGAGAACGACGCCATGGTTCCTCCTAGCGGGGATCGGGCATCACGGAGCCGCAGGCCGTGCACGTGCGGTTCGGTTCACTATCGAAAAATGTCGCGTAGGCTTTCGACACCGGATCGAGCGCGTAGTCACTGACCACGAAGCGTTCCTCGTGCAGCAACCCGTCGCATGCCGGACAGTACCACTGGAACCGATCGACCTCCCCGTTCGCACGTTTGCGTTCGATGATCAAGGCGAACGCGTCGGGCGGAAAGCGCGGTGAGTGCGGAATGCCGCTCGGGGTGTAAATGATCGAGCCCTCGGTGAGCACGGCGACGTCTTCCTTGCCCTCCGAGGTGCGGTAGTGCAGGCGCATCTCGCCGCGCAGCATGTACATCACTTCATCGGCCGGGTTGATGTGGAACTCGCTGCGGTACTCGCGGCCCCGAGCGACGAACGCCAACGTCTCGTCTTCTTGCCAGAGCACGTGCACGCGACGGCCGGTGCGCGCGAGTTCGGTCGAAACTTCTTCGAGGTCGACTAACGGCATCTTGAACGCCGGCGGCATCTTCATCTCTAGTCCACGACCGCGATGCAGTCGATCTCAACGTTGACGCCGGTTCGATGCGGCGTTCCACCGATGCACGTGCGGGTGACCTTCTCTCCCGCCATCACTTCGCCGAAAGCTTCGTTGAACTTCGGAAAGTCGGCCACGTCGCGCAAACACACGCGCATGTTGACGACGTTTGCGAAACTCGCGCCGGCGTGAGCCAGGATCGCGCGCAGGTTTTCCAGCGTCTGACGCGTCTGCGCGCCGATCTCGGTCGAGACCACCTCGCGCTGCGCATTTAGGGGGCCCTGGCCCGAAACGAACAGCAGGTTGCCGGCGCGAATCGCCTGCGCGATCGGGGCCGGTTTCGAGGCATCGGTAAACCCGGTGACCGGCGCGTTCGGGGAGGTGATGATCTCCTTCATGGCACGCTCTTCCGAGTCCGGGCCAGGCGTTCATGCCGTGGCACGACAAAGAGCACGTTCATGATGATAGATCAGCCGTTCTTCGATCGCTGGCGCGCGAAGCTGATCGCGAATCTGGAGCCCGGCGACGTCGGCGAGCTCGATACGATCCGCTTCGCCCAGGTCGCACCGACCGTCGCGGTCGTGTGCCCGTTTCTGCGCTTCGACGGCGAACCGTGCGAGCAGTTGATCACCTACTACCTGCAGGTCGGCAGCGGCGTCGAGGATGACCTCTCCTACGCGCTTGGCGCGTGTCATCGCCACCTCGGTCATGCCTTCGACGTGCTGTTCACCGCCGACCGCTTCGGCCTCGCCGATCCGTGCGACGACGATGCCGTCGACGCATCGGCGCCCGCCCCGCCCGCCCATCCGCCGGCGCTGGCCGACGATGCCGAACTCGCGGAGCGGCTGCTGGTCAGCGGCACGGTGACGTCGGTCGATTTCGGCACCACGGCGCTCGACGAAGGCTATCCGACCGTCACCGGTGCGCGCGTTGCGCTTTCGGCGCCCGTCGCCGAGCGGTTGCGCGAGAGCGGCGTCCTCGAATTGGCGGCCGATCTCGGCTTTGCCGTCAGCACCGGCGAAGGCGGCGCGGTGATGCTTGCGACCCCGCAGCCTGATAGCGCCGAAGAATGGATCTCGCAGAATTGCGCGCTGCGTGAATTGATGAGCGACGTGCTGGAAAACGCGATCGACCCGATCGGCTATCGCTATCGCACGATCGCCGACGCATTGCCGGAGCTGGTCGCGTTCGAACCGCGCTTCTACACCAACGTGCGCAGCGGTTCGCTCGAAGTGCGCGCGCGCATCGCCGCGACGCCGGCCGAACGGACCTGGGAAAGCGACATCGAAGCCGACCGGCGACCAACACTACAGCTCTTCGTCGATCGCTTGCCACGCCCGGGCGACTACCTCGACGTCAACTTCGGGCTCTACCGTTTCGTGCGGGTGTGGCCCGACGGCGCCGTGCACGGCGCAGAGACCGTCCTGGAACGGGTCAAGCAACCGTCCCGCAATTGACGTAAGGATTTCCACCCGGCCCGCGAAGGCCTGGAGATGTTCGTTTCCCCCCGCTTGCCGGCGCGTGCGCTCGTGGCTGTTTTTTGTGCGGCGTTAGCCGTCGCGCTCCTGGGCGCATCGACGCAGAACTTCTTCGGAACGCCGACGCTCGTCATCTTCCCGTACCGGCCGTCAGATGGTATGGACCCGAGCGCCGGCATCGGATATGCCAACCAACTCGGCACGGCGATAAAAGCACTCGGCGGCGTGAACGTCGTGATGGCCGATCCCGCAACCTTGCCCGCCGATTATTTGCACGTGGCGAAAGCGGCGGGTGCCGATTATTATTTCATGGGTTCGTTCGCACCGCCCACGCAGAACGCCGTACCGCTGATCGAGCAGGTCGTCAGCGCGCGCAGCGGCACCGTCGTGTGGTCATCAACCGCATACCTCACCGTGGCGACCGACGTGGCATCGCAGGCCCCCATCATCAAAACCGCGGTCGTGACCTATATAACGCGCGGCTATGCGGACGTCCTCAACCCGCCGCCGCCCAAGCCCGCCGCCGTCAAGGAGACGCCGCCGCCGAAAAAGGTCGTCAACTCGGCATCACGCGCCGGGAGCGGCGAACCGGGCGTGGACGGACCGCCCTTGAAACTACCCAACGAAGCCTACGGCTTCTCATCCAAGCCGACGGCGCCGCCGAAGGTATACGCCGCCGCGAGCCGGCCGAGCCGCTTCGTCGTTCTGAACTTCGTCGGGAAAGACGTGCCGCCGAACGTTCGCGATTACACGGTCGCGGCGCTCGAGACGTCGCTCAAGCACCGCGGTCAAACCGTCGCCGAGGGCGATCCGCTCTCCACCGGCCATCGGCTTCCCAGCCCGGAACTCTGCGCCGATACCGGCGCATCCTATCTGGTGTTTGGTTCGATCTCGGCCACCGCGACCAAACCGGTAGAAGACAACAACTACATCGGAGTCGTGAACGCGCTGCTCAACGTTTCACTCTACAGCTGCAGCGCACAGAAATTCTTGCCGCCGGCAAATGGGGTTCGCGGCGCCGGAAGCACGTGGCAAGCGGCCGTCCAGAAATCGGCCGATGCAGCGGTCACCCGCTACCTGATGAAAGCTGTTACGGTCGCGAGTTCGTCGTAGCTTGCTGCCCGAGCGCGTCGTAAACGCGCTCGGCAGTGACCGGAAACTCATCGAGCCGCACGCCCGTGCAATTCGCGATCGCGTTGACGATCGCCGGAGCGACGCCGCTGTTGGTCATCTCGCCGGCCATCTTCGATCCGTAGGGACCGCCCGCCGACGGCGCGACGACGAGCACCGTCCGCAGCGGCGGAATGTCGCGCATCGTAGGAAGTTTGTAGTCGCCGAGACTCAGCGAGGTGAGCTTCCCGGCCTCGTCGATCGGCATCTCTTCCATCGTCGCGCTCCCCATACCGTAGATGAAGCCGCCTTCGATCTGCCCCTGGTGCGCGACCGGGTTGATGATCTTGCCCACGTCACACACGAGCAGCACGTCGCGCACGTCGAGTGCGCCGGTTTCGCGATCGACGGCGAGATCGAAGCCGAACCCGGTAAAGCTGTAATCGGCCGGGTGCGCCGCATCGTGCTGCGTCCCGTCAAATTCGCCGACGACGTGGATCGGCGCGTCGACGGCGCGCCCGTCGCGGCGCTTGAGTTCCGTCAAGAGCGCTTCGGCCGCGATGCGGGTGGCGTTGCCGACGATGTAGGTGACCCGGCTGCCGCCAGATCCCGGATCGCGCTTCGCCTTGAGCGTCGAACCTTGACGCACCGTCACCCGGTCGAGTTCGCATCCGAACGTCGCCGCAAAGACGCGCTGCGCGACCGTGAACGCGCCCGAGCCTTGATCGGGAACGCCGAGCACGACCTCGACGTGGCCGTCGGGAAAGAGCGTCGCGTCGACCGCGGTTTTGCCGCCGCCGGTATGCCGGCAGATCAGTGCGATGCCCCACGCGCCGCCGGGCTTCGCCGGATGCGTTTCGAGTTCGCGCTTGAGCGCCTCGAGAACCGCGTAACCCTGCGGCTCGTGCAGGTGCTCGCCGGTGACGGCCGTTTCGCCTTCGCGCACGACGTTGAGCATGCGCAGCTCGATCGGGTCGATGCCGAGTTCGCGGGCAATCATGTCGACGTGCTGCTCCCAAGCAAAGAAGCATTGCACGTCGGCGGGCGAGCGGACGTGCGCGCCCACGATCGTGTTGGTGTACACGCAGGTGATGTCGAGCCGCACGTTCGGGATCTGATAACCGACCGTCGCATAGCCGCCGCCGGGCACCAGGAACGGTGTCGGTTTCCCCGCCGCATACGCGCCGCCGTCGTAGATCACTTCCGAGGCGTGCGCGAGAAATTTCCCGTGCTCGTCGACCGCGGTCTTGAGCGTGATGTAGGCCTTATGGCGCGTCGAACTGGCCTGCAGTTCCTCGACGTAGGTGTAGATGTGCTTCACCGGCCGCCCCGTGGCGCGAGCGAGAAAATAGCACACGTACTCGTCGGTCGTGAGGCCCTTGCCGCCGAAGTCGCCACCGATGCCGATCGGTTCGACCGCGATCTTCTCGAGCGGAATGTCGAGCGAGTTCGACATCCACTGTTGCACCGAGAACGGCTGTTTGTTGACCGTGTAGACGTGGACGATGTCCTGATCGTCGATCCACACCATCGCGGCGTGCGGTTCGATATACCCCGCATGCTGGCGCGGCGTCACGAACTTGTGCTCGAAGACGC
>Ga0182014_10004289_pt1 | contig 16467 bp, 17 predicted proteins | sample 612S2DmetaG_FD_120489 | JGI IMG/M metagenome (GOLD analysis project Ga0182014, IMG submission 120489) | Permafrost microbial communities from Stordalen Mire, Sweden - 612S2D metaG | ecosystem: Environmental > Terrestrial > Soil > Wetlands > Permafrost | place: Sweden: Stordalen | collected... | reverse complement strand
TGCGTATACGTTTTGTGAAGGCTGTGCCAACTTTTCCAATCCCTTGCTTGGCGATCTGGATGAAATGCTGAAAACTGCACCCGCCGCAGAAAAGGTGAAATACGAGAACACGATCGAATTCATTAAGAAATACGAAAAAAAGCTTGTGAATCAAAACATATGAGCTGTCATCGTGAGCGGATAGGTCTCCGGCAAATAAACGAAAAACATTGACGAGGAATTACCCATGACCAATTCCCCCGCGTCTACCCCCTACGTTGAACCCTGGCTCCGCGGAACCCATGGCGACGTTCCTGCCATGGGCCGCGCGGTGCTGCACGCGCTCGATCTGGCTCTCGACGATCTGACCAAATGGACCGAGGGGCTGACGGATGCCGAGGTTCACGCTGAGCCGCTGGGGCTAACCTCGGTGGCCTTTCATCTGCGCCATATTGCACGCTCGACCGACCGGCTGCTGAGCTACGCGGAAGGAAAGCAACTCTCGGCGGAACAACTGGCGGCGCTCAAGGCCGAGCGGGCCGGTAAAGAGACGCTGGCGGAGCTGCTGGCCGAGGTTGAAGCGTCCTTCAGCAATGGGGCGGAGCGAGTGCGTGTGTTGGCCACGGCCAATTTCGATACCCAGCGCGGGGTGGGCCGGAAGCAGTTGCCGACGTCGATTGGCGGCGCGCTGATTCACGTGGCCGACCACACGCAGAGGCATGTGGGGCAGGTGGTGACCGCGGCCAAGGTATTGAGGGCGCTGCGCGGGGTATTGTCCTCATAGGGGCGGGCGGTGAAAGCGGCACTGTAAGGAGGCCGAAGAGTGAGCACATGTGATTTTCCGGAGCCAATACCGGGTGCGGGCATCGATTCCCAGACCGAATTCACCCACGGAACGCTGGTGGTTCTGCGCAACTGCTGGCTCGTGTGCTGGGCGATCATGAGCGTGGGTATTTCCGCTGCTTTCATCGCCTTATGCATGGCGATGTTGGTTTTGTCGCTGGTCTTTCCGCTGAGTGATTTCTCCCTGGCAAAGGGGTGGAACGCCTTGCTATGGGCTCTCAGCGCTTTCATTTTTGGTTCGATGTGCCCGTGGATGTGGACGATGGGCCGCAGAATGTTGGACTACGAGGTCAGATTGGACAGCCGGGGCGCGGAGTTCAAACTGGGTACGAAGCGGGAACCGTCGAATCTGTTTCTTACCTGGGACCGGATTGCGGCTATCACGCACCAACGCGTGGGCAACGCTCAAGAGTATCGCGTCCTCGGAACGGACGGGAGCAAGGCAATCTTCACGTCCTACACGTTTTTACGTCCCAAAAAGGTTGCCCTCACGATTGCTGACCGGGCGGGGAAATCGATCCAGACAGCCTGAGCCTTCGCCAGCGGAAGATGATTGAAGGGATTCTCGCCCGGTCAGCCGTCCACCGGCTTTGCCGCCCCAAATTAGGATGAAACTTTGGGTGCCCCACCCTCGCGGCGTCTTTGTTTTTGCCGCCAGGGTGGGTTCGCACAACTCTTAGCCGGAGAGGCGCACCAACTGCTGCGCTTCGATCCGGGGACCAAGCAGAGAGACGCGGGGAAGGCGTCCGCGGACCATCGCCACCTCGTCGCAGCGGTGCAGGCGCGGACAGCTCTGGCAGTCCTTGAAGATCTTGTCGGGCAGGTCGGATTTGTCTTCGACCATGCGGAAGCCGAACTTGAAGAAGAAGTCCGGGATGCGCGTGAAGAGGCAGACGGATTGGACGCCGTGCTCTTCGGCCTCTTCGATTAGCGCCGAGAGAATGCCGCCGCCGGCGCCGTGGCCCTTGGCCGCCGGCGCAACCACAATCGAGCGCACCTCGGCCAGATGCGGGCCGTAAAGGTGGAGCGCGCCGCAGCCCAGAAATACACCGCCGTCCGACTCGGCCACCGTGAAGTCGCGGATGTTCTCGCAAATCTCGGCAAAGGGACGGCGCAGCAGTGTGCCGTCGCCGGAGAGCGAGTTTACCAGGTCGTAGACGTTGGAGGCGTCGTGGAGGAGAGCCTTACGCACCAGCATGGTGGAGGGCCTCCTGAGTGAGAGCTGCGATGCGCCCAGACGCGGCAGCAAGAGCCTGACGGACGCGTTCGCGCGCGGTTCCGCCGATCACATCGTGGCAGTCGAGCGTGGCTTCGAGCGTGACGGCCGCGAAAAAGTCCTCGCCAAACTCAGGGCCAAACTGGCGCAGCTCGGCAAGCGTCAGATCGCCCAGTTCGACGCCTTTTCCGATGGCGAAGCGCACGGCGTTCCCGATCTTTTCGTGCGCGGTGCGGAAGGGAACGCCCTTGTGCACGAGATACGTGGCCGCGGCCATGGCATTCAGGTATCCAGACTGCGCGGCTTCGTTCATCCGCTCGAAGTTGAACCTCAGCGCCGCCGTAAAGCGCGCCACGAGCGTGAGCATGGGGGGCACGAATTCAACCGCGAAGGCCGGCTCCTGGGTCTCCTGCATATCCTTATTGTAGGCCAGAGGCAGCCCTTTGAGCAGCAGCGTGACCGCCTGCGCCGCACCGTGGATGCGGCCCACCTTGGCGCGCAGGAGCTCGGTGAGGTCGGGATTCTTCTTCTGCGGCATGGCGCTGGAGCCGGTGGAAAACGCCTCCGGCAGCGTGATGAAGCCATATTCCGCTGTGGCAAAGAGCGTTATTTCCTCGGCGAAGCGGCTCAGGTGCAGGCCGACAAACGTGAGTGCGTGCAGGTATTCGAGAATGAAATCGCGGTCGCTGGTGGCGTCGATGGAGTTGCTGGTTGGCCCCATGAAGCGCAGTTCCTTTGCGGCAATATTGCGGTCGAGCGCGAGCGTCGCCCCGGCCACCGCGCCGGAGCCGAGCGGGCACCAGTTCAGACGCTCCGAGCAATCCACAAGCCGGGTGGCATCGCGAAGGATCATCTCGACATAGGCCAGCAGCCAGTGCGCAACGAGCACAGGCTCGGCGCGCTGCAAGTGCGTGTAGCTGGGCATCACGGCATCGCCGGCGGCCTCGGCTTTCTTGACCAGCGCGTTTGCCCAGGCGGCCAGAGCTTCGATGGTCAGGCCGATTTGTTCGCGTACGTAGAGCCGCAGGTCGGTGGCGATCTGCTCGTTGCGGCTGCGGCCGGTGTGCAGCTTCAGGCCCAGCGAGCCGATGCGCTCCGTGAGCTTCAACTCGACGAAGTGATGAATGTCCTCGGCGCACGGATGGTCGCGCACCTGCGCCTTGCCCGCTTCCGAAGCTAACTCGGCGGCAATCGCGTCGAGCGCTCCACGCAGCTCCGCTCCTTCGCCGTTTGTAAGAACTCCCGCGGCAATAAGGGCCGATGCGTGCGCCTTGCTGGCGGCTACCTCTTGAGGGAGAAGCCGCCAATCGAAGACGATCGACCGCTGCCACGCTTCGAATTCGCCATCGAGCGGCTCACGAAAGCGGCCGGACCACATCTTGACGGATTGTTGTTCGTTGGACATTGATTCAGGCGTACCTCGCGCTATTCCTTTTCCTTATTCCTTGTCGGTGGCGCTGTTCAATCTGGGCATTTCGCTGCCCTTGCTGAGGGTGAGGAGGCCGGCCGCGGCGTAGGTAAGGAGCTTGTCGCGGGTGTCTGTAATGTCGAGATTGCGCATGGTGAGCTGGCCGATGCGGTCGCGCGGGGAGAAGGTGGACTCAGTCTTCTCCATGCTGAGGCGCTCGGGATGGAAGGTGAGGTTGGGCGACTCGGTGTTGAGAATCGAGTAGTCGTTGCCGCGGCGCAGCTCCAGGGTGACCTCGCCGGTGATGGGTTTGGCGACCCAGCGCTGGGCGGATTCGCGGAGCATGATGGCCTGAGAGTCGAACCAGCGGCCCTGATAGAGCAGGCGTCCGAGCTTGCGGCCATTGTCGCGGTACTGCTCGATGGTGTCTTCGTTGTGAATGCCGGTGATGAGGCGCTCGTAGGCGATGAAGAGCAAGGCGAGACCGGGCGCCTCGTAGATGCCGCGGCTCTTGGCCTCGATGATGCGATTCTCAATCTGGTCGGACATGCCCAGCCCGTGCCGGCCGCCGATGCGGTTGGCTTCGAGAAGAAGTTCGACGGGATCGGTGAACTCGCGGCCGTTGAGCGCGACGGGAAAGCCCTCTTCAAAGCGGACGGCCACATGTTCGCGCTGGATTTCGACATCGTCGCGCCAGAAGGCCGTGCCCATGATCGGAACAACGATCTTGACCGACGAAGAAAGCTGCTCCAGATCCTTTGCTTCGTGCGTAGCGCCCAGGATGTTGGAGTCGGTTGAGTAGGCCTTCTCGGCGGACATCTTGTAGGCGAAGTCATGACGCAGCATGAAGGCGGACATCTCGGCGCGGCCGCCCAGTTCGTCGATGAAAGCGGCGTCGAGCCAGGGTTTGTACACCTTGAGGCCGGGATTGACCAGCAGGCCGTAGCGGTAAAAGCGCTCGATGTCATTGCCTTTGAAGGTCGAGCCGTCGCCCCAGATGTTTACGTCGTCCTCTTGCATGGCGGCCACCAGCATGGTGCCGGTGACCGCGCGGCCGACGGGAGTGGTGTTGAAGTAAGGAACTCCAGCCGTCGTAATGTGGAAGGCGCCGGCCTGGAGCGCGGCGATGCCTTCGCGCACCAGCGGGCCGCGGCAGTCAATGAGGCGGGCCTTTTCCGCGCCGTATTCGAGGGCCGCGCGTGGAATGGCGTCGTAGTCGGTCTCGTCGGGCTGGCCGAGGTTGGCCGTGTAGGCATAAGGGATGGCGCCCTTCAGCCTCATCCAGTGCAGGGCGGCGGAGGTGTCGAGCCCGCCGGAGAAGGCAATGCCGACTTTCTGGCCGACCGGCAGGGATTCGAGAATTACGGACATGCTTGAGAACCTTTCGTAGGGGGAAGGGATCAGAAGTTAGGGGCCGATTAGTTCATGTCTTTCCCTGATTCCCTCCAATAGCCCGTGGATCATTTTTCCGAATTCGTATGAGTCTCGTTCGGATAGTTGAAGAAGAGCTGATTGCCGTCGGGATCATCGACAACGAGCAATCGGTAGCCCCACCAGCCCTCCTTGACCGGAACGCCTTTGGCTTCGAACTCCGCGCGCAGTGCATCCAACGCGGCGATCTGGTCTTCGCGCGTCTCGTTCACGGAGATGAAAACCAGCCCCTTGCCAACCTTCTCAGGCCAACTGTTGGCAAGGATAAGTGCGCAACCCTGTCGTTCGACCTGAGCAACATCCGCTTTGCCATCTTCGTTGTGGCGCCAGGGGCTCGTGAAGCCGAGCCCGCCAACGTAAAAGCGAAGTGAGACCTCGACGTCTTTGACGTGCAGAACGGGGCGCGCGAACCAATCTGTCATAAGCTAAATCTCCTCGAATGAAGACAACCTGTTGTTTGCCAGTCTCGGTGTTTGTCACTTACAACTTGGCTTTCCGATAGCGCGCCCATCCGTCGTGTTTCTCTTCGACACTGTTCGCTGTCCACTGTTCACTGAAAACTGGCCCGGTGCCCCAGGTCTCGATTCTGCGACCTGGGATTGCCTATCAACGAGACTCTTCACCAGCGCGGCTTTGAAAGGGCACGACTTTAGTCGTGCCGCAGAAATGCCCCAACATTGTGGGCTTTAGCCCCTGGGGAAATCATCTTCCAAGCCCCGCATTCCCTCAGGGGCTAAAGCCCGCGATTGTCCTGCCCCTTTGCGGCACGGCTAAAGCCGTGCCCTTTCAAAACGTTGGCTTAAACAGAATCCCCGTATGAATTCAATTCCACAGCGCCCCTACGGGGCGCGAGATTCATTCTGGCCTCTTTCCCAGGACTGCGCTTCGCTTGTCCTGGGCTATTTTCCTTCCGCCCCTCCGGGGCTGATTTGGCGCGGCCTGTTCACCATCTCCGAAAAGCGGATGCGCGATGAAATGCTCCTAAGCCAACTACCGATCACTGTTCACTGACCACTGACTACTGAAAACTAGCGGTGTTTGCGAGGCCGCCCAGCAGCAACAGCAGCAGCGCCTTCTGCGCGTGCATGCGATTCTCCGCTTGATCGAAGACGATGGACTGCGAGCCGTCGAGCACCTCGTCGGTGACTTCGGCGTTGCGGCGCGCGGGCAGGCAGTGCATGAAGACCGCATGAGTCGCGGCCTTGTGCATCAGCGCTTCGTTCACCTGGAAGGGCCGGAAGATCGGCTCTCGCTTGGTGGACTCGTGCTCAAAGCCCATGCTGACGCACACGTCGGTGTAGACCGCGTCTGCGCCTTCGACCGCCGCCTGCGGATCCTGAAGCAAACGAATTTCGCTGTTATTGGCCTGCGCTATTTCACGCGCGCGCGTTACGATCTCGATATCCGGCGAGTAGCCGCGCGGCGTGGCGATGGTAACGTTAGTGCCCAGTTGCGCGCCGGTGAGCATGAGCGAATGGCAGACGTTGTTGCCGTCGCCGACATAAGTGAAGTTGATGCCGGCGGCCGTGCCGAAGTGCTCTTCAATGGTCATGAAATCGGCCAGCGCCTGGCATGGATGTTCGAAGTCGCTGAGCGCGTTGATCACCGGCACGCGCGAGTTTGCAGCCATCTCGGTGATGGTGTCGTGCGCGTAGGTGCGCAGCACGATCACATCCACCCAGCGCTCCACGTTGCGCGCGATATCGGCAATGGATTCGCGCTCGCCGAGCGGTGAGCTGGTGCAATCGACGAAGATGGCGTTGCCGCCCATGGTGTTGATGCCGGTCTCGAAGCTGAGGCGCGTGCGCAGCGAGGCCTTCTCGAACATCAGCACCATTTGTTTCGCATCAAGGGCATGGCGGTACTCGCGCGGATTGCGCTTGACCTCATGACCCAGCTTGAGGATGGCGCGCACCTCGGCGCTCGATAGATCGCCGACCGAGCACATGTCTTCGCCTGCCAGCCGCGCGGCGGCGGCAAGAATATCGGGATCCTTCTGAACGGGCACGGCCGCGGCCGGCCGCTCGATGATTGCTCTGCTAGCCATGGTTGGTTCCTCCCGCGGCAACGGCGACGGCCTGATCCGCGCCCCTGTTCGCATATTCGGTGAAGACTTTGTCCAGCGCCGCAATCGTCGTGTCCACATGCATGTGCTCGAAGATATACGGCGGAAGGAAGCGCAGCGTCGTATCGCTGGTGCAGTTGATCACGACGTGGTGCTTGAGCATCTCCAAGACGGTGTGCTTGCCCAGATCGGCGGAGTTGAGTTCGGCGGCAATCATCACGCCCTTGCCACGCACATCGAGAATGCACGAATGGCGTTCGGCCAGCGAGCGCAGTTGCGCCTGGAAGTACTCGCCGATCTCAACCACATGCTCCAGAAGATGGTTCTCTTCAATGGCATCGATGACGGCGATGGCGACTGCGCAGGCCAGCGGGCCTCCGCCGAAGGTGGTGCCGTGCATCCCCGCGTGGAATGCGCGTGCAACCTCATTGGTGCAGAGCGTCGCGCTCATGGGAATGCCGCCGGCCAGCGGCTTGGCCAGCGTGGTGATGTCGGGCTTGATGCCGAAGTGTTGATAGGCGCACCACTTTCCAGTACGGCCCAAGCCGGCCTGAATCTCATCGACGATCAGCAATGCGCCGGTCGAATCGGCCAGCGCACGCGCTTCCGCAAAGAACTCCTGAGTAAGCGGCCGCACGCCGCCCTCACCCTGGATGGCCTCAAGCAGAATGGCGCAGACATCGTTCGAGAACTTGGCGCGCAGATCGTCCACGTCGTTGAAGTTCACAAACTCGAAGCCGGGAACGAGCGGCTCGAAGGGCGCGCGGTACTTCTCCTTGTAAGTAGCCGAGATGGCGCCGAAGGTGCGGCCATGGAAGCTTTGTTCGAGGGCGAGAAACTTGGTCCCAATCTGCCTGCCTTCCTCGCGTAGAACCCCAGCGTGAGCGCGCGCCAGCTTGAGCGCGGCCTCCACGGCCTCGCAGCCCGAGTTGCCAAAGTAGACGCGATCCATGCCTGTGATCCGTGTGACGCGCTCGGCCAGTTCCGCCATCTTGTCGTTGAAGTAATAATTGGAGGCGTTGATCAGCGTGCGGCTCTGCTTGGCGATGGCATCTTCAATCACCTTGCTGCCGTAGCCGAGCGCGTTCACACCGATGCCGCTCAGCAGGTCGAGATAGCGATCTCCGTTCTCATCGATCAAGTGGACGCCCTCGCCCGCTACAAACAAAACGGGAAAGCGATCGTAAGTATGGATGAGGAGCCGCGCTTCGGCGGCTTGGATTTCTTCGAGCTTGGTCATTTCTTCTCCTTAGGCCACCATCACTTCGGTGCCGTATGCTACGCGGGAACTGCACAGATCGGGCAACGATCCGGCAGCCTCGGCGGGTAAAATGCGAACGCGTTTTACGCCGTTCAATAGAGCCTCGCGGCAGGCGCTCAATTTAGGAAGCATGCCGCCGGAGATCACGGCGGTCTTGGCCATCTCGGCGATCTGATCGATGGAGAGCCATCGGAGTACCTCGCCCGTCGCGCCCTTCACGCCCGGCACATCGGTGAGGAAGACCAGCGCGTCGGCGCGGCATGCAATGGCGCAGGCAGCGGCCATCTCGTCGGCGTTGATGTTGTAATACTGGCCGTCGAAGCCCAGCGCCACGGAGCAAAATACAGGTACGCCGTTCAATTGCCAGATAGCCTCGATCCAGCGCGGATCGCTGGCGGCGATCTCGCCCACGTAGCCCAGGTCCGGTGCAGTGCGTTTTTTACGCGCGCGGAAGGTCAGGCCGTCGCCGCCGGAGAGACCCACGGCCGGCTGACCCAGCGCGCCGAGAGCGGCCACCAGTCCCTTGTTCACCTTGCCGGCGAAGACCATCAGCGCAATGTCGCGCGTCTCGGCATCGGTAACGCGCAGGCCATCGATGAACTCGCTTTGCTTGCCCAGGGCCTTCAACATGCGCGTCAACTGCACCCCTCCGCCGTGGACCACGGCCACTTGATGGCCGTCACGCACCAGCTCCGCGATGGCCCGCGTGCAGCCGGCCAGCAGCGACGGGGTCTCAAGGCCCGCTCCACCGAGTTTGACGACGTATTTCATTCCTGGCCCTCCGCGGCTCGATTCATTCGAGACCTTCCGATTCGGTCCAGCCGAGCATCACGTTCAGGTTCTGCACGGCCTGCGACGACGCGCCCTTCAGCAGGTTATCCAGGCAACTCACGATGACCGCGCGGCGGCCGTCGGCGGCCAGTTGGAAGCCGATATCGGCGTAGTTGGTGCGCACCGAGTATTGGATCTGCGGCAGCGTCTTATCGTAGAGCCGGACCATGGGACTGCCGTTGAAAAACTCATGATAAACGCGCGCGATCGAGGCCGCCGTCTGCGTCTCGTGGAAGCGAACGTAAATGGTGGACAATATGCCGCGCGGAATGGGCAGCAGATGGGGCGTGAAAGTGATCTGGCTTGCATCGACCCCAATTTGCTCCAGCAATTCTCCGGTATGGCGATGCGTGAAGACTCCATAGGCCGACAGATTGTCGGCTACGTACATGAAGTGCGTTTTTGCGGTGGGCGCCTTGCCCGCGCCGCTCAGGCCGCTCTTGGCGTCGGCGACAATGCCGTGGTTCAGATCGACCAATCCGGCGGCCACCAGCGGCTTGAGGGCCAGAATGACCGAGGTCGCATAGCAACCTGGGTTGGCAACAAGCCGTGCGGCTGCGATCTGTGCGCGATGCAGCTCAGGCAAGCCATAGACGGACTGCGCTTGGATGGCGGCGGCCTGGTCCGAACCTTCGTCCTCGAAGGCATAAACCGCGCGGTTGGCCGCATCGGTGAGCCGCCATGCGCCGCTCAGGTCGATGACGCGCATGCCACGCAAAAGAGCCTCGGGAACCCACTCGCGCGATTGCTCGTGGGGAGTAGCAAGAAAGAGAACTTCAACGCCGCGGCTGGCCAGCAGATCCCACGAAAAGGGCTCCTGCTTCAGGGATCCGAACCCGTCACCGCCCGCCAACTGCGGATGAATCTCGGCCAGCGGAACGCCGCCGCGCGCCGCATCTTTGGCCTCCACGCGCCCGGCAAAGACCGGGGGCTTGCCCTTGAGGCGCGGATGGCGCAGCAAGAGCCTGGCCAGCTCCGCGCCCGCGTATCCCGTCACTCCCACAACTGCCGTTTGCACCGTATCCTTCATGACTCCAGCATCTTCCTCAGTCGAGCTTCCACTTCACCCGCATGGCGCTGATCGGGACAGATGATCAGCACCGTGTCGTCGCCGGCGACGGTTCCCACCACCTCCGGCCATCCCTCGTAGTCCAGGGCTGCGGCCACCGGCTGCGCGCCGCCCATTACCGTTCCCACCACCACCTGGTTCATGGCCTGGCGCGCCCTCAGGCCGAAACTCTCAATCATCTCCGCAACCGAGGGCGGGCTGTCGTCCTCAACCGCTGCGCCGTGGCCGTTGCCGTTGGGTAGCGAATAGCCTCCGGGGCCCTTCGAGAGCCGCATCTCGTGAATGTCGCGCGAGAGCGTGGCCTGCGTAACCTTGAATCCCCTTCGTCGCAGTTTGCGGCGCAGCTCGTCCTGGTTGGTTACCGGCGCATTGGCCACCAACTCCCGTATCGCGTTGTGCCGTTGAAACTTCATTGTCTCATTGCCGTTCGACCACAAGCGCAGTCCGCGTTAAAAAGGTCGCGAATGAATAAATATACAATACAATGTATGAATATGCAAGTTCGAATCTTTCTGAATACTCGGAATAAAGGGAGATTTCAATCGCGATTGTATCAGCGCATCTGACGATTCAATAGGACCAGATCATCTGTGCCAGGCAAAGGACGAGCCGCGAGCCGACCTCGGCAAGTGTCGCGAAATCGGACAGATGCAACAAAGGAGGGATGAGGATGACCCGTTCGGGGAATGCTCCGGATGGAGCAACTGAAAGATTGTGCGGACCGCAACCCCTCTGCGCTGTTACACTTTCGTCTGGCCCCGGCGGAGCACCAGCCTGGGTCTGCCGTTCAAATTAATGACATCAGTAGCCAAGATTTCCACCCTCAACGATCTCTTCTGCCGCGTAAGCTCGGCTGGCAATCCGCGCGCCGTGCTCTGGCAGGACCAGTACGGCGAGTGGCAACCAATCTCCTCAGATCAGATTTACCAGCGGGTGCGGGTTCTGGCAGGGGCATTTCTCGATTTGGGGGCAAAAAAAGGCGACCGCATCGCCCTGATCGCCGAGAATCGCTGGGAGTGGGCGATCACGGACTTCGCAGCGCTGGCCATCGGCGCCGTCGATGTGCCCATCTATCCCACGCTCACCGGCGAACAGATTGCCGCGCTGCTTTTGGACGCAGGCTGCCGGATCGCCGTCGTTTCCACGCGCAAGCAGTTCGACAAGCTGAATGCCGTCCGCGAGCAGACGCAACTGGAGCGGATCATGATCATGGATTCCGCCGCGCCGCCGGAGGGGGCCATTGCCTTCAGCGAGGTGCTGGCCGGGGCCGACGCTTTCAGCACCAATCGCGATCCTATCTTCGACGAGATGGTCGCCTCCGTTCAGCCCGATGACCCGGCCACGCTGATCTACACCTCCGGAACCACGGGCGAACCCAAAGGCGTGGTGCTTACTCACGGAAACATCGCCGCGAACCAGAACGTTGCTCCCCTGGACTTCGACTTTACCCCCGCCGACGCCTTGATCTCCTTCCTGCCTCTCTCGCACGTCACGGCTCGCGCTCTGGACTACGTAATGTACGGCCACGGGGTGCAGGTGGCTTATTGCTCGCACTTCGATAAGCTCCCCGATGCCATGCGTCAGATTCGGCCCACGGTCTTTGTGGGCGTGCCCCGCGTCTTCGAGAAGATTCGCCAGGAGGTGGAGCGCCGGGCTTCGCTCTCGCCGCTCAAGAAGCGCCTGCTGGCCTGGGCCATCGCTCAGGGCGCCAAGCATCGCGATACCGTATACGATGGCCGCAAGCCCGACGCCACCGTGTGGAACATAGCCGACAAGCTGGCCTACTCCAAGGTACGCGAGGCATTCGGCGGCCGGGTAAAACTCTTTGTCGTAGGCGGCGCGCCGCTTGGCATCGACACCGCCGAGTGGTTCGCATCGGCGGGAATGGCTCTCTGGGAGGGCTATGGGTTGACCGAGACCTCGCCGGTGATCGCCCTCAACACGCCCCTCAAGCACCGCATGGGCGCTGCCGGCATGCCTATGCCCAATTTGGAGCTGAAGTTTGCCAAGGACGGCGAGTTGCTGGTTCGCGGGCCGTCCGTCTTTGCCGGCTACTGGCAAAAGCCCGAGGCCCGAGCCGAGTGCTTCGACGCGGAGGGATGGTTCCGCACCGGCGACATCGGCCATCTGGACGCCGACGGCTTTCTTTTCATCACCGACCGCAAGAAGGAACTGCTCAAGACCTCGGGCGGCAAGATGGTGGCGCCTCAGCCCATCGAAAACAAGCTGAAGAACAATGCGCTGGTGGCGCAGGCGGCGCTGGTGGGCGACCGGCACAAATTCATCTGCGTGCTGATCTCCCCCAACTTCGCCGCTTTGACCGACTGGGCAAAAAAGCAGGGCATCGAGAGCTCGTCCCGCGCCGATTTGGTGGCCGATAGCCGCGTAGTTGCCCTCTTCGGCGAGATTGTGCAGGATGTGAACCGTAATCTAGCCAACTTCCAGACTCTCAAGCGCTTCCGCGTGGTCGCCGAAGAGTGGACCGAGGCTGGCGGGGAGCTGACGCCCTCCATGAAGCTCAAGCGCCGGGTGATTACGGCGCGATACGCGGAGGCGATCGACGCGTTTTACGCCGACGAAGCAACCTCGCGCGGCGAATAGGCCTCGCCAGCCTTCCGCCGATGGCGCCGCGATTGCTCCACAGGCGTCCCAGGCCGCCGAAGAAGGGCGCGCCCCATGCGCCCACGGCCAGCAGGGCGCCAAAGAGAATGATCGCATCGATGTTGAGCCGCCCCGCATCGGACCAGTAGGCATCCGGCTCCAGGTCGAGCCAGATCGAAAACTCGTCCAGCGTCAGCGCCGCCCCCACGCCGTATCCGACCGACATCAGCCGGCTCAAAAAGATCGAAAGCGGCGAGTGCGACCGCCCCAGGTCCATCAGCCAGCCGTAGCCCACCAGCAGCAGGATCAGGATTCCCCACACCAGGTGGTGAATGTGCGTTCCGTGGATCATCACCCATTGGAAGTGCCCCTCATGGTTCACGATGCGATGGACGAGGATGCGAACACCAACGAAGGTCACCAGGAAGGAGACCGAGGCGATGAACATGCGCCGCCGCGGCCGGTCGGGGATGGTGGCACGGACCAGGTATCCCAGGCGCGTCAACTGTAGCAGCACCAGCAGGACTAAAGCGACCAGGCTGGCAAAGGCCAGCAGCAGCAACGCTCCCGTTCCGGGCAAATGGGGCATACCTTATTGAACCACTTTGCGCCATTGTCTTTCCATAAATAGAAGATGCAATTGCCGCTGTTAGGGCAGATTCGCTTGAATTCCGAGAGTCTGGGCAACCTTGAACAAAGCGCCATCGCGTGTCCATAGCTGAATACCCGGCGTTAGCAGGCAAGAGGCGATTAGATGCGCATCCGTAAGGCCGATACCCTTGGAATACAGAGTATGTGCCTCAATCATGTGACGCACCTCGTTGAGTTGCGCCACCCGCACTTCGAGTAATGCTTCCATTTCGGCGAGCCGCTTGCGCCGGTTGTGCAGTGAACCAAGGGCAATCTCGGCAACTATAAATGGGTGCATCACAATTTGCCCCGCGCCCAGAAGCCGGGCCATCTCCGCATTGCCGCTGCGAAGATGGTCAACCCAGATGGATGTGTCGGCAAGGATCATAGTCTTTCAATCAAGCGTGTTACTTTTCATCTCGAATATTCGGTATCAAATGGTCCAACGTCATCTGAGATTCGCCGTCCACGATGGTGGCATAACCTGCCTCTTGGGTTTTGCATTTTTCTTAGCTTCACGCTGCCAGTTCAGGGTTGTGCGATCGGCTGGCGTGGCAGCATCCATTTCATCATTAAACGCATCCTTCTCACTTTTCCGGGGGCGGAACCAAACTGTCAGCCCTCACACGCTTGATCCCCTTCAAATCCGGCTCCGTTCCCCCAACCGCCGCAAGCCTGCGCGAAGCTTCAAGATGAATCAATGCCTTCAAACCATCCCGAAGAAGGGCGGTTCTTTCCGTCACGCCGGAATACTCCTGCGCCATACGCACCAGTTCGTCATCGAGTGCTACAGTTGCTCTCATGGGAACCTCCATATCACCAATTCTATCACTAAACGGTGAAAAGCGGGCGCTTTTGAACCATGTGATCGGATCATCGATAGGCCGCTTTAATCGTGGAGTTTGGGCTGGAAGCGTCCTGGACCCCGTGGAGGAAGTGGGATAAATCCCTAGTACGTCCAGGACCGATTAAGGATGAAAATCCGGAGCCGGAAGATTGTCGCCCGGGAGTGAGCGTGGTCACGATTTCGCTTTACAGCGGCGGAGTACACTGGATAAGGCGTCGAGGGCGACGATAACGGCTCTGTTTTTTCGCGCTCGAGACGTACAGTTCAGGGACAAGTTCCCGGCTCGGCCAGCACTCCCAGCGCTTGGAACGGCCGCGCACATTTCGATCAGGAGATCTTTATCATGCGAGTTGCTTTGCTGACCGGTGGCGGCGATTGCCCCGGACTGAATGCGGTGATCTATGCGGCTGTCAAGAAGGGCATCAACCACTATGGCGATGAGTTTATCGGCTTTCTGAACGGCTGGCGCGGCGTGCTGGACAACAACTTCATCCCCCTCACGCTGGAAAACACCGATGGAATCCAACTGAAGGGCGGCACCATCCTCCACTCCTCGCGCACCAACGTGAAGAAGATTCCCGGCGGAATCGAGAAGGTCCAGGAGGTTCTGAAGCTCAACAAGATCGACGCCCTGATTGCTCTCGGCGGCGACGACACGCAGTCGGTCACCCTCTTCCTGAGCGAGAACGGCGTGCCCAGCGTGGGCGTGCCCAAGACCATCGACAACGACATCAGCGGCACCGATCAGACCTTCGGCTTCGACACCGCCGTCATGATTGCCACCGAGGCCGTCGACCGCATCCACACCACCGCCGACTCGCATAATCGCGTGGTCGTCGTCGAGGTGATGGGCCGCGATGCCGGCTGGATCGCCTATGCCGCCGGAGTGGCCGGCGGGGCGCATGTGGTCCTGGTCCCCGAGAAGGAGATCGATATCGACCACGTCTGCAAGCTGCTCAAGTACAACTACGACCACGGCAAGCACTATGGCGTGGTGGTAGTGGCCGAGGGCTGCCATCTGCCCGAGGTGGGCCAGGTCATCAACGAATCCGCCAAGCTGGACTCCTTCGGCCATGCGCGCCTGTCGGGCATCGGCGAGGCGCTGGCCGAGTTGATCGAGGAGAAGACCGGCTTCGAGACCCGCTCCGTCAACCTGGGCCACACCCAGCGCGGCGGCGTTCCCACGGCTTACGACCGCCTGCTGGGTCAGCGCTACGGTTTGCACGCCATCGATATGGTGCATGACAAGAAGTGGGGCCGGATCGCCGTCCTTAAGGGACTCGACGTTACCGACATCACCATCAAGGAAGCCATCGCCAGCAACCGCCGCCTCGACAAGCGCTTCTTCGACGTGATCGCGGACCTCGAAGCCAAGGTGTAGGAACCTCAATCGTTTTTCCGGCAAGCAAAAAGCCATCCTTATTGCGAGGATGGCTTTTTGCATTAACCGCCTCCCTCGCTTCCGATGACGAGAATGCGTTAGAGTTTGCCTGTGCTTTACCGCGCCTACAGTGAGCAAGACTTCGCCGCGCTCTATGCAATCGAGGAGCTCTGCTTCCAGCCGCCATTTCGCTTTGGGCGCAGGCAGATGCGTCAGCTTGTCCAGAGCGGAAATACGGCAACCTGGATCGCCGAGCAGGAGGGCCGAATGTGTGGCTTCGCTGTCGCCGAGTGGACGGCGCACGTGGGCCGGATCGCCGCATACATTCAAACCATCGAGGTGGCTCCGGATTGGCGCGGGCAGGGCGTGGGCGGGGAGCTGCTCGGCCGCGTTGAGGCATCGGCGCGCGCCGCTGGGGCGCAGTTGATCTGGCTGCATGTGGATGCGGAGAATGCCGCCGCCATCCGCCTTTACGAGGCGAACGGCTATAGGATCGAGCGCAGGAAGGAGAATTACTACCCATACGGCAGGGCGGCGCTGATCTGCTCCAAGCCGCTTGACGCAGAGCCACCCGGCTGAGCAACCCGCGCGGACCGCCGCGTTCTCGCGGCCACGTTGCCGCAAAAGCCGTTCCAATTAGGAAGAAACAAGAACTCAAGTAGTTGAAAAATAAGGTAATACATCGGGGCCTGTTCTATCCCACCCTAGCGGCAAAAACAAAGACGCCGCGAGGGTGGAGCACCCAGAGTTTTATTCCTGGCGGGTCGGCGAAGCCGGTGAGGGACTAAGAACTTATCCGTAAATAGCAACAGTCTGCCTCCACGAGATCAAAGCGCAGGCGAGTGAGAGAAGTGCAACGTAGCTTGCCTCTGTCTTTTCGAAGCTGATCAGCAATTTGCGGAACC
>Ga0182014_10004288_pt1 | contig 16469 bp, 13 predicted proteins | sample 612S2DmetaG_FD_120489 | JGI IMG/M metagenome (GOLD analysis project Ga0182014, IMG submission 120489) | Permafrost microbial communities from Stordalen Mire, Sweden - 612S2D metaG | ecosystem: Environmental > Terrestrial > Soil > Wetlands > Permafrost | place: Sweden: Stordalen | collected... | reverse complement strand
TTTTATAGCCGCGAGGCGCTTCGGCTGGCCGCCGCCGTTCCGCCCATCCAGTACCCCGGTGAGCGCGACGAGCTTCTCTACATCCCGCTCGGCGTGGGCGCGGTCATCCCTCCGTGGAACTTCCCTTTCGCCATCATGGCCGGCATGACCGCGGCCTCCATCGTCACCGGCAACACCGTCATCCTCAAGCCCTCCAGCGACGCCCCCACCATCGCCGCCAAATTCGTTGAAGTCCTTGAAGAAGCTGGACTTCCCGGCGGCGTCGTCAACTTCTGCCCCGGCTCCGGCTCCGCCTTCGGCAACGCCATCGTCGAGCATCCCAAGACCCGCTTTATCGCCTTCACCGGCTCCAAAGCTGTGGGCCTTGAGATTCACGAGCGCGCCGCAAAGCCGCAGCCCGGCCAGATCTGGATCAAGCGGACAATTTTAGAAATGGGCGGAAAGAATTCAATCCTCGTCTGCGCCGACGCCGATCTCGACCTGGCCGTCGAAGGCGTGGTCGCCTCGGCCTTCGGATTCAGCGGGCAAAAGTGTTCCGCGTGTTCCCGCGCCATCGTCGAAGCCCCAATTTATGAGATATTTACGGAGCGCCTCCGCGAGCGTGTGGCGCAGTTGACCGTCGGCGACCCCACCGCCAATCCCGACCTCGGTCCGGTCGTGAACAAGAGCGCCCTCGACTCCATGCTGGCCTACATTGAGACCGGCAAGAAGGAAGGAAAGCTGATCGCCGGCGGCCATGCCCCCCAGACCGCCGAAGGCGGCTACTTCCTTGAGCCCACGGTGTTTGCCGGCGTTGCCCCGGATGCCGCAATCGCCCAGGAAGAGATTTTCGGCCCCGTCCTAGCCCTCATCGAAGTGGAAAGTTTCGAGCACGGCCTCCAGGTGGCCAACAACACCGATTACGGCCTCACCGGGTCGCTTTACACGGCCGATGGCGAGAAGATGAACCACGCCCGCCAGGAGTTCCATGTTGGCAACCTGTATATTAACCGCAAGTGCACGGGCGCGATGGTGGGAGCGCACCCGTTTGGCGGTTTCAACATGTCCGGCACCGACTCCAAAGCCGGCGGCCCGGACTATCTAACCCTGTTCACCCAGGCCAAAAGCGTGGCGGAGAAACTCTAGCCCCTCAATGCTTTACGCCACGGCTGTCGGGGCGGCCTGCTCCTCGGCTTCGAGCCTGCTGCCCACCTCGGCCGCAGCCTTCGCCAGAACCCGATGGTGAATGGTAAACAGGGCCAGTTCCAGGCGGTCGCTGACCCCGGTCTTGTCGTAGATCGACCGCAGGTAGTTCTTGATCACCTGTTCGGTGGTCTTGAGCCGGATGGCAATCTCGCGGTTCTTGCAGCCCTGAACGATGAGGGCCACGATGCGCATCTCCTTGGGGGTGAGCCGGTCGCGGACGCGCGTGCCCACCATATCCTCTTCGGGCGAGTCGGGTTGCATGAGCTGGGGGGGTAGCCACGTATCGCCGGCGGCGACGCGGCGCACACACTCCACCAGGGCGGGTCCGGTCACGCTCCGAAAGACCACGCCGCGAAAGCCCTGTTGCAAATACGTACCAGCGGTATCGTTGTTCTCGGCAATCACAATGCCGCGGCTGCCCGCGGTCTCCAGCAGAAGGCGCAGCCGGTTCAGGTCCGGCTGCAGCGAAGCGGCAAACACTACGATTGAGCCGGGGAAGGTCGTAACCGCATGCTGCATGCGCTCCAGATCCGTGCATTGAGCAATGATGCGCAGATCTTCGTCCATAGCCAGCACCTTGGCGGTCCCTGCGCGAAAAATTGCCTGCGAATCGGCCAGAATGACCTTGTTCATAATGTGCGCCTCATCTGACTCGTAACCCCGATTGGACTACTTGCAGCCGGCTCAATCCTCTTCTCAAGCAAAACCGGAAGCCGCGGCCCGAACTCCGCATCTGTTTCTGCCTCTTGCGGCACTATCGGCAGAACTGCCCAGAATCTTGGAACTGTCTGCAATTTCGACACTGCGAATTGGCCCGGATTCCTTTCGTAACCGGCTCAAAATGGAACGTCACTACACTCAGGTAACTCTCCCACAAATGAGACTACAACCTGTCTACCCGAAGCGTCACGAGAATTCGTGGGCGCAAACGCAGAACCTGTTATCCATTTTGAGACGGGCAGGCTCTAAACTGAGAGTCTATGGCGAGGCCGATTCTGCTGGCGGTGGACGACGACGTAAACGTGCTGGAAGCGGTGGTTCAGGACCTGCGCCGGGAATATGGGGCCACATACAGGGTCATGCGCGCGGCCAGCGGCCAGGCCGCGTTGGACACGCTGGCCCAACTGAAGACGCGCCAGGAGCCGGTGGCGCTGCTGGTGAGCGACCAGCGCATGCCGGGCATGACCGGCGTGGAGTTTCTGGAGCGGGCGCGCGAGTTCTATCCCGAGGCGCGGCGGGTGCTGCTGACGGCCTACGCTGACACCGAAGCGGCCATCCGGGCCATCAACACGGCCCGCATCCACTACTACCTGCACAAACCCTGGGACCCGCCGGAAGAAAAGCTGTATCCGGTGTTGGCCGACCTCCTGGGAGACTGGCAGGCCGGCTATCAGCCGTCCTTTGAGGGGCTGCGCGTGATCGGGCACCGCTGGTCGCTCAGGGACCATAGGATGCGCAGCTTTCTCTCCCGCAACCATGTGCCCTACCGATGGCTGGACATTGCCGGCAACGAGGATGCCCTGAAACTGCTGAAGGACCGGCAGCTTGATCCGGACCAGTTGCCGGTGGTGTTGTTTGCCGACGGCAGCTCGCTGGTGGACCCTGAGCCGGATGCGCTGGCGGCGCGGGTGGGCCTGAGCACCCAGGCGGCCCAGGATTTCTATGACATGGTGGTAGTGGGCGCCGGTCCGGCGGGGCTGGCGGCCGCCGTTTATGGCGCCAGCGAGGGGCTGCGCACACTGGTGATCGAGCCCGAAGCGCCGGGCGGACAGGCCGGCTCCACCTCAAGAATCGAGAATTACCTTGGATTCCCCTCAGGCGTCACCGGAGCGGACCTGGGACGCCGCGCGCACATCCAGGCTTCGCGGTTTGGAGCCGAGTTCCTCACGCAGCGGGCCACCGGTCTGCGCATCGACGGCCAATACCGGTTTGTGCAACTGGCCGATGAGCGAGAGGTCTCCAGCCACGTGGTGCTGCTGGCCACCGGGGTTCACTACCGCAAGCTCGATATTCCGGGCGCGGAGCGGCTCACTGGCCGCGGCATCTACTATGGCGCCGCGCTGGTAGAGGCCGTGGCCTGCAAGGACGAAGAGGTCTTTGTGGTCGGCGGCGCCAACTCCGCTGGCCAGGCGGCGCTGCACTTTGCCAAGTTTGCCCGCAAGGTGACCATGCTGGTGCGGGGCGAGGGACTGTCGGCCACCATGTCGAAATACTTGATCGATGAGATTGAGCGCACATCCAATGTTGTGTTGGAGGCGAAGACCCAGGTGGTAGAGGCGTACGGCGAGGAGCGGCTGGAAGCACTCAGGCTGAGCGGCCCGTCGGGAGCGTCTCGAGTGCCGGCCTCGTCGCTGTTCGTCTTTATCGGGGCAGCGCCGGGCACAGCTTGGCTGCCGCCCTCGATCCTGCGCGACGAGATAGGTTTCGTGCTGGCCGGACCGGACCTGCGCACCGAGGGCAAGCTGCCCGAAGGATGGCGGGAGCCGCGCGAGCCGTTCTTGCTCGAGTCCAGCGTGCCGGGGGTCTTTGTAGCTGGCGATGTGCGGCACGGCTCTGTGAAACGCGTGGCCTCGGCGGTGGGCGAGGGCTCCATCGCGGTGCAGTTTGCGCACCAGTATTTGGCTGGGTTCTAGAAGGAAAGCGGAAAGTGGAGATGAGCCAGGGCGAACAACCAATCGAGATCCAATCGATCCCCTTGCGGGAGGTTGCCGAGGCATTGCGCCAGACCCGCCCCTTTGCCGAAACGGACGTGTCCGGGCTCAGCGGTGTGGAATGGGTGGATCGCGTAAAGGCCAAAGCGGGCTCCGTGCTGGCGGAACCGGGGCAGCCGCTGCGCTTCTATTGGCTGGTGCTTGACGGCGAGATTCGCGCCGAGCGGCTGGAACCGGACGGCTCGCGGACCTTGGCGGGAATCGCCAGTGCAGGCGAGGGCTTTGGCGAGGCGCCTCTGCTGACCGGCAAGACCCACTCGCCCTTCCTCATCGTGGCGGCGCGGGACTCGCTGCTGGTGCGCTTCACCGAGCAGGACTTTTGGGCGCTGCTCGCCTGCTGCCCTGCCGTGCGTACGGTGGTGCTGGCCAACATGGCCCAGCGGCTGCAGGTCTACCAGGTGGAGGCGCTGCACCGAGAGAAGCTGGTTTCGTTGGGTACGCTCGCGGCCGGCCTGATGCACGAGTTGCACAACCCCGGCTCCGCTGCCAAGCGCGCTGCATCGCAGCTCCGCGGAAACCTGCTGCGCCTGCAAAAGCTCAGCCTGCGCTTCAGCGACCAGCCCAAGACCCATGCCCAGCTTGAGTGTATGCGCGGTTTGCTCGAGCACACGTTGAGCGGCTGTCACGCCCCGGCCATGAGCACCCTCGATCAGTTGGACGCCGAAGAAGCCATGGCTGAGTGGCTGGCTTCTGCTGGAGTGGAAAATGCATTCACCATCGCGCCGGCGCTGGTGGCCATCGGCCTTAAAAAGCAGGAACTCGCCTGCGCCACGGACGCCTTCGAGGCCGGCAGCTTCTCCGACGCTCTAAACTGGCTGGAGGCGCTGGTTTCCAGCGTCTCTCTGGTCTGCACCATCGAGGAGAGCATTGCGCGCATCTCCGACCTGGTAATGGCTGTCAAAAAGTTCGCCTACGACGAGCGGTCGCCGGCCAGAGAACTGGATGTGCATGACAGCCTGCAGAGCACCCTCACCATCTTGGGGCACAGGCTGCGCATCAAGAATATCTCGGTTGAAAAGCGCTTTGCGGCCATGCCGTCCACTATCAGGACCCGCGGCTCCTCACTCAGCCAGGTGTGGACCAATCTTATCGACAACGCCGTGGAAGCCTCGCCAGCGAACGCGCAGATCGAGATCGCTACCTGGACAGAAACGGGGACAGAAACGGGAACCGAACCGGCCTGGCTGGGAGTGAGCATTGCGGACCACGGCGTCGGGATTCCCCCCGAGGTCCTTCCGCGCCTCTTTGAGGCGTTCTTCACCACCAAGCCGCAGGGCTCGGGCACAGGCCTGGGCCTGGAGATCGTCCACCGTATCGTGACGCAGAGGTTCGGCGGCACGATCGAGGTAAAGTCCGAACCGGGCAACACGCGGTTTATCGTGCGCTTGCCGATGGACGGGCCGACCGAAGCGAAGAGCCCGGCCAAGCCCGACTGAGCGGACGCTTTCTAAGTCGATTCCCAGAATCTATACCAGGCCTGCATAGGTGAGCTGCCCATGTACATTCAGACCGTCTTCCCGGAATTACTGCGGCGGAGCCGTGGTAGTGGTCGTCGTTTGAGTCTGCTGCTGCTGGGCTGGGGTCTGGGTCGTAGTCGTTTTCTCCTTGTCCTTCGTCGACTTCACGTTATGATGCTTGTTGTACTTCGTTTTGCTATCGGTGGTCTGGGTGGTTTGGGATTGCGGCGGAGTCGCCGGAGCCTGTGTCGACGTGGTGGTGGATTGCGTCTCCTGCGCCGTTACCGGCACCGACAGTGCAAGCACGACGAGCGACCCGAAGACAACGGCCGATATTCTCTTGGATTTCATTCGATTCTCCTCATTTTACCCGGAATTTGATGCCCAAGTTCCACACGGATTCCGACCGTGGCGAACTGTTTCCTTTGCGGCATCAACAGGTTCGCTCATCGCAGTGCGCAATGCTGTACAGAATGGCTCATGTCGTGATTGAGCAACAAGCGGGTGTTGCGGCGGTGGTGCAAACAACGGATCCAATCGCGGATGGAATCATCCCGAGCGGCGCGCGCATGTGCTCCGTGCAAAAGCTTGTGTGGGTGCCTCAACACGAACAGCGTTCATTTCCGTCATAACTCGACGCTGCCGGTTGTGCGGTTCAGGATGACTGCGGATGAGATATCGACCTGACAAGTTGCATGAAATCTCAATTGGCGCCGGATTCTATCGAATGACTCTTCACTGCGGCTCTTCCGAGCCCGCTTTGAGGGTCTCGATCTCGCTCTGAACGAGCCTTGCTTCCGTTAGCAAACTCCAATCTTCTTTCAGGGCGGCAAGACGGTGAAGTTGATCCGCTCCATGCCGATGTAGGAGATTGAGAGGCTAGGATGACCGATCGCACGGAACTTCTTGAAGCCACGCTGGACAGTCTTTCAGAAGGCATCGCGCTCCTCGGCGAGGAGTGGCATGTCGTGTTCTGGAACCGGGCCGCGGAAGCCATTACCGGTCACGCTGGACTGGACCTGGTGGGGCGACCCGTGCCTGAGACGCTGAAACCGCTGCTGGAGCGGTGTGCTCCGCCTGGGGATACAGAGCCCTATTCGGATCCTCAACCGGGACGCGGATTCCTGGTTCATGCGCGGCATAAGCTGGGCCACGACGTGCCGGCGATGGCGCGAATTCTGGTCCTGCGCGACGGGCTGGGCGGGCGCATCGGCACGGCGGCCGTCTTTCATCCCGCGGAGAGCCTGGATGCGCTGCCGCACGGAGAAACTGGCGAAGGCGAAGGCGTGGAGGTGAGCCAGGCGGACTTCAAGGACCGGCTGGAAACGGAATTTGAGGACTTCGCGCGCGGCGGGCAGCCATTCGGCGTGCTTTGGATCACCGTCGATCAGGCACACGAATTGCGCAAGACCCACGGAGCCAGGGCCTGCGAGGCGATGCTCGAAAAAGTGGAGCGGTCGCTGGCGCATGGGCTGCGACCGGGCGAGGAGTTGGGGCGCTGGGGCGACGATGAGTTCCTGGTCCTGTCCCATGAGCGCACGGCGGAAATGCTCGCGGCTCATGCCCAGTTGCTGGCCGGGTTAGCCAGGACGGCGGACTTCCGCTGGTGGGGTGACCGGGTATCGATCACCGTGAGCATCGGCGCCGCGCAGGCGGAACAGATAGGAACTCTGGTGGATCTGCTCGAAAGGGCGAAAGCCGCAATGTTCTCGAGCTTTCATGCGGGCGGAAACCATATAACACCCGCGCCGGGGGGGCAGGCATGTTTGCCATCATAGGCATTCTCGTGGTCTTTGGAGCGGTCATCGGCGGCTTCCTGATGGAGAAGGGCCACATGACGGTTCTCCTTCAGCCCGCCGAATTGCTCATCATTGCAGGCGCGGCCACGGGCACGCTGCTTGTGGCAAATCCGATCCACATTATCAAAGGAGTGATCGCCGGACTGATGGGCGTGCTGAAAGGATCGTCGTTCGGCAAAGCACGTTACCTGAGCACGCTCAAAATGATGTACCAGTTCTTGAACAAGGTGCGCAAAGAGGGACTGCTGAGCGTCGAGATGGACGTCGAGAAGCCCAAGGAGAGCTCCATCTTCAAGAACTATCCCGAGTTCCTCAACGACCATCATGCCAGGGACTTTGTGTGCGACACGCTGCGTACGGCCATTACCGGAGGCGTGGAACCGTTCGACATGGACCAGATGATGGAGTTGGACATGGAGGTGCATCACCACGCCGCGACGCAGCCCGTCAGCGCGCTGACCACGGTGGCGGACGCGCTGCCGGGGCTGGGCATTGTGGCTGCGGTGCTGGGCGTGGTCATAACCATGGGTTCGCTGGGCGGTCCGCCGGAGCAAATCGGCGAAAAGGTGGCCGCCGCGCTGGTGGGCACCTTTCTCGGCATCCTGCTGTGCTACGGCGTGGCCGGCCCTCTCAGCTCGAACATGAGCAAGACCGCCGACGAGCACAACGAATACCTGCACGTGCTTCGTGTGCTGATGCTCTCCTTTCTGAAGGGCTCGGCGCCCATGATCGCCATCGAGATGGGGCGGCGCGCGATTCCCGCGCATGTGCGGCCCAGCTTCGACGAGATGGAAAAGAACTGCAAGGGTGGCCCCGCGAACGTTGAAGCGGCTGCTGCGTAAAGCCGGCAACCCCTTTTGGGAGAAACAGGGCATCATGGCTGCCAAGAGTCAACCGATCATCGTCATCAAGAAGAAGGGCGGCCACGGCGGCCACCACGGTGGCGCGTGGAAGGTGGCCTATGCCGACTTTGTAACCGCCATGATGTCGCTGTTCATCGTGCTCTGGCTGATGGGCTCCAGCGAGAAGGTCAAGAAGGCCGTAGCCGGCTACTTCAACGACCCCAAGGGGACCGCCAACCTGCTCGGCACAACCATGTCCGGGGATGGCGTAGCGGTCACCACCAAAGTCAACGACAACATGAAGAAGCTGAAAGAAAAGCTCGAAGAGGAGATCAAGGCAAAGAAGGAACTGGAGAAGCTCTCCAAGCAGATTGAGATCTCGATTACAGCCGAGGGGCTGCGCATCGAGCTGATCGAGGGCAAGAATGGAACCTTCTTCGAGATGGGGAGCGCGCGGCTGAGCGCAAGCGGGCAGGAACTGCTGGCGCTGTTGGCCGCGGAGTTGAAGACCCTGCACAATTCGCTGCTGATCGAGGGCCACACCGACGCGACGCCGTACTCGAATGACGCCAGTTACAGCAACTGGGATCTCTCGGCCGATCGCGCCAACTCCGCGCGGCGCCTGATGCAACAGGACGGTGTGCGCACCGATCAGGTAACTCAGGTGCGCGGCTATGCCGACCAGATGTTACGCGTAAAGGACAATCCCACCGACCCCTCCAACCGGAGGATATCGATCCTGGTCAAGAATGACAACGATCCGGTGCCGACTGTATCTGCTGAAAAACTGTTGGATGGATCTGCGGCGCTGCCAAAGGCGGCGGGGAATCCCAAGACCGCGGGAGGGGAAGCCAAGCCGCAGGGCACGCCGCCGGCTGCGGAATCTGCGCCCAAGCCGGCGGCTCAGGTTCCGGCTCAAACTCCGGCCAAGCCTTCGGCAGGAACTCCGGCGGCCAAGGCCGGCCTGATGGACAAACTCAAGGGCATGCTGCCGGGGGCGAAGAAGTAGCGGGTAAGCAAGTCGGCGAATCGGCAAGACCACATAAAGCGGCCACATGAAATGGGAAACGGCTCTCTCCGGGCGCGATGCCGAAGGGGACTGCGCGGCCGCGACGACCGAGGATGGGTGATGGATTTTCGGACACGCAGGTGCGAAATGGTGTACTCTGGTTTGCGTGTTGGAAAGCGTTTACTTGGGGGTACTCCTTCCATGACCATCGTCGCCGGGGTTGACTTCGGCACACTCAGCGTTCGCGTAACTCTTGTCGACAGCCAGAAGGGCCCGATCGGAACCGCGTCGGCCTCTTACCCGCTTCACCGCCACCGCGAAGACCCGAATTTTGCCACCCAGTCCCACGCCGACCAGATGACGGCGCTGGCCGCCGCCACCCGCGACGCGCTCCAGAGCACTGGCGTCGATGGCAGCGGCGTCGCGGCCATTGCACTGGATACAACCGGCTCCAGCGTGATTCCAGTGGGCGAGGGGCTCGAACCGCTGGACGAGTATTACCTGTGGTGCGATCATCGCGCCCACGCCGAGGCCGAAGAGATCACAGCCAAAGCGCATGAAACGGGCTTCGAAGGCATTGAGTGGTGCGGCGGCGTCTACTCCCACGAGTGGGGATTCGCCAAGCTGCTGCACTGGCTGCGCCACAACCCCGAGAAGCGTTCCCACTTTGTGACCGCTCTCGAGCATTGCGACATGGTGGCGGCCACGCTGTGCGGCATCAAGACCGTCGGCGAGCTCAAGCGCAGCGTCTGCGCCATGGGCCACAAGTGGATGTGGAATCCCAAGTGGGGCGGGCTGCCGCCGGAGGAGTTTCTGGTAGCCGTCGACCCGCTCTTCGCCGGTGTGCGCGCCAAAATGGGCGGCGAATACCTGACCAGCGACCACCTGGCCGGCCATCTTTCACCGCAATGGGCTGAGGCGCTGGGCCTGCGCGCCGGAATTCCCATTCCCGTGGGCGCATTCGACGCACACTGGGACGCCATCGGCTCCAACATCCGCGAAGGCGACGCGGTCAACGTGGTCGGCACCTCCACCTGCATCATCGCCATGGCCCGCGAGGCGCAACTGGTTCCCGGCGTCTGCGGCGTGGTGCCCGGCAGCGTCCATCCTGCCTACACCGGCATCGAGGCCGGCCTCTCCGCCGTGGGAGACATTTTTGACGGCATCGCCCGCCGCGCAGGCACGACGGTGACCGCGCTCTCCGAGGGCCTGGACGCCTACAAAGCCGGGCAGACCGGCCTGCTGCGCCTGAGTTGGGACAACGGCGACCGCACGGTGCTCGTCAATCCCGAGCTGGGCGGCGTAACGCTGGGCTGGAACCTGGTGAGCACCGCGCAGGATGAGCTCTTCGCAGCCATCGAGGGCACCGCTTTCCACACCCGCATCATCCTGGAGCGCATGGCGGAGTACGGTGTCCGCGTGGATCGCGTCATCAACGCAGGCGGCATTCCGCAGAAAAGTGAAGTACTCAACCAGGTCTACGCCAACGTGCTCAACAAGCCAGTCCTGGTGCCCGCGGGCATTCCCACCAGCCTGGGCTCGGGGATATTTGCCTTGCTGGCCGCCGGAGCCTACAAGACCATCGAGGAAGCCCAGGCCGCGGTCTGCCTCCCGCTGCGCACAGTCGAGCCCGACCCGAGGGCCGCCGCGGTCTACGAACAGCTCTACCGGCATTACCGCGACCTGTATTTTGCCTTGGGCAAGCGCGACGCGGAGCCGGTAGCTCTGGGCCGGGTCTTGCCGGAGCTCAGAAAGATTGCGGCGCAGACGCGGAAGGCCGATTGAGGCCGGCAGGCCGCTCTACTGCTGCTGCTGCATCTGCTGCAAATCGATGAAGGGAATACTGGGCTCCGGGGACTCTTGGGCACGCTCCACCAGCACGCTCCAGTCGTCGGGGATGGGCAGCTTGCGGTCCAGCGCAGGCGGCTGTTCGCCAGCCTCCACGTGCACGGCCACATAGAGTTCGCTATCGGTCTTGCCGCGGAAGATGCCGTGCGTGGGAGGCACATCGGCATAATCCCGGCCCACGGCGGTGCGGATGTGCCGGTGGTGCGCGACCAGGTTGTTGGTGGGGTCGAATCCAACCCAGCCCAGATGCGGCATCAGCACATCGACCCAGGCATGGCTGGCGTCCGGGGTCGAGCGGTCGTGGTCCTCGCGGCTGCGATACAGATAGCCGGAAACGTAGCGCGCCGGAATCCGCACGTGGCGCAACAGGGCGATCATGGTGTGGGCAAAGTCCTGGCAGACGCCCTTGCCGCTGACGATGGCCTCGTCGATCGGCGAGTCCACCCGCGTCGAGCGGGGCTCATACTCGAAGTAGTCGAAGAGCCGCTGGTTCAGCTCCTGCACCAGCATCAACGGATCGTCGCGGCGGGTAACGCCCATCTGGGAAGCCAGCAGCGTGAGCGCCGGAGTCTCCACGGCAAAGGTGCTGGGCAGCAGCATCTCCCAATAATCGCCAGCCTCGATCAGGTCGTCCAGTGCGCTCCAGGCATCGGGCGACAGAAAGTGGGGCACGTCGGGCAGCGCCTGCTGCTCAACCACCGACTCGGCCACGATCACCAGTTGGTTGTGCTCGCCGGGAATGTCGAAGTGCTGCACGTTGTTGCCCAGGTGGTCGCGATAGCTGAAGACGCGGCAACGCGGGCTCACCGAAAGCGAAAACATGAGGCAGTGCTGGTTCGAGTCCGAGCGCGGGTGCATGCGCGTCTCCATGATGCTCTCGCTGATGGGCTGCGAGTAGCGAAAGCGCGTAAGGTGCCGGATGGAATAAAAGTTCATGCTCGCTCCCGGTTTTTGTTAAATGGCCAGCGCGGACTGGATGGAATAGTGCACATAGTAACGGTAGATGAGCTCGTGGATGCGCATGCACTGCTCGCGAATGGTGTGCAGGAAACCTGCCGCATTCCCGGCCAGGATCTCCCCAATGGTGGTGAAGCCGAGCATGGCGTGCAGCCGGCCGATGACCGCAATCAACTCTTCCGGGGGACGGCGGCCGCCGGTGCGCTGAACGGATTCGACCCCGTAACGGATGCAGTCCACGCAGTAGCGGATGGCGTGAGGAAAGTCGTGGTTGAGGAGCAGAAACTCCAGAATGCGGTCGGCGGCGAGATCGGCGGTGTAGACCTGGCAATACGCCTCGAATGAAGTACAACAACGCAGTAGCCCCACCAGCTCAAGGTACTGGTAGCCGGAGTGTTCGCGCTCCTGCGGGTGGAATAGGTCGGGCTGGCAGACCTCCAACAACGTCGCGGTGGCATATGCCCGCTCCAGGTAGCGGCCCAGGCGGATGAACTGCCAGCCCTGGCCATGGATCATGGTCGTGTCGCTCACACCTTTGAACAGGTGAATGCCATCCAACACCGAGGCCAGCGTATCGTTGATGCTGGAGCGGAACTGGACCTGCGTGTGCGGCGAGTGCATGTGGAGAAAGAGCCGGTTGAGCCGCTGCCACTGCTCGCTCGAGATCTCTTCGCGTACCTGGCGTGCGTTCTCCCGCGCCCCGTTCAGGCAAAATGTAACCGAAAGATTGGTGAGACTGTCGAAGACCAGCGTGCGGGCCATCGAATCCAGATCGCCGTTCCACTCCATGCCGGCCGGATTGCCCAGTGAGGCCATCAGCCGCTGCCAGCGGGTCTCCGCACTGGCGCCGCCGGTGTCCAGCATCAGGCTCATGGTCACGTCGAGCTGACGCACGGTGTTCTCCGCCCGCTCCAGGTAGCGGCTCATCCAGTACAGACTGTCGGCAACGCGCGATAGCATCGCAAGTACTCTCCCGAACTCCGTGTTGGACTACTGTTCCAGAACCCATGTGTCTTTACTGCCGCCGCCTTGCGAGGAGTTGACCACCAGCGAACCTTTTTCGAGAGCCACGCGGGTCAACCCTCCCGGTACGATGTTCACCTTGTCGCCAAAAAGAATATAAGGCCGCAGGTCGACATGGCGCGGTTCCAGACGATTGCCGATCAGGCACGGCGCGCGGGAAAAATCCAGCGTCGGCTGCGCAATGTAGTTGCGCGGATTGGCTTCGATCTGGCGGGCAAACTCCTCCCGCTGGCGCGCCGTCGAGTGCGGGCCGATCAGCATTCCGTAACCGCCGCTCTCGCCCACCTCCTTCACCACCAGCTTGTCCAGGTTGGCAAGCACGTGCCGCCGTTCCTTCTCTTCGGTCAGCAGGTAGGTCTCCACGTTGGGCAATATCGCCTCCTCGCCCAGGTAGTAGCGGATAATGTGCGGCACATAAGCGTAGAGAGCCTTGTCGTCGGCCAGACCCGTACCGAAGGCGTTGGTCACCGTCACGTTGCCGGCGCGATAAGCGTTGAACAGGCCACTGCAGCCCAGCGTCGAGTCCCCGCGAAAGATCAGCGGATCGCTGAAGTCGTCGTCCACCCGGCGGTAGATCACGTCCACGCGCTTCAGACCGTCGGTGGTGCGCATGTAGACGATGTTGTCGTGGGTCACAAGGTCGCGGCCCTCGACCAGGTCGATGCCCATCTGCCGGGCCAGATAGGTGTGCTCGAAGTAGGCGGAGTTGAAGACCCCCGGCGTGAGCAGCACAATGTTCGGCTCCGGCCGGCCCTCCGGCGCCAGCGAGCGCAGCGTGGCCAGCAGAAGTTGCGGGTAGTGCTCGATGGGCCGGACTCCGTAGCTTTGGAACAGTTGCGGGAAGGTCCGCTTCATCACCCGGCGGTTGGTGAGCATGTAGCTCACCCCTGAGGGCACGCGCAGGTTGTCTTCGAGCACCACAAACTCGCCGGTATTCAGCCGGAGCAGATCGGACCCCACCACGGCGATGTACACGTTGCGCGGCACTTGCAGGCCCCGCATCTGCCGCCGGTAGTGCTTGCAGCTGTAGACCAGCTCGCGCGGCATCACGCGGTCGTTCAGTATCTTGGCATCGGAGTAAATGTCGCGCAGAAACAGATTGAGCGCGGCGATCCGCTGGGTCAGGCCGCGCTCGATCCGGTCCCACTCCTGGGCCGTGACCAGTCGCGGCAGCAGGTCGTAGGGAAAGATGCGCTCCGTGCCCTCGTCGCGGCCGTAGACGGTAAACGTGATGCCCTGGGTCAGAAACGACAGGTCCGCCGACTGCTTGCGCCGCTGCAACTCCTCCTGGGGCAGCCCCGCCAGGGTCTCGGCCAGCGCACGGTAGTGCGGGCGCACGTCTCCGCCCGCCTCGCGCATTTCGTCGAAGGCCTGATCGAGCGGATAGTCTCCGAACAGCGTCTCCAATTCCACTGTATGACCAGCGCTCATGAGGACCTGGAGCTTTCTTTACCGAAAATTCAGGGCGCCGGCGATCAATGGACTGCGGCCTCCCAGGCAGATGCGCCGCACCCGTTCCGCTTAGGCTTCCGAGCCCACACCGTCTGTACCCTGTTCTTTAGCTTTTAACACACGGGATATAAAGGAGCCATCAGGAAAAGGTGAAGCGGGGAGAAGCGCCGTGGGCCAAAAAGCGTGAGTTTCGGGAGAGGCCGACGGCGGCGCTTCTCTTCCCTGCCCTGACCACGCCTTCGAACTTCGCTGTTTGGGCCAGCCGGAACAGCCTGCCGGGGTCAAGAACGCAACGGCCAAGCAGGGGTTATGACGATAAGGAGGGCAAGAACATGGCAAACGTGGACACAGATTTATAGATTGATTGATTGATTGGATGGCTTGCGAGCTGATCGACAAAGTCCCCGGCAAGGTATCTGGAGGGCCCATCGTGCGCGGAACGCGCATCATGCCCGACGCCATTGTTGACAGTTACGACGTCGGGGAGACTATCGATGAACTACGCGAGGGTTTTCCTTCCCTGTCTGTCTCTCAAATCAAACGGCTGATTGAGTTTGCCCACGCTACTATGAAAGCGAGAACGGAGAACTGGCCATGCAATTGACCGCCCCCCGACCTTGAAACGCTCATCAATAAACGCCTTTTCAGCGGCGGTTATTCGAACACTGAAGATGTGTTGCGCCGCGCCCTTGAAGCTCAGGACGCCGAGGAAAGCTGGACTGATGAGGAACGCCGGGCGTTATCGGCTCATATCGAGGAAGGCTATCTACAGGCCGAACGCGGCGAACTAATCGACGGCGCACAGGCCCGCCGTGAAATTCAGGCGACGAAAGACGACTGGCGTTTGACCAAACGATGAGCGTTTGTGTTCTTACGCCTCTTGCCAAAGCGGATATTTTCGACATACTGGTCTTACATTGCCGAGGACAACGAAGACGCCGTCGACCGCGCAGAACGAGCGATCTCCGTCCGCGGCGCCTTCCTCAGCGTCCCACAAACGTTGGTAGTGTCCTAATAGTGCGTTGCTTTCTCTTCTTCTCCGAATTTTCGCTTATCTACAAAGTAACGGGATCGACGCGAGGAGGTGCCCAGTGAGAGCATTGCGGGCATGGCACATCATCGAAGGATTGAGAAGGGATTCAGTCTCGCCACTCTATTTGTTGGCCTTAGCGAGGGAGCTACCGAACTGCTTGACGCTTACGGAAGGTGGGAGACACTCATGAGCTTCCCAACCATCCCTATTCTTAGCACCTTGTTTCGACCCTACATAGCTACATTTTTAGTGTTTATCGGCGCTATTCTCTGGTTTCGAGTACAGGAAAAGGAGCATAGGGCAGAGTTGGAAGAGGCCCGCAAACGTCCGCAACTGCTTGACAAAAATAGGCGTCCAATATTGCCGTCTCTCCAGAAGGGCCAATGGTGGAAGCCTCTTCTGCCTATTCCGGCAGCATTCATTTGTGCAGGAATCCTGGTTGCGTTGGTGATCTGGTTTCATAAGGTTCCGCAGCCAAGTATTGTCTTCTCCGCTCCGGTGGCACCAGATGGCGCGTTAGAAACCAGGGAAGTGCGTAGACAAATAGGTAGGTCTTCAGTCAAAAACGAAACAAACGTTGCGCTTGTAAATAATCAAGGAGGAAATATTGGCCCCGTTACGATTAGCGATAGTGGAATATATGGAACTCCGCCATCGGGAACTAAGCATGTAGTTGTCGGAATCGCTCCTGGTGCATCAGGTAGTGCGGGATTGGAAATCTCAAACGTGGCCTACTGTAATGAAGGAGCGTGGGAATGTCTGCTTCTATTTGTTGAAAAAGACTCTGGCCATGAAGACTCCGTAAAACTCGACGTTAATCACTTCCGCCAGCGCGTGGAAGATTTTTTGGGCAAAGTACAGGCAGATCGTTCCTCAGGAAAATTAAAGAACGTATCGGAACAGCATATGTCTACCTGCCGTGAATCTTTGGGGGAGGCAGAGCAAGAATTGTTAGACAATGTTAAAGACGAGCGTAGGACAGTGAATTATCTGCGAGCCAATCCCCCATCGTCGTGCAATTTCTGATTACTTTTTTGGCTCTATGGCAGTATTTGTGGGTAGAGAGGCCGGTGCAAGACTCCGCTCCGTGGAAGAGTCCAAGGGCAGGAGTTTCCCCAACTCGCCTGAGGGGCCAGTTCGAGGCGCAACTGTC
>Ga0182014_10004287_pt1 | contig 16469 bp, 15 predicted proteins | sample 612S2DmetaG_FD_120489 | JGI IMG/M metagenome (GOLD analysis project Ga0182014, IMG submission 120489) | Permafrost microbial communities from Stordalen Mire, Sweden - 612S2D metaG | ecosystem: Environmental > Terrestrial > Soil > Wetlands > Permafrost | place: Sweden: Stordalen | collected... | reverse complement strand
TTCGCGCGCGCCGGAAACCTGGCTCTCCGCGGCGCGGGTCTTGTTGGCGGTCTGCTGGCCGTTATACAGCGTCTGCGTCACCGTGAGGCCGGCGCTGCGCGGCGGGTTCAGGCCGTGAAATTCGCTTCTGACGATCTGGGTGGGCGAGCCGCCCTGGGTGGTATTCGAATCGGTGTATTGCTCGCCGACGCTGGCGGTGACCGCGACCTTCGGACGATAACCCGAAAGCGCCTGCGGCACGTTTTCGTCGGTGGAGCGGACCTGGGCGCGCTGGGCGTTGAGCTGCGGATTGTTCTGATAGGCGCGCACCAGCGCAGCCTCAATTGTATCGGCCAAGACAGGTGCCGCGCCCGCAAACGCCATCAGCAGGACCGCAGCCGCAGCTCCGGTAACCAACTTCGCCCCACGCATCCCTGGTAATCCAATCATTCACATTCGCCGGTTCTAGCGCGCCTGAACCGGCTTGCCGCTTTATTCCGAGTCAGTATCCGTTCGCACCTTATTCCGCACGCAAGCGGGACGGAACCCCGCCCCGGCCAAAGGTGGTGGAAACTCTTGACGTGCAGCATCCGGGCCACACTTCTGATTCAGAACGGGAATTTAACAGGCCTCAGGCCTAGAAAACGAATGCCGGGAGCCGTTCCAGGCCGGGCAGGACCGGCGCCGTGGCGTCGAAAAGTGCCCGGGTGCCGAAATCGCCGTGGGAGTGGGTCACGATCATGGCGCGCGGCGGCTTGGTATTGGCGAAAACACCGACCAGCCGGCCACCTTCCTTGAGCTGCCCATAAAGACGCTCCGGCGCGATCTCGGTGGCGCCATCGAGCACGATGACATCATAGGGACCGCTGGCGGAATCCCCCTCGGCCGCGGTGGTAGCCCGGAACGTCACGTTGGAAAGCCCGAGCTGGGCCAGAACGTCGGTTGCCTTGGCCACCTCTGCCGGATCGCTTTCGGTCGCGATCACCTGCCCGGCCAAACGCGCCACCACGGCTGCGGTATATCCGGCCGCGGCGCCCGCCACCAACACCTTGTCGCCTTCCTTGATCTCGGCGGCCTGCAGCATCTTTCCCGTCACCAGCGGCTTGATCAGGAAGCGCTTGGCGCCAGCGCCTGCGCTGACATCCAGATCGAGATCCAGATAAGCGAGCGCGCGCTGATTGGCCGGAACGAAGGCCTCACGTGGCACCGCCAGCATGGCATCGAGAATTCGGATATCGGTGACGTCGCTGGGGCGCACCTGGCCATCGACCATCTTCTGGCGCGCGGTCACAAAACCGGACATTGGCGGACCCTGGAAACGATAGCGGACGACGCCGCGGGAAAGCAGTTGGAACCGCGTCATCTCTGGTACAAACTTCACCAAAACGCAACGCCGATTGCGCCGGGAAAGCTCGCATTCCGCGATCCCCTTCGAATGCTTCCCGATCGCAAGTCCGATGCTATTCGATCGTCACCACGAGCCGGCCGATCAGCCTGGCGACCTCGTCCAGCTGGGCGGCATCGTGTTTGGCGACGATTCGCGCGAGCCGGACCAGGCATTCCTCGTCGCTCAGCGCGGGAATGTCGCTGGGAACGATCGAGGGTATCGACCTCAAGCGATCGGTCGGCAACAGATCGGTCTGAATATCAGGCATCGAATCACCTCTGCTGTATCCCGGCAACCCGAAGCGTCGGCAGAGAATGAGTCTTTTTCGGGCTCGGCTGGCGGCCCGCCGAGGCCACCGGGCTGCCCCGGGGATGGCGGAAGCATGGTTCCGCAGCGACCGGAACGGGCAACAAACCGTTGTTGCAGAGGCGGTTATCCCGTCTTCTTGATACCGCGCCCGAACCGGACATTTCGTCCTTTGCAAGCCGTAACGGCTTTGTTATACGAGCCCGCGTGCGAAACACGGTTTTCGCCTATTCCTCGGTAGCTCAGCGGTAGAGCATTCGACTGTTAATCGAATGGTCGCTGGTTCGAATCCAGCCCGGGGAGCCAATACAAATCAGCCACTTATTCCAAAATCGCCAATTCTGAAGAAAGCGTCGTGTCGGCACTGTGTTGGCAAACACATTGCCGCCCTCGGCACTGCCGATTCCCGCGTTCTAGCGCCGGCAGACACGGGCGGACGGCCCCGCGGGGACTCTAGGAAGGCCGGTGGTGAATCTTTAGCGTTCGCCCGCTAATATGCGGGCGAGCCCGCGCCGACGCACAGGTCAGCCTCGCCAGCAGCCTTGGCGCGTCGATGGCGGTCAAATATGGAAATTGGTACGGATCGGCGGCGAGTGAGGGTTGTTTCAGTGACGTGGCCAAGCGACGAAAACGGTATTGAATACGGTCCCCCGGAGGAGCCCGAGGATACCCGAAGGGGTCGTTCCTTGATTGTCGGCGCCGTCGTGCTCGCTATCATTGGTTCAGGCTCCGCCTTCGCCTGGCGCGCCTACGGTCGGACGCCTTACCCGACTTTTGATTTTGGAAGCAGCACTGACAGCGCCGAGCCGCAAACGGTCGGAGTTGATGAATTCCGGGCTTATCAGCAAAAGATCGCCGAACAGACGCAGGCAAACGCTCAGGCTTGGGCGGCCCAGCAGGCAGATGTGAAACGGCTGTCCGAGCAAATGGCAGCGGTGTCGGCAAAGGTGGATGCTCTCCAATCCGCGATTTCGTCTGCTCGAGCAGCGATGCCGGCGGCCGCGCCAGCCCGGCCAAAGAAGCCCGCCCCTAAACCAGCAGCGCGCATCTCGACGGGCGGAGCTCCGCTGCCTCTCGAACCAACACACTAACCGGCCGGCCGATCGGCGCCAGCGCATGGGCGAGTCTCACATTGGGAGCGAGCCATGCCGCCGGTCTATCGTCTCTAATCGAAAACCCCGCCAGCGGCGGAACGGCCAACTGACGGGGTTCGGAATCGTGACACCACTTGGGGACAATGCCACGGCTCTACTTTGAGCCGCGCGCCCTCATCCCATTTTGAGCTAAATCAAATTCCATCCATTTGGGGTTGGTAGGTTTGCTCATGACCGAGCGGATATTACCCCCATCCTAGTCCGCTCCGGTTGGCGGGGACGCCAGCCCCGGCCCCGTCAGTAAGAGGCCGCCTCGGTTGGGCGGCCTCACTCTTTTCACGGCTGCGATAACGGCGGCCCTGGTCCCGGCGGGTCAGGCCTGTTTCGCGATCAACTCCCGCATGCAGCCAAGCGCGGCGGCCTGCTGATCTATTGCTCGGATTAGCGGTGCTCGCACTGGACCGCGATCAGCGGCGACCGCTGGCCGGATGCCGCCCGGCTTTCCGACATAGAACCGCGCTTCACCTGTCAGGCCTGCGGTGCCAAGGGCGCCGATGTCCGGCCCGATTGGCAATCGGCTGAAGCGTATGCCTGACAAGGGATGGCACCGACACTTCGACGAGCCAATCCCGCTTCCCCGCGGTCGGGCACTGGTCACCCTTGAGGATGCCGGCAAGTACATCACGAAGCTGCCAGAGGCCGAGCACGAGGCCAAGGAATGGCAGGCGGCGATGGAAGCCCTGATCCTGGTCGCGACACACGGCGGGCCGACAATGCTGGCGCGGATCGGTGTGATGAAAGCGCTCGATCGCCACGTCGAACGGGTGTTCGACACGACGCGGAAAGCCACTCATTGGGGAAAGCGGAAGCTGGCGCGCGATCGTTGACCACGTGACGCGGTTTCACAAAGCGCGCCGTTTTTCACGGCAAGGCGAGAAGCTGTCGCTCACAGGTCACCTACAAGGTCAGCGACCGGCGGGCGTGTTCAGCGCTCGGAACAGACCGCACGTCGGTACGCTATCGCGACCGGCTGCCCGACGATATGGCGGTACGAACTCGGCCAGACGCCTCGGCATCGCGCTCAGCCGCATCCGGCTGGTGCCGCTGCCCGCCGCCTGAGCCGGCCTCAGCTTCGGGTCAGCGCCAGCTTGACGGGCACGCGCCGCTTGCCCTGGGCGACCAGGGCGGGACGCCCCTGCCAGCCTTCGAAGGGCGGCGGGTAGCGCAGGATCTCGACATGCTCGAAATACTGCTGGAACAGCTCGACCATGAATTCGACCTGGGGCGCCAGCAAATGGGCATGGGCGGCACCGATGCCGTCCTCGACGTAGCTCCACAGGATGCCGGTGATCATGACCCGGCCGGCATTGTGGGTCGGCGCCTGATAGGGAATGTTCTGCCCGCTGATCAACCGCGGATCGGCCAGCGGCATGAAGCAGGTCCCGGCAGGCGACGTCCAGGACCAGAGATTGGCGATCAGCCGGTCGAGCTCCGCGATCGAATCCGCGAAGCCATAGGCGTACCACATGCAGGAGACCAGCCCCCAGCGCCCCTGCCATTCCGGGATCGGCTCGCGGAAATCATGCTCGCGCAGGGGGATGGTCGGATTGGCCTGGCGCGCCAGCCGCAGCATGGCGGGCGATAGATCGAGCGCGGCCCGGTCCACCGCCGGAAAATGCCGCAGGAAGAAGCCCGTGCCGCAGGCGACGTCCAGCCAGCTGGCGCCTCCGGCCAGGAACTGCTGCAGCAGGCGCAGCTCGGTCTCGGTATCCGAGCGCGCCAGCGGATCCAGGAGGAATTCCTGCTCGTATTTCGCGGCATAGGCGTCGTTATAGAGCTGGACGATATCCTCGCGCTTCATGTTCGGCCTTTTCTCGCGTCGGTCTTGGTGGCGGCGCCGGTCGCGGGGGCGGATCCGAATATTTGGCGAAACGGGCCAGACAGGACCGCGCGGCCTGCTTCAGGGTAGCGCGCCAATCGGCCAACTGTTGCGCAATCGGCTGGCAAAAGATCAGGCCGTGCAGCAGCAGCAGCCCGGCAAAGGCCTGGCGGTGGAAGGCCAGCTGGAGTGCCGCGGCCATCGGCAGCCACAGCACATAGAACATCTCGTTGGCGAAGGGCACGCTGGCGCGAACCGTCGCCGGGTCCTGTGTCAGGGCGAATTGGAAGCCGAGCTTGTATTTCGCCGTCTCCGATCCGGCATAGAGCAGCAAGGCCGCTATGGCGAGCGGGCACCAGGGCGCGGCCATGACGGCGAAGAGCGCGCTGACCGGCAGCTCGACCAAAAGGTTGAACCGGGTCAGGAACTGCTGCAGCGAGCCGATATCGGCGCGGGTCGCGAAGGTGACGAGGCCGGAGCGGATGTCGTTCTCGCGGTCCTCAATCTGGTGATGCAGGATCCCCTTGATGCCGAGCACCGCGGCCCAGAGCGTCGCCACGATGGCGATCGGCGCCGGACCGGTGTCGTCCGGCGCCGCCGCGGCGAACAGGGCCAGTACGAACAGGGTCGGTGTGACATGGGAACCAAGCGCGTCACAGGCCACGCCGATGAGGCCGCGCTCCTTCAGCCGGAGCACCGGGACCGAGTAGATCGTCGGCCAGAGATAATTGAACGCCAGCAGCGCCACCGCACCGGCCGGGTAGTGCAGCGCTGCGGCCGGTACGAACCCGGCGCCCAGGAACCCCAGCGCCGGCAGCCAGCGCCAGATCGGCCGCATGGCGGCGGGGCGGTTGACCTTGTCGGCCAGCCGGTCAGCCTTCAGATCGAACATGTCGTTGACGACATGGCCATAGATCGCGACGCAGAAGATCGAGACCAGGGCGCCGCCGAGGAGCCTCAGCGCCGCCGCCGGCGCCAGTTCGAAGCGCAGCATGTCGATATAGGCGATGGCAAGCAGCGGCGGGATCTTGGAGACGAACCAATTGCCCGGCCGCGCGAAGGCGACGGTGGCGGCTAGCCGGAAACCGATTTGGCTCATGGCGCGCGCCTTCAGCTGCCGGCCCGGGCATGCCAGTCAGCATGGCATTCGGTGCACCAGGATAGAAGATTCCGGATCATGACCCGGCTGTCGAGATGCGCCTCAGCCCAGGCGGCGGCGGCTGCGCCCATTTCGGCGCGTAGGGCCGGCCGGTCGAGCAGCCGCTGGATCGCATCGGCCAGTTGCGCGGGCTGCCGGGACGCCACGACCAGCCCCGTGCGCCCCTGCTCGATCAGCTCGACGACGCCGCCGCCCGAGGCGGTAATGACGGGCGTGCCACAGGCCATGGCCTCGGCCACGACATTGCCGAAGGTCTCCTCGACCGCGGCGTGGAGCATGACGTCGGCCGCCCGGTAGTAGGCGGCAAGCCGGGACCGGGATCTGACACGGCCGACGTGGCGGATCGCGATGTCGGGCGAGATGACTTCTTCGGCCGCCCTGTCCCCGACGACCAGCAGGACGATCCTGCCACCGGGCGAGCGGTCCCGCAGCGCCTGCAGCGCCCCGCGCACGGTGGCGAAATCCTTGTAGCGATTGGCCTCGCCCTCATTGGCGACATAGAGCAGCAGCGTGGTGTCCGGATCGAGCCCCAATTGCCGCCGCGCGGCATCGCGCGGGCCCGGATGGAAGACGGCCAGATTCACTCCGCCGGGAATGTGCTTCAGGCCGATCGCGGCCGGTGCCAGCACGGATTGCCGGGCCCGGTCGAGCATCCACTGGCTCTCTGCCGAGACGAAGAGTCGGGAGTCCTGGAAGATCTGCTGCTTGCGAACGAGATTGGCGCGCGTCCCGTCAGTGGCGATCGCCGGCGGGATGGTCAGGTCCGGACACTCGCCGCAGCCGATCCGCCAACGCTCGCAACCCAGCGAATAGGCGCAATGTCCCGCCAAAAGCCAGGTGTCGAACAGCCGGAGCGCCACCGGCATGTGGGCGCTCAGGCCGGCCAGGGCGCGCAGGTCGAAGTAGCCGCCATGCAGATTGTGGCACAGCACCAGATCCGGCGGCGCGCCGGTCAGCCGGTCGATCAGATGCGAATACGGGTGATTGAAATCCTCCAGCCCGCGCGAGCGATCGATGCGGCGCCGCTCCTCGAGTTCCTCCGTCATTAACGGATCCAGGTAAGGCCGGTAATCAAAATAGGGGCTCGTGTAGAAGGATACGACCCGCGCGTGACGTCGCGTCTTGTTCCCCACCAGCAGCCAAGCGTCGATCCCCAGTTTCAGGAATCCGTTCAGCACCGCCATCGATACGTATTCCGCGCCACCGCCGTCGTCCGCAGTATTCACAATCACGATTTTGCGAAGCGGTTGCGTCATACCTTCCCGGCTTGCTGCAGAATCACGCTGCCGCTTATACGCGCAGGCTCTTGCCGATCATAGGCACTGCCCGCTGTGCTGGAGTCGTTGAAATACACGCCGCTATTGCTAGCATCGCGAGATGCCGGCGCAGCCCCATGGATGACGATTCCGGCGCCGGTGAATATTTGACCGTTACCCATCAGTGAAGCCGTGGGTCGACGCCCCCGGGTTGAACGTGCAGTTACCAATGTACCGGAGGTCGAAAATGCAAGCGAAGTAGTGGGCGACGCCTTCGGCCCGATCGGGATCGAGGTAAAGGCGCTCGCCATCCTGATGCGGCGACCACCCGACACTTGCGCGCCGGGGTGCTCCACAATCTCGGTCGCCACCACGACGCGCTGACGGAGATCGACGCCTTTGCGGCGAGCGCCGCGTTCCTATTTCCGTCCGGACCTCGTGGCGCGCTTCTTGGTTTTCTTGGCTTTCTTGGCTTTCTTGGTTTTCCTGGCTTTCTTCACGGACTTCCGGGTAGCGGCCGCCGGGCTCGCCGGAACACTGGGCCGCGCCGGGGTGCCCACGACTCCGGGCACGACGATCCTGTCGGCCTTGAGATCGACCACGACCGTGTCGCGAACGGTGACTCCCTTCTCGTCCGCGGTCTTGAAGGCAAAGGAGAGCGTTCGCCCATCGGTCTCGACCGTCAGGTAACCGAACTCCGCGATCGGAGCGACGACGAGGGTGTGGTCGCCGACCGTTATCGGCACCTGCGGTATCTGCTTGGGGGTGGTCGCCGCGAAGCCACCCGAGCCGGCCACGATATATGGGACCTCCTTGCCGCCCTGCATCACGCGGGTGAAACGCTGATAGAGATGCGCGTGGCCGCACAGCAGGGCGTCGGGAAACAGCCCCGCTTTCTTACAGCAGGCGTCAATATCCTTCATGATTCCGAGGGAGCCGCCGTGCTTTGCATCCGCGGAAAGCGGCGGGTGATGGACCGCGATGATGACGGCCCGCTGGTTGGCGGCGCGCGCCGGCTTCAGCCGGGTGAGTTCGCTCGTGAGAAAACCGAGTTGATCGTCGACGATCGGAAAGTGATTGCCTTGCGAGGAGATCACGCCGGGGCCACCGTCGAGCACATTGCTGTACAGGCCGATGATGGACACGAACGGTGCGTCCAGGGTGAAATAGACGCCCGGCTGGGTCATGGCGCTGCGTATCAACCCGCCCGAGTCGGGCGATGGCCCCGTCTCGGCGGCGCAGAAATTGGTCAGGAAAGCATCCAGCGTCGGAACCTGCGGCGCACTGGACCCTTGACCGAACACCATCCCGTCATGGTTGCCCGGAATGGCGAAGATCGGGCGATCATATTCGCGGAATGGTTCGTAGAATTGATCGAAGTAGTATTGCGCCTCTCCGAAATTGTAGATGACGTCGCCGAGATGAAAAAAGAATGCCGGTCCGGTCAATCCGGGGAGCTGGGTGTCCTTGACCATGGCGTCGGCCACCGCAGTTTCATGGCCGATCGCGGTTGCGGCGGTCTGGGACCTGTTGACCTTCGCCGCGCCGGTGTCGCCTACCGCGTGGAAGGAAATCTTCCCCGCGTTATTTATCGCCGCGATGATCTCCGGCGGGAGAACATCCGCAAGATTGACCGGCCGGTCATTGCGACGGCGCGGGATCGCCTGCACCTGGTTCTTGTGCGCCAGGAAATACGGAGAACTGTAGTAGGCGTTGCTGGTGTTGTTCTCACTGAATTTGGTCGGGTCCGGACCCGGCTTCGGGTCCGCATAGAGTCGTCCATTTGGTCCGATGAAATTGGCTGTCACGGCCCCTCCTTCGATGATCATTTCATCGCGTATGGCGGCTGAAAGAGATCGGCAGCTTGCAGCCGGCCGAGCAATGCGTGGTCAATCAACATCCCCATCGTTACACAACCTGAGAATGTATTCCACTTTTTTGAACCCGGAGGGTCATGCCGGCGGACGGTTCGGAAAACCGATGTCCGCGGCGACAGGGTCCCTGAGACGCAGCGGCGGCAGCGGTATCGAATTACGCCGTCGTCATCGCGGCAAATGCCGAAAAGATTTCCGGCCAAATGTGATTTCTCTCACAATTGGCGGCCTCTCACCGGTCTACATCTCCGCCGGATATCAAGACTTCGGTAACCAATGCGGATGCGATCGCCCGATCGATAAAATTTGAGCGATCCATTCAATCTGGAAACAGAAGAGATTTGAGACCTTGCGCTCTCGGAAGAACCTTGGAGAGCGCGATGAGCGAAGTCGAATTCGACCTATTGCTGGATGCCGTGAGAACGGCCATCGAGCCTGCTCCGCAGGAGGACTTCTTGGCCCAGTCACAGACCCAGAGCTGCAATCCGCCGCCGAAGGCCGCCAACGACAACCACGACGTCTGGCCGCTGGTTGCCTTTCCCGAGGGCTGGTACGCCGCCTGCTGACGGAGGCCCGCGCCGGCTGGTCCAGCGCATCAACTAAACGCCGCAAGGCCTTGATGATGTTGCCGATAGGCGGCCTTCAGCCCTGCCCGTCTCCGAGGCCGTATTCGCGATAGATGGCTTCCGGATCGAGGTCCGGAAACAATCGGCACTTCGCCTGGGCCAGATGCAGGTTGACGCTTTCCGGCGCGGAACTGGCGGCCAAGAGTTTTCGCACATCTTCCATATGCGTCCGCGGCTGGTGTTTTGCGGGAAGCTGCTCCAGCGCGATCAGCGCCGTTGCCAGGGCTTCCGTGATCACCCATTCGTCGCGGCCCGTGACTCCCTTTTTTGGCATTGGCGATCCCCGCGTCTTGCCGAGTCGGCGCCATCGTAACTTGCCCGACAGGGCGATCCTAGCGATGCAGACAACTGTGGTGATTTTCGAACCGCCCGGCCACCCCCCACCGTGGGCCCGGCGATTCCAATATGCAAACGACTATGGTGATTTTCCAGCGGCATGATCGGCCCGCCCCGTCACGCGCGCGCCCGGTCGATAAAATCCTGAACGGCGCGCGCCACCTAATCGCCATTGGGCCCGCAATGCAGGTCGAAGCGATCGACGCCAGACGCTATCGCTTCTTCTTTTTCCCGAAAATGTCGTTCCAGTTATCCTTGTAGGCCTTGGATACCGGCTTCTGACCCTCGCCCATACCCTGCTTCTTCGGCGTGGCGTCCGGTTTGCTTTCAACTTGGGCAGAGGCGTCCGCTTTGGCTTCGACAACCTTGCTTTCGGCAACTGGCTTTTTCGGCGCCGCGTCTTTGGATTTTTCGACAGACATTGTTTTCCTTATGGGGTTTCGGCCGCCCATGGCGCTAACTCAATCCTCGAGTTCGCCGGTCGCCTCACCCTGCTTGATCTCGCTCCGAGGCAGCAACATCACTCGCGCATCGGGCAAGATGTCACCGCCGCAGCCTCTTTTCATCAGGTCGTCCAGCGCCGCCCGCTTGCGAGAAAGCAGGAGCCGCGCTGTCGCACTATCCAGGCCCGACTGATTGAGTTGCCGGATGGCCGAGCCCAGTTCGAGGAGTTGCCCGCGCAGGGTTTGGATCTTCCATTCAACCGGGTCAACGCTCATGGCGGCCGAGGGCGCCCCTGCGGACGGCGCGGTCATCCACTTTCAGCCGTTCATTGACGTTGAGAAGCCGCTCCTCTCCGCCGAGCCTGTTACGCTCGGCGATAAGGCCGAGCATGACCACGCGCATGGCCATCAACTGCAGGGAGGACTGGGAACAGTCCTCATCCCGGTTGACCTGTGTGCGGATGGTATCCTCATAGCGCAGCATTTCACCGCGTAAAAAGCTGATTTTCCTGCGGATCTCGTTCAGTTTGTTGTCCATGGCTCACCTCACGGGGGTTGACCCACATAGAGAACAAAATAAGAACAAATTTCAAGTTAAGAATACGGACGAGACCAAAAATCTCTGGAGTTCCGATGTCCCGCCTGCCCGACCAAATAGACGCCCCGATGACACCGCGCCAGTTGGCGACCCTGCGCGCCCTCAGCGCCGAGGCTTATCAGCCGAAGCTGTTCGAGCCGAACCTGACCGCGGATGAGGCCGGCAAGCGAATTAACGCGTTGAAGGCGGAAATCGAGCTGGCGAACTCATTCTAGGCCATACGCCGGCGGCGATCGGCGCGATGGGCGAATAGGCCACTTAAAGTGAGGTCTTCATTCGGCCGGCCGGAGCCGGCGCCGAATCACGTCGACTTAAAATAATGAAGCTAATTCAAGGGGATGGCGTTGGAGGCCACGCCCGGAATCGAACCGGGTTAAACGCTTTTGCAGAGCGGTGCGTAACCAATCCGCCACGTGGCCCCTTGGGGGCGAACTCTTATACGGCCTCTTCCGGATAGGCAACCAAGCCAGTCAGGTCGGGTCAGGCGCGCTTGCGGCGGCGGTAATCCCGTTTCGGCCGCGGCTTGGGCGCCAGTTCCGGCAGCACGGTCTGCGCCTGGCGGTATTTCGCCAGCATCCGCTCGAAACTCGCATGCAGGGTCTCGGCGATATCTGGCCGCTTTTCGATGGCGGAGATCAGCATCGCCGCCGCCTCGATGGTGGACAGGCCGTCGCCGCGCGGCTCGCGGCGCAGCTTGCCGTAACGCGACGGGTGCTTGGGACCGAGGATGACGCGCTGGCATTTCAGCATCCATGCGTTACGCCACCACAGCGCCTTGGCCTGGCTCCAGGTGCCGTCCAGCAGCACGATGCCTTCGATATCCCTGAGGATGCCGCGCTGGTGCTCCTCGACCTCGCCTTTGCGGTTGATGGCGACGATCTCGCTGTCGGTGTCGAGATCGGCGACCTTCGCCGAGCCGAGATAGAGCACCGCCCAGCGCGAGGGATCGTCGACCGGCCGCCCCAGCGCCTTGGCGAGGCTCGGCCAGGACAGGCCGATCTTCAGCACCGCATCCTTGAAATGCAGCGCGGTCAGCCGCGCCGTGCCGAGCGCCCTGTCCTGCTCCTGCGGATGCTGCAGGATCAGCAGCGAAATACGGCTCTTGATCGGCGTGATGCTGTCGCAGATGCACAGCGGCAGCGGCTTCTGGCAATGCGGACAGACCGGGATCGCCTCCGCGACGGCGGCGCCCGTTTCAGGCTCGGATGGTTTTGACATCCGCCCGCTATACGCCGCGCCGCGCCCTGATTCAAAGCTATTCTGCCGGCGCCGCGATGACGGCAGGCCCGGATCGTCGCCGCAGCCGGTCGATCAGCAGATAGATCACCGGGGTCGTGTACAGCGTCAGGATCTGGGAGACCAGCAAGCCGCCGATGATGGTGATGCCGAGCGGCCGGCGCAGTTCGGTGCCCGGACCGGTGGCGATCACCAGCGGGATGCCGGCGAACAGCGCCGCCATGGTCGTCATCAGGATCGGCCGGAACCGGGCGCTGCAGGCCTCGAAAATAGCGTCCGCCGACGACAGGCCGCGGCTGCGTTCGGCATCCAGCGCAAAGTCGACCATCATGATGCCGTTCTTCTTGACGATTCCGATCAAGAGGATGATTCCGACGAAGGCGATGACCGTCAGCGGCGTATTGGTCACTTGCAGCGCCAGCAACGCGCCGAGCCCGGCCGATGGCAGGGTCGAGATGATGGTCAGGGGATGGGCGAGGCTCTCATAGAGCACACCCAGCACGATATACATCGCCACCAGCGCGCCCAGGATCAACAACGGCATGTGGCCGCTGGTCTTGTTGAAGTCGCCGGCGTTGCCGTCAAAACTGCCGCGGATGCCCTCGGGCATATGCAGCTCCTCCACCGCGCGCTGGATATTGGTGGTGGCCACCTCCAGCGGCACGTCCGGCAGCAGATTGAAGGACACCGTCGTCGAGGGAAACGACTGCGAATGAAACACCGCCAGCGGCGACAACCCGCGCTGGTAATGAACCACGGTGGATAGCGGCACCTGAATGTCGTTGGCGCCGGCGACGAAGATATGTTCGAGGTTGGAGGGATCGCTCTGGAATTTCGGGTCGATCTCCAGCACCACCATGTACTGGTTGCGCTGGGTGTAGACGATCGAGATCTGCCGCTGCGAGAAGGCGTTGTTAAGGGCGTTGTCGATGTCCTGGACCCGGACACCGAGGCTTGCCGCGGCTCTTCGGTCGATCGACAGCGTCAGTTGCAGGCCGCCGGGATCGCGATCGCTGGAAACATCGGTGATGCTCTCGACCGTCTCCATCCGCTTGGCCACGATCGGCGCCCATTTCTGCAGCAGATCGAGATCCGTGCTCGACAGTGTGTATTGATAGTTGGAATCGCTCTGCCGCCCGCCGGCGCGGATGTCCTGCACCGCAAACATGAACAGCCGGATACCGGCGACGGCGCCGAGATTTTTGCGCAGCCGATCGATCACGAGCTGGGTGTTCAATCCGTCGCGCTCCGCCGGCGGTTTGAGGGTGATGTACATGGTGCCGCGGTTGGAGGTCGCGCCGCCGCCGACGATCGACCCGATCCCCGCCACCGCCGGATCGGCCAGCACGATATCGGCGAGCTGCTGCTGAAGTCCCAGCATCGACTGGAACGAGATATCGGCCGATGCCCGGGTCGAGCCGATCACGAATCCGGAATCGTCGACCGGAAAATATCCCTTCGGGGTCTTGATGTAGAGCGTTACCGTCAGCGCGATGGTGGCAAAGAACACCAGCAGCGTCAAAAGCGGAAATCCCAGCACGACGCGCAGGGTTCGCGCGTAGAACGACACCACGCGCGACAGCGTGCCTTCGATGATCCGGTCGAACCAGGTGGCGTCGTTCGACGTCGTCTCCCTGATGTAGTGCGCGCAGATCATCGGAGTGATTGTCAGCGACACCACGGTGGAGACCACGATGGCGAAGGTCAGCGTCAGCGAAAATTCCCGCAACAGCCGGCCGACGATCCCGTCCATGAAGATCAGCGGCGTGAAGGCCGCGATCAGCGAAAGGCTGATCGACAGTACCGTGAATCCGATCTGCCTGGCGCCTTCCAGCGCCGCCTGATACGGCCGCATGCCGTGCTCGAGGTTGCGGTACATGTTCTCGATCATGACGATGGCGTCGTCGACCACGAAGCCGACCGAAATCGCCAGCGCCATCAGCGACAGATTGTCGATCGAGAACCCGGCCAGCCACATGCCGGCGCAGGTGCCGGCCAGCGCCAGCGGCACCGAGACGCCGGCGGCGATGGTCGGCGTGATCCGGCGCAGGAACACGAACACCACGACCATCACCAGGATCACGGTCGCCAGCAGCGTCAGCTGCATGTCCTGGACGCTGGCGCGGATGGTGCCGGTGCGGTCGACCAGGGTCGAAATCTCGAGGCCGCCCGGTATCCACGGCTTCAGTTCGGGTATCAGCGCCCTCACCCGGTCGACGGTATCGATGACGTTGGCATCGCCCTGCTTGGTGATCTGGATCAGCACCGCCGGCTGCTTGTTGAACCAGGCGATCGACCGGCTGTTGCGGACGGAATCCTCCACCTCCGCGACGTCGGCGAGGCGGACGAAATTGCCGTTCGAGCTCTTGATCACGATGTCGCGGAACTCGGCCGCGGTGCGCATCTGCCTGTTGATCGACAGCGTTTCGCTTTGGCGGCCGCCGTTGAAGATGCCGACCGGACCGAGCGGATTGGCGTTGATGATCGCCTGCCTGACGTCGTCGGTCGCAATCCCGGCATTGGAAAGAGCCACCGGATTGAGCGCGATGCGGACCGCGGGCTGGTCGGCGCCGCTGACGGTGACTTCGCCGACGCCCGGCACCTGCGAGACGCGCTGGGCGATCACGGTGTCGGCGATGTCGTAGATCGCGGCGGTCGGAATGGTCTTCAAGGTCAGCGCCAGCACGAATACCGGGGCCGCGGCGCTGTTGGCCTTGCGGAATCGGGGCAACGTCGGCAGGTCGCTGGGCAGATCGGCGAGCGAGGCGTTGATCGCCGCCTGCACGTCGCGCGCGGCGCGGTCGATGTCGCGGCCGATGGCGAATTGCAGCTGGATGCTGGTCGAGCCCAGCGAGCTCGTCGAAGTGATCTGGTCGATGCCGGCGATTTCACCGAGCCGGCGTTCCAGCGGCGCGGCCACCGTCGCCGCCATCACCGACGGGTCGGCGCCCGGACGCGATGCCGACACCCGGATCGAGGGAAAATCCACATTGGGGACGGACGCCACCGGCAGGAATTCGTAAGCCACGATCCCGATCAGAAACAGCCCGATCGCCAGCAGCGTGGTGCCGACCGGCCGGCGGATGAAGGGCTCGGAGATCGAGATCGATGCCATTACTGCATCCCCTCGGTGGCTCCCGCGACCGGCGGCAGTTCCGGCCCGGCCGGCGGAACCGCCTTTTCGATGCCGCGGTTGATCCGGTCGAGCGCGAGATAGATCACCGGCGTCGTATAGAGCGTCAGCAGCTGGCTCAGCAGCAGCCCGCCGATGATGGAAATGCCCAGCGGAAACCGCAGTTCGGCGCCGGTGCCGCTTTCCACCGCCAGAGGCAGCGCGCCGAACAAGGCCGCCATTGTCGTCATCATGATCGGGCGGAAACGCAGCAGACAGGCCTGCACGATCGCCTCGGTCGCCGACATGCCCTGATGCCGCTCCGCCTCCAGCGCAAAGTCGATCATCATGATGGCGTTCTTCTTGACGATGCCCATCAGCAGGATGATGCCGATCAACCCGATCACGCTGAGGTCCTGGCCGAACAGCATCAGGGCCAGGATGGCGCCGACGCCCGCCGAAGGCAGCGTCGAGAGAATGGTGATGGGGTGAATGTAGCTCTCGTACAGCACGCCGAGCACGATGTAGATGGTGACGAGCGCCGCCAGGATCAGCCAGGGCTGTCCCGCCAGCGATTTCGAGAATTCGGCGGCGTCGCCGGCATAGATGCCGACGATGCTGCCGGGCATGCCGATCCGCGTCTCGATCGACTTGACGGCGTCGACGGCGTCGCCGAGGGCCGCCCCCGGCGCCAGATTGAAGCTGAGCGAGACCGCCGGGAATTGCGCCTGGTGTGAAATCGCCAGCGGCGCGGTGGTGCGCGTCAGCGTCGCGATCGCCGACAGCGGCACCTGGGCGTCGAGCGCGCCCGGCAGATACAGCTTTGAGAGAATCGACGGATCGCGCTGGTACATCGGCAGGGCTTCCAGAACCACCCGGTACTGGTTGGCCTGGCCGTAGATGGTCGAGATCTGCCGCTGCGCGAAGGCATCGTTCAGGGTGTCGGTCACCGCCTGCAGGCTGACTCCGAGCTGGCCGGCGCGCTGGCGATTGATGTCGAGCGCGGCGCGCAGGCCGCCATCCTGGGCTTCCGAGGAGACGTCGCGGAACAGGGAATCGCGGCGCAGTTCGTCGACCAGTCTGGTGGCCCACTGCCCCACCAGCACGGAATCAGTGCCGGTCAGCGTGTACTGATATTGCGAGCGGCTGGACTGGGTCGAGATCTGCACGTCCTGCACCGGCTG
>Ga0182014_10004285_pt1 | contig 16478 bp, 7 predicted proteins | sample 612S2DmetaG_FD_120489 | JGI IMG/M metagenome (GOLD analysis project Ga0182014, IMG submission 120489) | Permafrost microbial communities from Stordalen Mire, Sweden - 612S2D metaG | ecosystem: Environmental > Terrestrial > Soil > Wetlands > Permafrost | place: Sweden: Stordalen | collected... | reverse complement strand
TCCATAGGGTGGCAGACCGGGATGCGCACAAGTGGGAACTTTTCAGCGGGCTGGTACTGGGTCGTCTTCTCGAGTCCTTCGAGCGACAGAAGCGACTACTACACCTTCTACTTGAAGGACTATTCAATTAATAATGCAACTGCCTTGGCGGCACAAGCCGCAATCGGTCCTGGATTCCAGAAGGCCTCCACAATACTGTGGCTAATGAACCAGGCAGGCCAGAACCTTGCAATCTACCCCTATGAGGAAGCGGGAATCGGCGCTCCTGCACAAGTGATTACAGCAACACACACATTCACTTTCAATACCGTATTCCTGTTTCTCTCCGATCGCGCGTATAACACCGCGAACGCTACCGTGACAATCTCAGACCAGAACGATGGCGACAAGACGGTCGCGACCGGGCTGCTGAGTCAGACGGTTACCCAGGGCCTAGAGAACTGGATTCCGATACCTCTCAACAGCAACGTGACAACGGTGCCCGGCCACAAGTACCTGCTCACAGTGTCTGATCCGTCCGTCACTTGGACGACTGTGATGAGATACGAGATTGTGAATCCACCTCAAGCTGGATTCCAGAACCAAACTCAGACCTTACTTTTTCAATTGGCTAACGTCGACTGGACTCAAGGGCTTCGGAACTGGGGAGGGATGACAAGCACTGGCAATGATGCCGTCACAACAGGCGGAATGAATGCCGTCAGGTTCTCGCCCAGCACGAATGAAACCCTGAAATCGGTGCAGATTCTCATGTATAGCACCTCGGCAGCTTCTAGGAACTACAGCTCTGGGACATTCTCCGTCCAGATTTGGGGAAGCAAACCTGATGGGTCAGCGCCGGAAGGTCCAGTCCAACAGCAGGTGAGCGTCCCGGCGGCCAGCGTACCGCAAAACGGGCTCCTGAACGTTACGGGGTTCGATGCCTCAGTGACTGGAGGGAAGGATTACTGGATTGTCTTCTCGGCAAGCTCCACCGAGCGCTTCACCTTTGGCCGCCTGACCAGCCCCTTCGAGTTTCTGGTGCTTGTCTCAGGAAACGGTGGAGCGTCCTGGAGTATTCCGTCGGAGGGACCTACGGAATTCGCATTCACCATAGCCCTCTCGAAGGAGACCATCGGAACATTTGTCGCCGGCTCTACAGGGGCCTCTCTAACACCTGATAGCCTATTCGCACAGCCATTTGTCGCCTCATCTAACACTACTGTAGAGGGAGTCTACATTGGTCCTCTTACGCCAGGGCCGCACCTGCTTGTCTCGATAAATCCGACAGGTGCCGGTGGCAAACCAGCGGTGTCTCCTCTCGGTTCCGGAGTGTACGATGCAGGCAACATCACTCTTGACTACGGCCCTGAGTTTGTTCAATTCTCGTCAGTGGCCCATCTACAAAAAGGTCAGGAGTACTGGATCGTGATACGCCCTATTGGAGGGGACTATCAGGTAGGTTCCCTAATCTATCTGGAGGGCGCGCCAAGCGTGCCTTCCAATTCGAGCGACGTGGTTTCAGATGACAACGGCCTCACGTGGAAGGTGCTTGGAAACACTACGACGCTGATATCGGAGTATCTCCTAGAGACACCTCCGACACAGCCCCCACAATACAACACTCAGGTCCTGTTCAGCGACCTTTCCACAAACCACGATTTCTCAGTCTCTAGTGGCCCCTTGCAGGGATGGAATGCCTACATACAATCGTCCGAGTTATCGACGTTCAATGGAGTCGCGCAATGGCTGTCCAATCTCACTGGTAGAGGATTCGAGTTCTACACCACCGCGCAGACAAACGTCGTGAGCCAACTCAACTTGCAACATCTCATAATCCTGCCGTCTGCGAATTCCACTCTGACATGCCAAGATTTCTTGAGTCAGGAGGAATCCTCCGTGGCTTCGGGGGGCGCTCAATTCACCTATGCACCTCTGTCCCTGCTGCAGAGGTGCAGTTCCAACGGCGTATCTGACCTGGCCAAACAGCTTAGCTACGTACCCTACGCAGGGAACGTCTTTGGACTAAGCACATCAGGCGACATACTAGTTATCGGAGACAACCAAGCTGCCAACCTTGCGAACTATCTGTCGAATGCATTCGACACGACTTATCTCAACTCCACCGACAATCCTAATCTTCAGATAGGGTCCAACTTATCTTCGTTCGGGGCCATTCTCTGGGTCTCTTCGAGCAACGAACAAGTCTCCGCTGCAGTTGCCGCGCAGCTAGGGCGATACGTGCTGGAGGGGGGTGAACTCCTAACAACAGACCCTCCGATTGCCAACCTGAGTACGCTCGCCATCCCCAACAGGGCTAATGCATCCGGAACATCCATCCTGAATTCTTCTTCATTCCTACAGACAGCTCTCGCCCATACCACATACGCGGAAGAGTCCTTCCAAGAGGAGACCACCAACACGAGCGTGAATGTGCGATCTTCCGACTTGTCCATTTCAGCTCGCGTGATTGGTCTCGGAAAGGTGATTTCCATCGGCTTTGCGACCTCATCCTTCATCCAAATCAGTGCTCAGACCGCGGTCATATCGAACATCCTCGCCAGCGCAGTTGGGGCTCAGACACCATTTTGGTACGAACTTCCCGATCTTCAAGCTGGTTCGGGTGACACGTACACGATTGAAGGGACTTACGGCCATCCACTCGTTGTGTGGGTTTACAACCCTGCCACGTCGCCGTCCAACTTCACACTCGACTTAAACGGAACTTACTATGGCGTTCCCTTCTCCTGGAAGGCAATTGAGATACCAGGTCTCGGAACGACTGTGGGAGTGGGTTCGAATGTAACTATCAGGACTATGGTCCCGGCCGGGACCCTCATTGGGGTCGTCGTCACACCGAGGAATGAACCGCTGATAGGTTACTCCTCGGCCGTGGTGCAAACCCAGTTTGCCTACCCGGATCAGTCCCTCTACTCCATTACCGGGACCCTTAATCAGTCGGTTCTTGTCTCAATCTCAACAAACAACTCCGTGAGCCGAATCCTCCTCAACGACAGGACGAGCCTTCCACAGACTCAGTCTCAGGCTCAACTCTACAACGCTACTTCGGGGTGGTACTTTGACAGTGGTACAGATACCTTGTTCATCAAGTACCAGTCAACAGGCCTTGATACTCTGCGCTTCCTCTACTACGCTGCGCCGGCATCGACTCCCAGCGTACTTCCACAGCAGACCTTAATCACATTATTTGAAGCTCTTATCGCCATAGAGGTAGCAACCTTCGCGTTTCTGGCTCTTAGAAGAAGAAGGCACGGACCGAGAAAACAAGAGACAACCAACATCTAGGCTACGTAGTATTCTGGCGCTTCGGTTAGGGCCGATGCCACTTGCCATGGGTGGTTCCCATTTCCTACCAAAAAGACGACTCGATGGCATCGGGTCATGTCCGACCTGACTGCCAGGTTAGGTCCTGTTCGAGTCAAACGAAGGATCGGGGACCGGATCAAGCTTAGAGTGCCGCAACAGAACATCTGCGCGGGCGAGGTTGAAGAGCAACCTTTGACCGAGGGGAGCGTCCCCCTTGGGGAAGACCAATCGCCCGATTCGGTACATATCCCTATACCGGCCGAAAGTCATCACGTTTCGACTCCATAGCCCCTTTCTTCTGGATACCCTCACCTTAACGAACTTGTGGGGCGGAATGGATTCGGGATACTCAAGAAATCTGTACTTCCCGAGGGCCCTCGCCCTGTTCCAAATGTCCCAATCCTCGAACCAATTGACGTCTCGCCAGCCGAGGCTTCGAAGCAAGTCGGCCGGTCCAATCGTTATGTTTGACCGCTCGTCGACGGCCGTTCTCTTTGTCGCGAGTATCATCCCCTCGTAATCTCGGTGATACCTGAGTAGGAGGTCTCTTATCCCGGGGGCGGAAAACACATCATCACAATCAACGTGTGCAAGTATGTACTTACCGCGACTCGCCTCCAGAGCAATCTGCCTGCCTCTTCCTCGCGTACACCTCCTTTCGATGCAGCTAATCAGCCCTCTCTGTTGATAATCATGAAGTATCTCCATGGACCCATCGTTGCTCAGATTGTCTACCACAATGACTTCAATCGAAACGAGATCGGAGAGCGCAAGGACGCTGTCAAGACTTTCTTTCAGCCGTTCTGCATCGTTGTAGCACAGCATGCATATCGAATAGTCCACCATGACCTTGCGAATCCATCTCGCCGATTCCAAACTGATAAACCCTTTCTGCCGGGCTACGTCGGCAGGCTTCCAAGCACGCGTTTCGGTTTCCTGATTCAATCCTACGAGGGTCGCTTGGAATTCTGACGAATCTTTTTCCCAGATGATGGACCTCTCTACTGGCTACGGACAGGTGTAGAGGCAAGAAGCAAGAGGAAGCAAGAGCCAAGCTTAATCGCCTGCCGCTCATTCCCATGAATTGCTGTAATCCCCGGAGAAGGAAATTCCCACTTCAAGGGCTAGGGGGTTTTCCGCCTCTCTGATACCTCGGTCACGGGCATCCGACTCATCGCAGCCTCGAGGATTCCGGCGCGACCTCCCTTTTGCATGAATCTTGGTAGACACCACTGGTGCTGAACTTCGAAGTGCACGCTGTTCGGATTCTAGACGTTCCTGAGCACCCTCGCCAATTCCTTCCCCACGACCCGCCAGTCATGCTGTTCAATCACTAGCTTGCGTGCATTCCTACCTAACGATTCGCATAGTTCAGGGTTACTGTTCAGCTTCGCTATCAATTCGGGATACTTACTAAAGTCGTCTTCAATGATGATGTTCCTTCCATCTTCGACATCCAGACCTTCGGCCGCCTTCTTGCTCGCGATTATGGGTCTCTCACAAGCCATCCATTCGAGGATCTTCAAGCGGGTACCGGATCCGAACCTTAGTGGTGCTATACAAATCGAAGCCGCGTTGATATAATCAACCACATTCTCAACGACACCGAGTACAGCAATCCCACGACCTGGAGGCACCTTCAGCTTGTCAGTCCTCCTCCCAGTGAACACAAAAACTGATCTCGGATCTAGTTTCCTAGTCTTCGGGCAAATTTCACTCATTATTGTGTTTGCGGCGTCCCGATTCGGAATGTACCCGTAGCTTCCCATGAACAGTATTATGTTAGCGTCTTGCATTGAAAGTGCTCTCTTCACTGCTGTTCCCCTATCCTCAATCCTTCGAAATCGCCGGGTATCGACGCCGTTCGGCACTACCGAGACCTTATCCTGAGCCACTCTGAGACTCCCACAAAGTAGAGATTTGTCGCCAGTCGAGGGTATTGTGATATGACTGTAGGCTCTGCAGCAGAGAGTCTCATACGCCCTCACCCGTTCCCATTCTGAAGGTTTCACAGCATCGTACTGTCTCAGTATGTCCCACTCGACATTATGTTCGTCGAGAACGATGGGTCTCAGACTCAGTCCGAGAAGAAACCCACACCACGCTGTGTATAGCTGCTGCACGTAGATGACGTCGTAATCCATCGTTTTTCTTAGGTCCCGCATGGATGCCAATGACCGAAGACCATATGACATCGCGCTGCTCAAGTGCAGAGGATAGCTGTACTCGGGTCCGTTTAGCCACCTGCATTTCTGAAGCTCGAGCCCAGGCTGCATTTGAAGGGACTTGACCGCCGGAACCAGGACTCCAACTCGTGCGCCCGCCTGGCTGAGACCTTGGATGAGGCCGTGAACCCTTGCCTCAGCGCCATATTCAGGATCTCCCCACGGTTCTTGGGTAATGAAGAGGACCTTCATGATTGGTCCTCAACTTCAGATTCATGGACATCATTAACAATCCTCAAGCAAGTTGTTTCACCGCGTGACATCACTCGCCGGCAGTCCCCCTCAGTAGAAACCAAATGAGACCTCTCGCGCGACAAGATCCCACCACCAATCTTGCATCTCTTGCTCCCGATGGTGGGTACCACAGAATACATTGGTTCAAAGTGACCAGGGAGGACCAAACTCTAGATTGAGCAATGACGCGATTTCCACATTCCAATTCACATTTCTCACTGATTCCGCCTCGCGCTTCAGGGCACGAACCATTTTTCATATTCTCACGCAAGAAGAAGTATCCCGTTTCACATGCGATGCCTCTAGAAAACACACAACGGTAATAAACAGTCCGTCCTGCAACCAGTCCCAGACGAGATTGAGGTGATGCGCAAATGAGATTCGGAAAGGCCGATAACGCCTTTCAAAGGTTCGTTATGCGAACCAAATATCTGAGGTACGTTGCGAAGAAAGTTCATTTCCGATATACCTCTGCGGTTGATCAGGATACTCGGATTGTCTTGCGGTTCGGCACAGATGACCATTGGGTGGCGAGCGAGATATTCGATTCAAGACCGTACGAGAGATACTTTGCGCCAGAAGCTGGGAAGCTAGTGGTTGACGCAGGAGCAAACATAGGTTGCTTCACCTTAAGGTCAGCAGGGCTCGTTGGGAAATCAGGGAGAGTCATAGCCTTCGAACCGTCTCGTAGGAGTTACTCAATCCTTGTGAAGAACACGAGGCTGAACGATCTGAAGAACGTACTGGCCCTGAATTTCGGCCTTGGGGAGAAAGAGAGAGAGATACAGCTCTGGCTCCACAACAAGTCTGTATTCGATTCAACAATCAAGGTGGAAAGAAATGATGTGAAACCACTGGGCGTCGAACGGGTGCAGATAAAAGAACTAGACGACGTCTTGGAAGGGCTTGAAATCGACAAATTGGATTTTCTTAAACTTGACACCGAAGGGACTGAACTTGGCATCTTGAAAGGTGCGACGAGGAGCCTGAATCGGTTCCATCCTAAGATAGCAGGGGAGGCTCATCCTGGGTGGAGCGACTCAGGCGCGGCTCTCCTCGAATATCTCAAGACCTTCAACTACAAAGGAAAGGTGGAACCATCTCCGATAAAAGAGGCGGAGTTCTTCTATGCTTGGTAGGTTCAGGTCCTCCCAAGCTCCCATGTCAGTGGTTTGCCCGACCGTTACTCATGCGGGATTCTGGATCTGAGGTGCCTGCTCCTGAAAACGAGTAGTCCGACAGCCAATACGGCAGTCGTGCCGACTCCAGCGACGAGAAGCGTGGTCGTCGGGAGCGCCGGTACTATGTTTTTGGTGAAGGATGCCGTCAGCGTGCCGTTGGAATCAGCGAACACGACCGTCGAGAGTTGGCTTGGCTGGGCTACACTAATGAGTCCAGCCACATCCCACCCCGAGAAAGAGCAGCCTACGCCAGAGGAACCCTCCACCTGGAAGTTGTCACCCGAGTCCTCCCAGTTGGCACCGGATGGAATAGTGCTCCCACACTCTACAGGACTCGCCACAATCAGGATGGAATACTGATTCTGATAGGTCGTGGTTTGTGTGCCGCCTGGAGTTGCCGTTCCAAGGACCCCAGTTGATGCGAACCACCGCTCTGACCCACCAGAACCCGAGAGCGGATTGGACAGTGACCATGGCGTTCCAAAGTCGAGCCACTGGACCGTGGGATTTCCAGTCACCGTGTAGGTCGTCGGCGTCCCTAATGTGACATAGCTGAGGACCGGAGCCTTGACATAGGGCGCGGCACCTCCAACGATGACGTACGAGAATTGTTGGCCGACCTGTTCGTAGTAGGTCACGGAGAATGCTGGACATGTCTGCTCCTGACAGGTCGTGAACGAGACCGTGCTCAAGATAGACTCCTCAGAATCGAAGCCATACCTGACATTCGGAGAGGCTGAAGCGACCGTTACTGTCAGCTGGCACGAGGGCAGTGCGGTGAATGGGTGTGGCTTGCCGTCACCTGAGAGCGATGTTGGTGAGATAGAACAACCTGCGAGCGTGAAGTTGTCGGGCGTACCTTGCTGCTCCGCAAGAGCGAGTGTTATGGGCTGGGTTACCGGCACCGAGAAAGTCGCCGTGATACTCCCGGCGCCGAGAATCGTTACTGTCGTGGACGCTTTGCCAGGAAAGGCGAAGGTAATCCCTCCCGCATTGGCCGTCCACATGTTGAAAAGATAGCCGTCGTTCGGGGTCGCGGTGATTTGGAGGGATCCATAGCTTTCCCAGACCTTAGAGCCTGAGGGATCTGTGCCGCCAACTCCTGTAGGACTTACAATGAAACTGATCTGAAACTGGTCGGTGAAACTCGCCGTATCCTGATTACCTCCGATCTCTTGGCTGAAGCTACCCCCCTGCGATAGCGCCCACTGCTCCGTCTGGGACACCGCGACAGGACTCGCCACATTCACTTGCGACCGATAATCGAACCAAGCCGTGCAACTCGCGACCCCTCCTAGTTTTGTGGTTGAGATTGAGCATCCCGTCTGGCCGGTCCTGCCCAACTGCGTTCCAGACACATGGATGATGAGATCCGCGTCCCAAGTCCCCGGGTTAACTGGTTTTGCTCCGTAGGAGTTGAGGAGCTGCTGATATGCCGTGAGCTGGACCCCGGAGCACGTTCCGGTCGAGCAAGAGGATTGCGGCGGTGAGGTGGAGTTGAAGGACCCGGAGGCCGAGAACCCATTCCGAATGTCACCCGAGTTCGAGAATGACAGGGTGAACAGGCAGGATGGAAGCATCACAACAGAGCGCGGTTTGCCGTCGCTGGGGAAGGTCGACGGGCTCGAAGAGCACCCATTGACCGTAACGTTCGCGCTCGGCGCAGAATTGATCATGGCTATGGAAATCGGCTGAACGACAGCCGCCGTCGAGGTCGCCGTCGGACATGCGCCCACACAACCCCGGATCGCATCGACGAACCAGAGCGCAGATTCGCCGGGACTGAGGACCCAGCTGCCCGTATTCGTGTTCGTCTGCGGTGAGGAGTAGACATGATAGGCGACCGCATCTGTGACCCACGCTGAACAGGTCGACTGGATGAGGGTGAAATTGCCCGGTGCGGTTACGCTCGCGCACGATTCAGAGCCAATCCCAACTATAACGAAGGTATCTGTACTCGTCGTGGAGAACGTCAAAGAGCAGCCGTCGATGGAATTGCAGTCGTTGAAATCATACCTTGGAATGCTCGGACTAGTGTCGAAGGGGGCGGTCGTGTTTGCTCCCTTCACGCTGTACCCTATCATGTCCCACGATGACTCGGAGCTGTTGGTCGTACCCGTGATTGTGGTGGTCCCGGATACGGGCGCTATTGCGTAATCTTCCCATACCATGGTGCCGTCGCCGCTCTCGGGATTGGTGGTGTAGGCGTATCTCTGCTGAAATGACATCCCTGGCCACGCACTCGTCAGAGAGGTCAGGATTCCGTATCCCCCGCCGCGTGACAGAACACTCTCGGGGCTGAGAGCCACCTGGACGACCACGAGATCGCCTTGAGTAACCTGCAGCCCTATCGACTGACGTGAACAGCTGTTGCATCCGGTACTACTGGACGCATCGAGAGACAGGGGGTTTCCTGAGACGGCGGAGTGAGACTGCGCGGGGAGATAGAAGACTAGGATTAGGGCGAAGGCTATGATCATCGCAGTGGCTCTCCTCCTCTGCGAAGCGTTCACGTTGCTGACCCGGCCAACGTACTATAAGTACGCTTAATGAATTCACCTTAACGACGGAGTTCATCGCTATCAGCAGGTCCTAGGACGAGCGGGTGCGCCCATCGCATGTCCCAGTTAGTTTCTTTAGGCAGACAGCTGGGAGCTTGGAGACCTTGTCGAGGCAGAGTGAAAGATGAGGGTGTGCATGGTCGCAGACAAACCGCTCCCTCAGGATAGACCTACCGGGATAGGGGTGGCCGCCTACGGCCTAGCACTGGCCTTGTCGAGGCGTGGCGTCACCGTAGACTACCTCTGTAGAGGCCTAGACGGAGGCGTGGAGTGCATCAATAAATGCCTCACAATCCACACTCTGGACCACTTCTCAAGAGACAATGCCGAGGCCGTCTATCGAGTCATAAGGCAGACGGGATGCCGCGTGGTTCACGTCCACTCCAGCTCGGCCTTCCCTTCGGTGCTTCTTTCAAAGCTTCTCGGCCGAATCGTCGTAACTCACTCCCATGATACAGAATCCCTGCGCCCGCTTCGACAAGGTCTCCTGCGGCAGGCAGGAGTGGACTTGAGTAATCGGATTATCGCTGTGAGCAAGGAGACGCAGAGGAAGGTTATCAGAACTCACCACGTCCCCCCTAGCAAGGTCGAGGTTGTCTATAACGGGGTGGACACAGGAGTATTCCGGGTCATCAGTGCCGACGAAGATAGGTCAATCAATCAGGGATTGAGCAGCCGCGATGGCCTCATTCTCTCAATCGGAGCGGTTCAACGAAGGAAGGGTCAATGGAGAGTAATCGAGACCCTCCCGGCAATCTTGAAGGAATGGCCCCACCTCGTTTACCTCAACATCGGTGCCATCTACGATCCGGATTACAGGGATGCGCTGATCCAGAGAGCCGGAGAACTGGGAGTAGGTCAGGCTGTTAGATTCATGACGGGCGTTTCAGAAGAAGAGTTGGTCTCGATCATCAATCTCGCCACGGTTTGCGTTCATCCCTCGGTTCGGGAAGGATTTGGGCTCGCAGTCGTGGAGGAGATGGCATGCGGCAAGCCCGTGGTCGCGTTCGACATCTCTGCACTTCCTGAAATCGTCGAAGACGGAGTCGACGGCATACTGGTAGCACCCCAGAATCCTGAAGGAATAACGAAATCCCTCCTCAATCTCTTGAATGACCCTTTGTTGGCCAAGAGAATCGGCGAGGCCGCCAGAGAGAAAGTCGCGACAAAGTTCACTTGGGATCTGGCTGCTATCCAGATGGAGAGAATCTACCAGACTCTCCTCTCTAATGGATAGAAGGTGAGTACCTAGCAAGGGCGCAGTCAGCGTTGGCTAGTCTGAGATTTAGGTGCGAACTGACAAGAATGACCAAGAACGAGATGGCTGCGCAAGCACCTCTTCCGCATTTGGCCTTCATGCGTAGGGCCAGCTTATCGGGGTCTGATCTTCCGCATCGCTTAAATCAACCAAATCCCAGCTCGGGAGTGAAAGACCCATGAGACGACTCCATGCCGGCCTTGATTTCTCCTGTTTTCGCCCCGGTTACACCAGCTGCCCCAGAGCGGCCGAGAAGCTCGCAACTGGATTCTGGTCTGGGTTGACATTCGGAACACCCGGGAAGATTGGTGTTAGTTCCTAGGTGAGATTACGTTGAACAATGGAGACAAAGAGACCGACGAAGTCAGGGGCGCGCAGAGACGGAAGTTCCTGACGATGGGTGTTGTGGGTGCTGCCGTCGTGGCTTCTGCGGCCGGCGTCGACCTCCTGAGACTTCCGCACAAGTCCTCGAGTTCGACCGGAACATCCCAATCGGCTCAGCCGGCGTCCCAAGGTTCGAGCGACCCGACGTTCGATGCGAACGGCGTTCAACTTCCATCTCTGACATCAGACCCTCCCCATAGAGAAGGCTCGATTTACTTCCGTTCCGACTCGTTGCAGGTGAGGTTGGATGACGGAACGTCTTACTACAACCTATCGAAGAACCAGATATTCAGCAAGGGCGGTGTCGTCCTGTCGCCGACTCCTCAGACGATCGTTATCTGGAGGGCCCCGTTCCCCTGCACGGTCACGGCCGTAAAGGCATACCAAGACGTCGGAACGGGAAGCGTGGTCACCGCCTCCGATGGTCCTGCAGACCTCCTTCACAGTGATCTCGCGATTTCTTCGACTGCGACCTGGCAAGATGGTGGACCTCTCGCAAAGACCGCCGTGTCTGCGGGGGATTCGATTGCAATAAGGGTCGTTTCCGTCTCAGGTTCGCCGAACTATCTGGCGATCCAGGTAGAGTTGACCCAACCATAACACCTACGAGTGGGTGATTTAGACGAGCACCTTCGTTCCATCGACCGAAATTCCGCTCATCTTCGGAGGAATAGTGGCATGTGGACTTCCAGGAGATGAACTGACGGGCCGAGTAGACCTCCCGCTCCAGACTACCGCCTATGCCAGCATGACCTTCTCGATTCCGGCCGCAGAATCGAGCATACAGGTGGCGCTATGCATGGTGCAGGTCGGAAGCCCGACCGCTCCCATCACGGTCAATCTATACGACAGCACTGGAACATTGCGCGCTTCCGGGAGTATCTCGCCCAGCCAGGTGCCCGAGGGTTCGGCAGGATGGACACAGTTCGTCCCCCTTGAACTCGCGCAGCCTCTGCCGCAAGGATACTACACCTTGGTGGTGAGCAGCCCTCTGAGCAGCTCGACCAACTACTACCTCATCTACATCAACTTCTATGACAGCTTCAACGACACCAACGCTACTGCAGGATACATCCCGCCTCCAGGTTACTACGGAAACAGAGGGTCGCCTGTTGTCTGGGTCAAAGACGCGGACGACAATGACCTCACAATCTTCCCGTTTGGACGGACGGGTGACATCAGTTATGTGGGGAACGGAACCTTCGTGGCGTCGTCGAGCTACCAGGTGAACTGCTTAGTCCCGTGGCTCTCCGACATGGAGTATCTTCTACCACCTTACTCCGCTCAGTTCGTCCTGACTGACACGACCGCAAATGTGGTCGTAGGAAGCGCTCCGGCCTCTCAAGCCTACAACTCGCACGGGCTGATGGGGTTGATACCTTTGCAACTCCCGAGTCCAGTGAACATGGTCGCAGGACACACCTACTCTATCTCAATACAAGAAAGTGGGAATGCGGCCTCGACGTCAGCTTACCCAATCCTGATCAGAGGGTCGACCGTAAACCCTGCCAAGGCCGGCCCGAGCGGCTCGGCGTCTTACTGGCTCGGGGAACTTGCCCTCTCCGACTTCTCAGAGTACAGGGTCCTCGATTATGCCGGAACAACCACCACAGGGCAGAATGGCCATGGAGGGATAGGCGGCGTCGACGAGGTAGGTGTGAGGATAGTCCCTCGCTTCAATGAGATCATCACCCAGATCATGCTGAAGATGTCCAACGCTCAGGGTGCTCCAACCACATCAGGTTACTATCCCAGCGGTACCCCCGTCACAGTATCGCTCTATGCCAGCAACGAGTCTGCGCCTTCACCCGCGTTCGCAAGTCCCGCCGGGAGTCCGCTCGCATCCGCAACATTTGACAGCGGGGCAATCCCGCTGGTGGGCTTCCTCGACGCAAAGGTCAATTTTAGGGTGACCGCCAACACCCCCTATTGGATCGTCTGGAGTTCGCCTGCGGCATCAAACAGCAGTTACGATTGCCAGAGGTGTGTGAGCCCTTTCAGGAACCTCGCGCTCGCCAGTCAAGATAACGGAAAGAGCTGGTCGTTCTTCGGACAAGGTCCGACCGACCTAGCATTTGCCGCTATCGCCTCACAAGAGACCTTGGGCAGTCCATACGACAACACCATCGGAAGCAGCATAGGCGCGAGTGACCTTGTCGCACAACCGTTCATCCTCTCGCAGAGCGCGGCGGTCAACGCCATCTACGTCTCTGCGTCAGGTGGCACCTTGACAGCCACGGTCTATCCTGACAACGGTTCCGGAACCGGCCCTGACACGTCATCTCATTTGGGGACGGGTAGCTTCAATACAGCATTCCAGTATTTCTACTCCGGGATCATAATTCCTCTTACGGCCTCTGCGACCGTTCAAGCCAACACGAAATACTGGATAGTCTTCTCATCCCAGAATAGCTCTAGCGTCAGCTTGGCGACGTACTGGTCGAGGCCGGCGGACCCCGCGGTGCCGGCCGGTTTCGAGGCGCTGACCTCTTCAAACGGCGGCGCGTCATGGAGCGCTGCGGGCCCGGAAGTGACGACTGCCATCTTCATGGTGGGCGTCCAGCCGGCCGGAACATTGGTCCCAACGGCTTCAATAGCCGAAGCCCTCGCTTCAAGAGGAATGACCACGTACTCGCTGGTGGCCTACGGACAACCACCCCTGTCGTCGAGCGATGTAGGTTACTATCTGTCGCAGGGATTCAAGGTCTATCCTTGGCAGGACGGCTCCAATGGCTACACCTCGGACCTGCTCAAGATGGTGCAGAGGTTCGTCGCGGGTGGGGGAGCGGTTCTCGGGCCCACCTATGGCTGGGGTTACGCCACCCAGTTCTACAACCTAGGGCGCGGATACCTGTCAACCCTGTACCCTAGTGAGCAAGAGTACTACCTTACCAGCGGATCACTCTCACCCGCTCAATCATATGGATACAACGGAATCGTGATTGACGCCCCAGAGCTCGTGGCTGAGTGGCTCTGGATGTATTCGCAGATCGACGCGAACGTCGGGCTTCAGAACCTCCTTGGAACTGCCGGCTGGGTGAACTCGGACCACCCGGTCAACTACGGAGGGGCGGCAGGCGCATCGGGAGGCCACAACATGAACACCTATGTCAGATATGTCAACAGTCCGCTCGGGCTGTACCTCAAGGACGTAACTTCCGCTGGATTGCACACCAAAGACAGCACATCATGCCAGCTCTGGTCGCTAAGAGGGTCGTCGGCCAGTTATACCGCTTCGACGTGCAAGCCGTCCTTACCGTTGGCCACGGACTTGGACACCTACCACCACACTCCGTTCGAGACCTCATCGTTCGGGGTGTACATGGCCGCCTCGAATGCATCTCTTGAGTATCAGCTCCTTTCCTCGATTCAGACGAAGGCACCGGCCTTCGCTCGCACCGCCATGCCACTGAACGTAGTTCAGCTCGTTCCTAATTACTTCTCCTCGGTCCTGGAAGTGACATCATCAAGCATCTATGATGCTTCGACCGGACAGGTGCTGCTCAGCTACGGCGGCGCACTGACCTGCTGCCCATTCTTCAACTTCGCAAATCCGCTCGACAACAGTTCCAATCCGGGACGCTCAGGTTTCTACGAAGTGGCAACGGCAGCAACGGTCCTCGACTTCTGGACCCGTGTGGTTCCCACCTTCGCCCACTATCCAATCATGGAGGCGGACACCGACCCTGGCTCGATCCAGGCTCAGGTGGAAGCAACCCCGTGGACCCATTTTGCCTCGATCTATAGCAGCATGCAGTATGTTGGCGGGTTCTACGGCTACGAGCAGAGCGGATTCAAGACGCTGGTCATCGACCACAACTTCGGGAACCTCTCGACCTGGTCTGGACTGAGTGCGATATGTCAGTCGTGGGGTACCGACTCGTATGCCTCACTCTCCGGACAACATCTTTCCGAGTTTGATGTCATCTTGGGTCTTCCCAACAGCAGTGAGGACCCCGACTACGCCGCCGACCTGGCGCTTTTGGAGACCTACGTAAAGAACGGAGGAAGCCTCATCCTCTACACCTCGAGTGGAGCGCCTAGTAGCCTGACAGGGATAGGCACGACCGCAGTCTCAATACCATACGGTCATCCCATAACCCAGCCCTATGCTGAGGCGGATCTGAACGCAGCCCTTCCTCACGGCTATGGCTACATCAACGCACTCGGTTCTGGTCAGGTCATCACGCTCTACGCCAGCCGCTACGGGGATGGCTTTGGAGTTGGAGATAGTTCGAATGGAGACGGAGCCTGCGACGGGCTCTCGTCCGGCCTCGCCTACCTGACTCTGAATGCGGTCCTGTGGGCATCGGGTCGGTCGACGCCAGCACTCTACCTTCCAAACTACGTGCAACGCACTTCATGGGCTACACCTCTGAATAGCAACGGAGAGGGGGGAAACTCACCGATAATCGTGTCGGTCTGCGGAACTCCCGGTGGCCTCAAACTTGTCTGGTTCTCAAACACGAGCACGGCCCCCGAGACGGTTCAACTTGGGTTCTCGCAGGCATTCTTCGAGACACCCAGCCAGTGGGAGGCATACAACGCCAACTCGAAAGGTGTCCAGGCGAGTGGAAGCAGCGACGTTGTGCTCGACGTGAGCATACCCGCACAAGATTGGATGCCACTCTATCTGCAACCTTCGCAACCCCCAGCCACAACGACCACCAGGGTAATGATCATAGAGTAGGCGAGACCAAATGAGATCCACATTGTGCGGGAAGTTCAAGGCATCGACCGCGCTGGAGCGCTCCTGTCTCTCTTTGGTTCTGCTGCTCCTGCTGGTCTCTGCTTCGCAAGCCTCCGCTAACACTGGTACCGTCCATCTTTCAAGCGCCTACAACTACCGAAGCGTTACCTACAACACGTACGTCAAGTGGGCGGGCGATCTCTATGGCGACCGTCTCAACTACGGCCTGGGCTCCGACTCCCACATCAACTTCACCAACTTCTCCATGGGTTCCCCGAGCAACCCCTCCTGGACCTTCGGAGTGGTCTCTCAGGGCGGGAACGTCACCATAAGCGCCATACAGGAGAACTACGTCAGGCTCTCGGCAGCGACCACGTCTCCTGGCGCCCTCACCGTGACTTTCTACTACGCTTCCCTGCCCGCGGAGGTCGTCATCGCGGCACCAGCCAACACCAGCATATCGAGCTCGAGTTACTACACGACTTACAGCGCGTGGGCGGCTTCAGCCGCTCCGGCAATCTACAACAATGCGGGATCAGACTACCTGATGATCAGGTCCACTTACTCAACTCCAGTCATACAGATTCTTCAGATGACAGCAACGACCTCCTCTTCCACCTCGACTTCGGCCTCCGCGAG
>Ga0182014_10004284_pt1 | contig 16479 bp, 9 predicted proteins | sample 612S2DmetaG_FD_120489 | JGI IMG/M metagenome (GOLD analysis project Ga0182014, IMG submission 120489) | Permafrost microbial communities from Stordalen Mire, Sweden - 612S2D metaG | ecosystem: Environmental > Terrestrial > Soil > Wetlands > Permafrost | place: Sweden: Stordalen | collected... | reverse complement strand
CGAACAATTCACCCTGCGACTCTGGCAAGCCGGCAGCGTCGGCCACGACAAGTTGGCCCAATTCGAGGTGCCGTGCGTGTCCCTGACCGAGGCTGCGTTGCACAACGGGCAGTTGACCATTCGCCGTAGCCCGTTGTTAGAAGTGCGGACGCTGGATCGCTCGGGCGTAACTCGCACCGACCTGCCGGGCGACGCCGCACCGTCGGCCGGCGCCGACGGCGGCACGGAGAGCCCGCTGGGCATCCGGCCGTTCGAGGCCTATAGCTTCGCGACCGTGCCCTTTACGGTGCGCCTGGCGGCGGCGCCGGTGGCGGCGCAGGTCACGGCCACGGTGCAAACGGTGCTGCGCATTGCGGATGACGAGCGAAGCCTGGAGAGCCGCATCGCTTTCGACGTGCAGGGCCGCCCGGTTTATCAATTGCAGGTGTTTCTGCCCGAGGATTTTCGCGTCGATCGCGTCTCGGCCCCCGGCGAGTTTGAGTATGCGGTTACTCAGCAGGACAAGCGGCCCTTGTTGACGATTTACCTAGCCACGGGCCAGCAAGGCAACGTGCCGGTGCTGATCCGCGGTAAACTCGGCCGCGAGGGAGAGCTCAAGGAGTTGCCGCTGCCGCGCCTGGACGTGCGCAGCGCGGATCGGCAGCAGGGCGACGTGGCCGTGCAGGTCGATCCGGCCTTCGACGTCGATGCCACGGACCTGAAACATTGCGAGAAGGTGCTGTTGGGCCAAGTGTACGCCTGGCTGAATCCGGAACAACGGCGCGTCGCCCGGCTGGGACTGCATTACACCCAAGGCGATTACGCCGGAACGCTGCGGCTTGCCCTGCGCAAGGCCGACGTGGTGTGCGACACGATCAGCAACGTGCGGGTGACCGACCGCGCGCTCGAAGAGCCGATCCTGCTGGACTTCACCATTAAGAACGCCGGCGTGCGCGAGCTTTCGTTCCTGCTGCCCGCCGAAATGGCCGGCAGCCGGATCAGCGTGCCTATGCTGCGGCAGAAGACCGTGGAACCGGTCGGCAAGGAGGCCGGCGCGCCGCTGCGCGTGCGGGTCGAGCTGCAGGACGAGGTGATGGACCAGCTTCGCATCCTGGTGGAAAACGACCGGCTTCTGACCCCCGGCTCGCACGAGGCGCCGGTTCCGACCGTCGAAATCGGCCGGACCAATCGCCGCTACGTGGCGATCGAAAGCGCCGGGCGCGACCCCGTGAAGGTTGAAGAAGAAAAGCTGCGGGAATTGGACCCCCTGGGCCGGCAGCAACGCGAATGGGAAATGCTCAAGGGCGTCCTCGGCCGGGAAATGACCCTGGCGTATCTCGTGGCGCCCGACGCGCGGCGGCCGCGGCTCTCGTTCCACACCGAAGCCCATGCGGCCGTGGTGACCGTGGGGGCGCGCATCGGCCTGGCCGAGACCACGCTGGTGCTCGACGCCAACGGGGCCTATCGGGCACAACAGGTGCTGCGGCTGGATAACACGACCGAACAGTTCCTGGAAATCCGCTTGCCCAAGGGCGCCGCGCTGTGGACGGCCCGGGTGGCGGGCGAGCCGGTCAAGCCGACGCGGCTCCCCGGCGCGACCGAACTCGGCAGCGTGCGGATTCCGTTGATCAAGACGGCCCCCGGCGACTTGTCCTACGACGTGGTGCTGAAATACGGCGGCAGAATGCCGGCCCTCGGCACGCTGGGGAACGTCGCGTTCCCCTTGATCCACTGCGAGAACATCCGTCCCGACCTGAGCCAGGTGCGGCTGTACGTGCCCGAAAAGTACCGCTGGTTCGACTTCGGCGGCACGATGCGGCTGGTGACCGAGGAGGTCGATTTGCAGGCCGGCTACCTCAAGTTCCAGACCAAGCAGACCGAGCAGATCATGGCCACCATGCAGCAAGGCGACAAATGGGCCAAAATCCGCGCCGTGGCAAACCTCAAGACGCAGCAGGGGCTGATGTCTCAATTCCGCTCCTCGCTTTCGTCGCAGAGCGCCAATGCGGAACTGCAATCCGAATTGGCTCAGAACGCCAACATCGCCAAGCAAGCCGATCAGGAGGCCAACAAGTTGGAGCAGGCGCCGGAACAGGCGGAGGCCCAAGACAACCGCCTCCAGCTCAACCGGCGGTTTCAAGGGCAGAAGAGCAGTCGGGCGCGGAACGTCGTCAACGACCTGGGCGGGAACTGGTCCGAGACGGTCGAGATGAAGCCGGCCGACAAATCGGGCAAGGACCAGCAGTTCGACAGCGATTGGCTGCGCAAGAACCAGATCGTCAATCCGCCCGCGCCGCCGGAACTCAACATGTCGAGCGGCTCGAAGCCGATGGGGAAGGCGGCGACGTTCGGATTTTCGGGAAGTACAAGCACGACGCCCTACGGCGGCACCGATAAGAAAGGCCTCGTCGACGCAGAGCGGCAGCAGCCTTCCGCCACTCAGGTTGCCCAGGGTGGTGAGCACAAGCTGGAGATAGAATTGGGATGGCGCAAGATGGACCAGCTTTACACCGATGGATCACGACTGGAAAAGAACTCCGTTTCCGTCGAGCGATATAAGGAACGGCTCCAACAACAGGCGGCTCGACAAGGAGGACAGAAGTACGATCCCTATGCGGCGAACGGTCGTCCACTGCCGCCCGGCGCGCCAGCAAGCAATGAGGCCATGCAAGGCAAATTGAAATTTGGCGTCGGCGTCATGTCCGACGTCGGGTTGGTCGTTGAGCGCGCAACGGCTCCCCCGGCCACGGCAACGCCGATCCTCGCTCCGCCGTCGGCCAGTGGACCGGGTTCGTCACCAGCCCCTGGAACGCTCCCCACAAGTGCCGCGGCCAGCGTAACGGCGGCCATGCAGCCCCCGGCCACGGGCCTAGCGAGCCTCGACTTCGAACTGCCCATGCGCGGCACGCTCTACCGCTTCACGACCCCGCGGGGTGCAGTGGAGATTACCGCGTGGTCGCTATCGGGCGACCTCTTGCGGCGGCTGGCCGAGATGGCGATCGCGGCCGTCGTGGCGCTGGTCATCTACTTCACCGCGCATCTTGTGGGCCGCGGCGGCTTCGCCTGGCTGGAGACGCGAGCCGGCTCGACGCTACTAATCTGCCTCGGCGTGCTATCGTGCCTTGGCGGCATCCTGCCGGTGGTCGGCCTGGTGGCCTTCGTGGCCGGCTGTGGGCTACTGGTTCATCACAGAGTACGTCGCGGACACAAGTGCTGAGGCGGTGAAACACGGTTTTCACCCATGGCGGTCTGCAGCCGGCAAGTATCCGTCGAAAAAGTCCCTGTCATCCTGGCCGCAGCGAAGGATCTCGTGGATCGCAGTTCGTTGCGAGATCCTTCGCTACGCTCAGAGATGACGGTTGCTCGTGAACGGTTACTATGTCACCGATAAGAACACGTTTACCGATAAGAACATGGCGGTTCCCACGACAGCCCCCACCTGATTATGGCTCCAGTCGAATCAGCAACTCTTTTTCCTCCCGCGACAGGGCCTTGATCGCTAACTCCCGCTTCAAGGCCATGCTGCGGCTGGGGTGCGATTCCTGGTAGATCAATTCCACGGGGAGACGACTGCGGGTATAGCGCGAGGCCGTCCCGGCGTTGTGCTGTTTGCAGCGGCGAGGCACGTTGTTGGTGATCCCGGTGTACAGCGAACCATCGGCACACCGCACAAGGTACAAGAACCATGACTGTTTTGTTGTTTTGGCCATCTTCCTCCGCACCCGACCCCGTCGGCTGGTTATCTGTCGGCTGGTTATCCGAATCAAGTGCGTTCTTCCGCTCTCGTGGCTACTGCCACCAATAGTTGATGTATGCGATAGAGCAACGACCAAAGCTCAGCCACAGCCGTGGGAGCGGGGGGTGACCGGAGCCGATGACGTGATCGCACTCACCTGGAACATCACGGGGTTCTATCTCGCCAACACAGCAGCCGCCATCGCTCCCACCGCCGCCCAAACCACCACCACCAAACACCCTCCTGGCCTCGGCAATCCATGCCGCACCAGCCGTCCCGCCTCCGATTCGTAGCCGATCTTCCGTTTGAAACGCCGCTTCGTGTTGGTCCACCACCGAAACGGCTTCATTGCCGCCGTGATCCCCAACTCCCTTTTGAGCCGCTTCTTGGCTTTGGTGATACCCAGAAGGGTGTTGAGGGAGGGGCGGCGGTAGCGGAAAAGTCTCATGGAGACCACATTACAACATTGAAATGGTACTCAATTCGGCGGCTTCTTGGCGGCTTCGCTCCAATGGATGGTGATTTTACCACAATGGGGGGTCTACGCAAGCACCTGCCAGCCACTGCCCATCATCTGGGAACTGTTTTGGGCAGACAAAACTGGCAAAACAACCGCTGCCGCTATCGCCGTCAAGTTGCACCAACGGTTGACCAAAGGGGGGCATCTCATCGTGGACCCGTTCTGCCGGTTTTCGCTGGCGTGGGACTACCCCACTTGCGTGATGCCACCCTGACCGATTACACTTTCAATCAACGGTCGGCGACCAGTCGGCAATCGTAAGCCGGGCGGCGTCAGTCCAAGTAATCACTACGGGAAACGTACAAATGGCGGAAGGCACGATCAAAAGATTGACGGACAAGGGATTCGGATTCATCAGCACCGGAGGCGACAAGGACCTGTTCTTCCACTCGTCGAGCGTCCAAGGATGCAGTTTCGACGACCTGCATGAAGGCCAGAAGGTATCGTACACGGAAGGCCAGAGCCCCAAAGGCCCCCGTGCCGAGAACGTCACGCCGGTATAGTTCCGGCAGGATTTTTCCCAGTTCGAGGCGTTCCCGCCGAGTACGGTAACCAGCGGTTCGTTACCCCGACGCCTCGCCAAAGAAGCGACGCCAAATCGTTGCCCATTTGGCAAGACCTCGCTACAATATACGTAGCTGGCGAGCCAAGTCGAAGAGCCGATACACCGGGTTTTTACCGCTGGCCTGAGATAAAAGGGCAACAGGTAACCGAGTTCGGCGTACCGCCTCTCCCTCGGAAACAAACGCAACAAGAAGCCCGCAGTAGAGTAAAGGCGGGCTTCTTGTTTTTCTTGGCGGGCCCTGTACACGCCCAGCACGGCAGGCCAGAGTCTGAAAGGCCCCTCTGCCGAGAACGTCAAGCAGCATGGTTCCGCCAGGACTGCCCCCGGTTACTTTCGGTCCCCGGCGAAATCTCTTATGATCATGCCCGCACCATGCGATATTGAAACCCCCTAGACCATCAGACACGGGATTGTGAGCGGTAGCCCCATGAAGGACTCAGCACGTTCTCGACCCTCGGATAAACAGAACATGGATGCCAACAATAAGGCGGCAATGCGATACCCCGTAATGCTCCTGGCCATGCTGGCATGTCTCTCCGCCAGTCCAACGCCGGCCGCCACTGAACAATTTGCCGCCAACACACCGGCAGTCTCCACCGACGTCCGACAACCGGGCAATACCACGGCGCCCGTGGCGGTTCCCGAACCATCCGAAAAGGCCTTACAGTATTACCAAAGCGGCAACATCCTGTGGGTCGTCTCCCAACTGGTGGGCTTGGCGATCCCCACCTTGCTCCTGTTCACGGGCCTTTCGGCAAGGATGCGCTCCTTGGCCCGGCGTATCGGTCGAAAGTGGTTCTTCATCGTCGGCGTGTACTTTATCTTTTACAGCGTGCTGGCCTATTTGCTGGATCTTCCGCTCGCCTATTACGCCGGCTACGTCCGCCAACACGCCTACGGCCTGTCGAATCAGACCTTTCAGAAATGGCTGGTCGATTCGCTCAAGGCGCTGGCGGTCAACGTGGTCTTCGGCTGCCTGCTGTTGTGGCTGCCCTACCTGCTCGTGCGCCGCAGTCCGCGGCGGTGGTGGCTGTACACGAGTCTCTTGGCGCTGCCGGTGATGGTCTTCATGATGCTCATCCAGCCCATCTGGATTGCTCCCCTGTTCAATCGCTTCGAGCCGATGAAGAACAAACAATTGGAGGCCCAGATCCTCGGGCTGGCCCATCAGGCAGGGATCGAGGGCGGCCGCGTCTTCGAGGTGAACAAGAGCGTCGACACCAAGATGGTCAACGCCTATGTCACCGGCCTGTTCGACACGAAGCGGATCGTCCTTTGGGACACGCTTCTGGCCAAGTTGGATACCCGCCAGGTCCTTTTCGTCATGGCCCACGAGATGGGCCACTATGTGCTGCACCATGTCTTCTGGGGTATCCTGGTTGGGTTTGTCGGCGTCCTGATCGGGTTGTACCTGGTCTATCGGCTGTCGGGCATGACGCTACAGCGCTGGCAGGGGCGATTCGGCTTCGATCAGCTCGATGATGTCGCGTCTCTGCCGCTCATCTTGTTGTTTCTTCACCTGATCTCCTTGGCCCTCATGCCGATCGGCCTGGCATGCAGCCGCTACATGGAGCACGAGGCGGATCGGTTTTCCCTGGAACTGACGCGCGACAATCACGCGGCGGCGACCGCCTTCGTACGGTTGCAGAGCGAGAATCTCGGCAACCCTCGCCCCGGCGCGCTGTACATGCTATGGCGCGGCAGCCACCCCAGCCTCGGGGAGCGGATCGATTTCGCCAACACCTACCGGCCTTGGGAAGAGGGCAAACCGCTGCGTTATGGGCGGCTCTTTGAGATTCCCTCGCAGTAAGGTGCCACGATTGTCGGTGGAAAATAGCCGCGCCCCGGTAGTAATCAACTGCCAGGGCTTGGTTTTCCTCAGGCTACCCACAGACTTGGCGCTCACTGGGTAGCTTCTTCGATCATGGCGTGCAAGTTTTCCTCGGGCGTCTCGCGGCCTACCTGATCGCCGGTTCCGATGATTACCCGCGGGTTGCCTGCGAAAGCCTCGCGGATTTCGCGGACCTCGCGGCGGGCGTCCGCAGGTTTGCCGCGAATGAGTGTTTCCACCGTGTGGACGTTGCCGTTCATCGTCGTCCGGCCCTGCAACTGCCGAGCAACCTTCCGGAGCCCTTCCAGACCTACTACGTCTCCGCCCGGCGGCCGCTCGAACGGGCAGACGCAGTCGACGCCGATCTCGGCGAAGTCGGCCACCGTGGCCATGCACTTGCCGTGGAAATGGATGTGCAGCAGCCGGCCGTGACGATGGGCTTCCTCGGCCACGGCCCGAATGACCGGCTTGTCCCACCGCCGCCACATCGTCGGACCGATCAGTGAATTGCAACTCCACGAGCAGCCGATGCACAGGCTTTCCAGCGGCGTTCTCTCGCAGATCGCTCGGGCTATGCGGACCATGTACTCGCGATACCGCTGCTGAAGCTCCATCAGCTTCGGTTGGAGTTGGGGCTCGACAAAGTCGAAGACGGCCGTCGGCAGTCCGCCGGCTCGCGCGCCGGCGTAGTAGTCGAAGAACGGCACACCTAGCCAGGCCTCCAGGAGGTAGGCGTCGCCCACTTCTTCCCAGGCTTGGCACACGCCGCTGAGATCGGCTTGCTCGGGAACGCCGTCCAGCGCCGCACATTCCCAGGCCGGCAGGTCGCGGGCGAGTTCTTGCAGCGGCCGCTCCACGATCCAACTCGGTTCTGCACGGTGATAACGTGAAGCTTCGGTCAGTTGGCCGCGCGGTGTTTTCAGCGTGGTGTGAACTTCGAGCGTGTTGTCGTCGACCCAGGTCTCCTTGACCTCGCGCAGCACGTCGGGGGCGGGAACGTTGAAAAAAGCGATCCCCCAGCCTTCGCAGCCAAACTTCTCAAAAGTGGTCTTCAACGCCAGGTGGAAAGGCACCTCCCGCTCGAACTGGATCATGTTCACACCGAGCACTTTGGCCGGATAGTAATACCAGAACTCGGGGGCCACCGCCGGCCGATCGTTCGGCAGCCCGCGGTAAGCGTTGAGCATCCGTTCTTTGCCGGTCATGGGATAATGATCCAAGGATTGCGTGGCTCTGCCGATTCGTCGAACCTCGCAGGGCAACGTCCACACCTGCAATGATTGCCGGAGCGTTCCGCTACGGCTTCTGCTCCAACAGGTCGCGATAGGCGGCCTCCAGGCCAGCGGCGGCGGCAATGGGCTTGGCTGCCTCCGGATTGGCGCCGAAGAAGTTGTCGTGTTCCTTGCACGTGGCGCGTCGATTCTGCGCGCCGTTGTTGTAATTCATGGGCGTTTGGACGTCGTGGACCAGGTTCCCCGTGACCTCGATGAACCCGCTGCCCTCATCCAGATAAATACCGCCCGGCTGGCGCGTGCTGTGGTGGATATGATTGCCGCGGATCACGGTGCCCGGCTGGTTGCCGAGCGTGTAGATGCCGCCGCCGTCCATCATGGGGTTCAGCAAGTGGTGGAGGTGGTTGAACTCGATGCGATTGTTCTTCGCCGGGGTGGGCGTTGGGTAGCGGTACGGCTGGTGGTATCCGCCGCCGCCGGCATCCTCCTGGCCCCACCCCCAACCGAAGGAAATGGCGGTGTAAGGCAACCGGCAAATCTCGTTGTGCGCGATCCGCGTTCCCTCGGTATACCCGGCAAACACGCCCACGCCGCTCATGTACTCCACGCAACAATCGTGAATGAAGCAGTTCACCACCGCGTTGTTCTTCACGATCTTTCGCGGATCGTCGGGATGATGATCGTCCTTGCGGACGTCGCCAATTTGCACGGCCGCGCCGGCAATGTCGTAGAACCGGCAGCCGGAAACCACGTTGTCTTGAGACCCAAACTCGATGTCCAATCCCGCGCCGCCGAGTTGCGTGAAGGTGCAGCGGTCGAAGCGAATCGACTTGGCCGCGTGGCACACCACGTTGGCCGGGCTCTTGACGTTCTCGTCGTCAGGGTTGCGGAGCGCCCCGTCCTGTATCTCCGAGCGGCCGGGCGTGGGATCGAGGGTGAAGTTGGCCTGCACGTCGCAGTGCCCGATCGTGCTCGGCCGGAGCCAACCGCCATGTTCGAAGACGATTCCCTCGAAGCGGATGTTATGCACCGGCCGGTCAAGCGTGCCGCGCAACTCGACCAGGGTTTCCACCGCCGGGGCGATCGCTTCGACCTTGTTCATGTCTTCGCCCGTGCGGGGAATGTAATACACGGTCTTCGCCGGGCGGTCGAAATACCATTCGCCCGGTTCGTCGAGCAGTTCCAAGGCATTCTCGACGTAGTCCGGCAGCTTGACCTGCACGCCGGCCTTGCTTCGCGCGTGGGTAAAATACGGTTGGAGCATGGTTACCATCGCCCGATTGCCATCGCGGCTGATACTTTTCACCTTGCAGCGGGAGTGCGACCACGACCATGAGCCCGGTTCCACGCCGACATAGCAGAACTCGATGTCGGAAATGTTGTGCCAATCGGCCATTTCCACGGCCGTGGTGCGGTAGCCTTTGTTCCCGACCGCCGCCGCGCCGTTCAAACGGCCGCCACGTGACGGATTGTGCCAAAACTCCCAGCGGCCGGCATTTGTATCCCCGCCCAACTTGCCGCTGCGGGCGCGGACGGCGCGGACTCCGCCGACGTATAATTGCCGGAAGTTTTCCAGGTCGGTCTTGGCCTTCCAGCGATTGCCCGTGTCGGGCTGCCAACCGGTAATCTGTCGGCCGCCGCTAATGATCGGGACTTGCTTGGACACCGCCCGGTAAATCACGTTGTGTTTGGCGGTGCCTGAATCGGCAGCGTCGAACGCGAGCGTCGACGTGCGATAGGTGCCGCCGGAAAGCACGATCACGATATCGCCGGTCATTGAGGTATTGATCTTCCGCACCGCTTGCCGCGCCCGGTCAAGTGTCCGAAACGGTTTCGCGGCAGTTCCGGAACTGTCGTCGTTGCCGTTGGGCGCGACGTAAAGTGTCGCCTGAATGGCGTCGGCCTGCGCCGCGACCGCCCAACACAACAGCAGGGCCAGAAAGGCAAGAGTAAGACTCACATGGGAAGCAATTCGCGGGCTCATGTTCCTGCTCCGATAGGGGTGGGACTCACAGCGGATGAAATGGGGATCTCAACGCCGCAACACGCGCGAATGTGAGACCACCACGGCGAGTACCGTAAAGGTCGAATTCGTAGCGTCAAGATACTGCGCCGACTCACAACCGTCAATTACCTTTAAAGTGGTGATTGTGTAGCATTGCCGCCCCCGGCAGCCACTTTCACAGCCGAGGGCGGCTGTGCCACGTTTTGAAGTGGCCTTTAGGTCAGAGCCGTCGCCTGTTGACGCCCCCATGTCGCGGGAGCATACTGAGGGAGTTCCATTATTCGCGGTAGGACACTTTGTGCCTTGGTAGTAGCGCCATGGGAATCGGTTCGGCCTTCACACGACACTGCGTGTGCCTGGGGATCGTGGCCAGCGGATTGGCAGCTCATGGCGCGCCGGCCACTGACCTGGCAAGGCGGTTGGGCACTGACAAGATCGTGTTTGTCAAGCGTTTTACCTACACCTCGAACCACTACTACACCGAATACATCAACAGTCGGTGGACGCCCGGCGGCAACCTATGCGTGCTCGATCTGAAGGACGGGTCGGTCCGGGAAATCGTGCCGGCGTTGAACCGCGGCGTCTTCGAGCGATTCGACGTGTCGTTCGACGCCAAGAAGATCGTCTTCGCATGGAAGGCCGGGCCGCAGGTAGGGTACCGGATCTATGAAGTCAACGTCGACGGCACGGGTTTGCGCCAAGTGACCTTCCCGCAGTCCGACGAGGCGGAACTGGTCCGGAAGTACCGGGTCACGGCATTGTATCACCATGCGACGGACGACATGCAACCGTGTTATCTGCCCGACGGAGGGATTGTTTTCATCTCCACGCGCTGCCAGTACGGCATCCTCTGCGACGCGCCGGACGATTTCTCCACCACCGTCCTTTATCGTATCGATGCCGACGGCAAAAATCTCCGGCGATTGAGCAACAGTTCGGTGAGCGAGGCCGCGCCGGTGATGTTGTCCGACGGCCGCATCCTCTATACGCGTTGGGACTATGTGGATAAGGGCGCGGTCAGCGTCAAGTGTCTCTGGGCCATGCGGCCCGATGGCACGGCTTCGGCCGAGATCTACGGGAACGACCTCGACCTGCCCCCCACGCTGATTTATGGGCGGCCGATCCCCGGCGCGGTGGGGCAGTACGTAGTTCTCGGCGCGCCGCACTGCCCGCAGAACGCCGTGGGTACGGTCATTCGCGTGGATACGGGACGCGACATCCGTACCCGCGAGCCAATGACTTACCTCACGCCGGACGTCGATATTCAGGCCGAGCCGGGCTTTGTCTTCCGCGAGGGCAATGGTCCCTGGCACGGGGACATGGGAGGACACGGCCGGCTGTTCAAGGATCCGTATCCGCTTTCCGAGAAGCTGTATCTCGTGTCGCACAAGCCGGCCGGCCCGCCATGGGACGATTTGAAGGCCTACGGCCTCTACCTGCTGGACGACCAGGGGCATGTCGAACTGGTCTACCGCGATCCCGGCATCTCCTGCTGGCTGCCATATCCGCTCCAGCCGCGCCGGTGTCCGCCCGTGCTGCCGTCGCCGCGCAACGAAGAATTGGCCCGGAAGAAGCAGGCGCTGGTCATGGTGAACAACGTGTACCAGGGACTCGAAGGCGTGCCGCGCGGGACGATCAAGTACATTCGCGTGCTGGAACAAGTGCCGCGGCCCTGGGCCGCCCGGAAACGCTGGCCGGGCGATGAGTACGACCAGCAGCACGCCTGCATCACCAAGGACACGCACCTCGGGCTGAAGGTCCAGCATGGCGTCGTTCCCGTCGAAGACGACGGCTCGGCGTGCTTCGTTGTGCCCGCCGACGCCAACATCTTTTTCCAGGTCCTCGACGCCAACTATATGGCCGTGCAGACGGAACGCACCTACGTCAACTACCAGCCGGGCGAAACGCGCGGTTGCGTGGGCTGCCATGCCACGCCCAACCACGTCGTGACGACCAACGCCGGTTTCCGCAAGGCGATGCGGCGCGAGTATTCGACCCCCGGCCCGCAGCCGGGCGAGCCCAGCGGCCGACGCCCCTTGGACTACTTTGCCGACGTCCAACCCGTATGGGACAATCACTGCGTCTCGTGTCATGATTCGCTGCAGAAGAAGGGCGGATTGGACCTTAGCCATACTCTGACCGCGCAATTCAACGTCTCCTACGAGAATCTGGTTCCCGAGCGGCGCAAGGGTTTCTTCGATCGCGGCGTTCTGGGACCGGTGATTGGCGAAAACCATCCGAAGACGGGAAACGTGGCCTATTTGCCCGCGCGATCGCTGGGATCGCATGCCAGTGTCTTGGTCGCCATGTTACGCCCGGATGCCGTGCACCTGAAAGATCCTCAGCAGGCCCAACGGGCGCGGAAATTGGCCGAAACGCATCGCGACGTGACACTTTGGCCGGAGGAACTGCTGAAGATTACGAACTGGATCGACACCAACTGCCAGTACTACGGAACGTATTGGGGGCATCGAAACCTGAGATACAAGGGGCTGCCCGATTTTCGGCCCATTCCCACGTTCGAGACGGCAACCAGCATGACCTCGCCGCTGCCCGAGCGGAATTGATTTCCCATCGATCGATCGACCCCCAGCGCGGCAAACGGCGGCCCGCGGGGAGTTGCAACTGACGAACACGTAGTTTCCCATGCCGAAGTCGTTCTTCCACCCATCCCGAGGATAAGCCATGACGACTCGTTCCCACCTCAATCGACGTTCGCTTCTGAAGGCCGCTGGTTCCCTGGCGGGGCTGACCGCCGTCGGCGGCACCGTCCATGCCGCCGAATGCTCCAGCAAGACGGGCAAGGACGCGAAGGCAAAATTGGCGTTTAACAACGCCGACTTCTATGACCAAGACGGCAAGTTCCTCATCGAGAAGGGCAAGGACGCGATCCTGGCCCTGTGCAAGTTCCACGGCTACCCGATCTTCCCGCAATTGCGCACGAAGCTCTGGGTTTCGGACTACGGCACGGGCGATTTCACCCGCGTCGGCCTGTCAGCCTACTCGTTCGTGAACAACGAAGAGGACCGCTACATGCTCATGGACATGTTCCTGCTGCCGGGCCAAATGCTGCCCGAGCACTGGCACTTGGACGGCGGCAAGAATCCGGCAAAACGCGAGGGTTGGCTCGTCCGCTGGGGACTGAGCCACATCGTGGGCATCGGCGAACCGAACCTCGGCAAGGGCGTGGTGATTCCCAAAAGTCACCTGGGCGGTAAGGTGACCACCGAGCACGAAGTCGTCGCCGGGCCCGGTACGTTCGTCAAACTGGCAAAGGTCGGCACCCGCCACTGGCAACTCGCCGGGCCGCAAGGCGCGATCATCACCGAAGTGGCCAACGTGCACACCGACAAGGCGGTCCGCCACTCGGATCCGGGCATCAACAAGAACTTCCTCGGCGGCTAATACTACAACGCCAAGTCAGCGGAAAGCAGGGAGGGTAATGCACCGATGAAAGTTGTTTCCGTCACGATTCTGAGTCTGCTCGGTGCCATGGCATGCGTTTTGTCCTCTTATGCCGAGCCGGGGCCTGCATGGCCGTCAACTCCCAAGGGACCGGGCTGCCTGGATGCCGGATGCCTCGCCGCGACGAAGGAACTCTCCGGGGCGGAAATCGCCGCGTCGGAGTCGATCGTAAAGTCTTGGCGTGGCGAGTCGGTCCTGGTCTTCCACGAATCCCGTCCCTCGGTTCGCTTCCCTGTCCGAACCTACGGAGCTTGCCAACTGGATATCGGTTATGTTTCCGGCGCGTCCTACGCCGCCTTTGCATTGAAGCTCGACGGCGTCGAGCTGGGACGGACGCGGCCCGTTGACGATGATCCTGCGCCGCGGGTTGCCAGCTTCCCGATGCCCCATGGCGGAACGCTTGATCTCGTGCCGCTCTCGAAACAGCCTCTGGCGATCTTTTTTGTCCATCCGAGGCTGCCGCAATTCGCCGCGGTTCCAGCCTCAAGCTGGAAGTCCTTGGGCAAGGGACGCTTCGAGAGCTATTTTTTCAACCCGGTGCCATACTTTTCGCCGCTTTTCGAACTTGACGCCGGTGTGCCGTGCGAAATCTTCGTCAAGGGGAAAAGCTTCCTCAAATGCGATGGCAAGGCGGCCGTCATAAAGCCGGCCGACGGGTTCGAGCCCTCTTTGACGCGTCTAGAACTAAAACTCGCCGCCGCCTCCGGCCCGGAGGCAATAAAACTGCGCACCAGCCCGCTTGGCGGCGGACGCCTGCTCCCTGAAATCCCCGCCTTCCTCGCCGACCATGGCCACGTCGACGACTGGCCGCGGGCGACAATCTCCAATGGACGGGTCGACGCAGTCGTCGCCATCCCCGACCCGGAACGAGGCTACTACCGGGGGCAGCGTTTTGAGCAGGCCGGCATCATCACCTCGTTGAAATTCGCCGGGCACGAGTTCGTCGCCTGGAACGGCCCGACACCGAGGAGTCCGCTAGGAGTGGACCACGTGTCTGGCCCCGCCGAGGAGTTCTGGGACGTGGTTGGTTACGACGAGCCGGACTCCGACAACCAGTTCCTGAAGCTTGGCTCCGGCGTCTACGAGCGGTCAGCCGGCGGCTACGCCTTCTATCAAGTGTATTGGCCCGTGGAGACCTTCGCTTGGAAAACGGCGATTAGGCCCGACTCGATCGAGTTCCGCCAGGACGTCTCCACGAAGCAAGGTTGGGGTTACGAGTATCTGAAGAGGGTCTCGCTGTGCCCTGGCAGGCCGGCGCTGGTCATCGAGCATGAGTTGAGGAACACCGGGGCGAAGCGGCTTGCGAGCGCACACTACAACCACAACTTCCTGCTAGTCGACAAGCTACCCCCGGGGCCGGACTACCGCCTGGAGTTCGGGTTTCGGCCGGCGTTTGCCAATCGCGAGAGCTTGGCGAGGCTTCTTGTCAACGGGCACACGGTGTCTTTCCGGAACAGCGAGACCCTGCATTCGCGCCTGAGCGGCTGCCCCGACGCGAAAAGCTGCACGTTCGAAATCTCGCACAAGCCGACAGGCGCCTCGATCTTGATTTCGGAGAGCGAGGCTCCATTCCGGCAGGCGCTCTATGTCTGCCGGAACGGGATCTGTCCCGAGTCCTTCGTCCGCATCGATCTGGGATCGGGTGAAAGCATGAAGTGGTCCAGAACTTATCTTCTCAACGTGGCAAGATAAAGAAGAAGACATGAAAACAATCGGACGTTCACCTTGACCGAGCTTCCGGCCACGAATGACTTGCCCCCTCTCATCCAATTTCGTCCCACCGTTTGTGCAATGCGACAAGGAGGCACCTACCCCATGAAAAGAATTCTCATAGCGCTGTCCCTCCTAGCCCTGGGCGGCATCGCAAGGGCCGCCGATGGCGACCATGGCGTCATCCAACGCAATGCCTGGAGTTTCGACCGCTCGGAAATAAACTGGTACTCCAACGACGAAGCAAAGCTGGCGGAAGAGAAGGCCAAGGGGGCCATCTACGATATGGCCGGCTGGGCGGAATACGACTTCGAGGTTCCCGACGCTCGCTGGTACGAGCTATGGGAGCACGGCGGTGTGCCGGGATGGACGCACGACCTGATGCTTGACGGACGATGGCTTCTCCTCCACTCCGTCTCGCCACCTGACGACAACGACAAGGTTAGCCATGCCTGCAAAGAGATGAATCTATATCTGTCGGCCGGCAAGCACTCGCTCCGGCTGCGAAGGCTCGCCTTCCCAGGCTGCCTGCCGAGCAGTTGGGAGCTGCGTCCCTCCGGTGAAAGGCCCGAGGGCTGCGCGAGAGTCGTCGACCTGACGCACAATGTGGTCCGCGCCAAGGCCAAGATACCCGTCCCGCTCTGTGGCGGCACAAGCACGCCGCTGGTTTATGAACTGGCAGTCCGCAACATCGTGACCAAAGAGGTGACGGGTGTCGGCAGGGTCGAGTTCCCCGCCACAGACACGCCGGTAAGGAAAGTCGTGGAGATCGAGTTCCCTTCGCAAGGCGTTTTCGACTTACTGGCGAAGTTCGGCCAGCGCCTTTCTCGCCCCGCCGACCTGAAGGCAGGCCAGTTCATCGTCGTCGACACGAAGAATCCGCCCGCACCGTCGCAGGAATTGAAAACCTCCTGCGTCGTGGACATCGACTGCGTCAAGCAGACCATCAACGGGAAGCTTGCGGAGCGAGGGGTCAACTTCTGGGAGAAGGATGGCGAAACCAGGATCGTGAACGCTTCGCTGGGCAAGTATCGTGAATCGTCCGGGAACGCCTTGTCCAGTTGGTGGGCGCTCGATGGCTTCTCCTACAAATTCGATCTGCCCGACAATACGCACATCTACCGCCTTCTGGTGGACTACCCCGACGACAATCGCCGCAGCATGGGCTTCTGGGTCAGCGACAATTTCAACGAAGGAGGCGACCACGGGATCATCACCACCGGCGGAGTCGAAAGCGGCCATCACTACCAGCCGGGCAACGTCATGCGCACGCACGAGTCCTTCCTCTACAATCTGAACAGCAAGGATCTGGTGATCGCCATCCTGAACCTGAACCACGGTTGCCGGGCTGCCGCCGCCCGCATCCGCATCGAGCAAGTCGAAGGACCGCTCCCCGCCAGCGTGACCCCGGCGGAAAAACCGGATGGCCGCCTGAT
>Ga0182014_10004281_pt1 | contig 16483 bp, 20 predicted proteins | sample 612S2DmetaG_FD_120489 | JGI IMG/M metagenome (GOLD analysis project Ga0182014, IMG submission 120489) | Permafrost microbial communities from Stordalen Mire, Sweden - 612S2D metaG | ecosystem: Environmental > Terrestrial > Soil > Wetlands > Permafrost | place: Sweden: Stordalen | collected... | reverse complement strand
TTTTACGCGGCTGCTCGTGGCTACCCCGCGCTAATAATCTCAAAAGGGAACTGCACTACAGAGAGTAAACCACCCCTCTGACCACGACTACACCCTCCGTGGCTCGGAAAGGCGTCCGGCCACTTGATTTTCGATTCAACTGCTACCTTGCTCTTGTCAGCAACGGCTGCGGTAGATTTTGACTTCATGTGATGAAATGGTTTCCATCTGGCTCCTCCTAGTGCTCCTTTGGCTTCCGCCGAGCCCTCTCTCCTCATGGGGATCGGTACGGATTGGTGGTGGTTGTAGGTTGGTGGGCTGGCGCGGCGGCTGGACAGGCCGCCGAGCCCCGGATGCTATGCGTGGTCGTGGGCTGGCGGACTCCAGACATGTGTATCGTTGTAGCAAGTGGCGCAAGGTGGGCTATGCGTCCTCTAGCTCCTCGTCGGGCTCGAATTCGGGGACAAGATTCAAAGCCTCTTGAAGGGAGGTTTGTGGTTCCCAGTCGATGCTCAGGTTGTCTTCAATCTCATCAACAGCAGCTTTGGCGGCCTTCGTGCCGAACTCTTCAACCAATTCGTTCAGGCTGTTTTCAAGTTTTGTATTGAGGCTGTCGATGGCGACTTCCATGTCATGGCGATAATCACAAGCGATGCGTTCCAGCTTTGCGGTGATGCTTTCAGGTTGTTTCATGAGGTTGCGTCTCCTTTGGGTTGTGGCTGGTGATTGACCGGCCTTGGGTTAAGTTACTTTGCTTCAAGAAGTTCGTTCTTTACCTTCACTGTTGCCCGCGCCTTGGACTCTATTTCCTCCCGAGTCTGTGCCTGTTCCTGCTGCTTGAGAAGGTAGGCAAGCTGTGACCGGCGACTGGCGTTCGTTCCGACGTTGAGCACCGAAACCGAGGTTGATTTGGTCACTCGCACATAGCCCATCATTTCCAACCACGACATGCCGTGGCGCTCCATGGCCGCTTCGAATTGCCGTTCAGTCATATCCTTCATTGCTGCTCCTATGGTGTTCTCCTTATGGTTTGGAGGACGTCTCCCGGCCTCGGGTTGGTTGGGCTGCTGCGCGTACAGCAGGACTCTTAGTGAGTGCCTTGATATGACCGTAACACGGAAAGGGGTGGAAAAAAAACAGAATCCGCAGCCGCCTATAACTCTTTTTGGATTAAACCCCTTTTGAGTTAGTTTTGCACTAATACCTATCTGTATTGTATTGAGCAGATTGTACGATTTTTGTAAGTGGTGAAGATATTTTACCGCGCAAGGGGCAGGAGAGACGCGGGGGCGCTGACGCTGGAATCTATGGGATAACATATTTCTAAAATTTGCATGAATATTTAGCAGACCACTTAGTATACAGGTGCTTTATTTTGATAGGTTTATAAGTGGGGGAGAAAAAGCCGAGAATAAATGAAACCTTTTGAATTTGGGGCATCAAATAGGAGTCACAATTTTGCAGGCTGAAAGTGCAAGGTGGAAAACAAAATGGAGAATGATTTGAACGAGGGGCTTTTGAGCGACGAGGAACTGGCACGGGACATTGCACGAGAACAGAACCCAGGGGACTGTGAAGGACATGGGTATGGTGACTATGAGATGAGGGGGGATAGCAGGAGAAATCCCACGAGGAGGGCGCTTGGGCAGCCGCTGGGGAACTGGACGGGGAGCAAGCCCACGAGGAAGCCGCTGAGGCTGCCGCTGGAGAGCCTATCCAGGAGCGCCGCGTTAGTTACCACCGAGCTTGGGACTGGCCATAGCCACGGGCGCGGAAGAGGAGGCTGACTGGCCGGAACATAATTAACCGCAGCGGCAGCATCCGGGGAGACGGATCAGGCCAACGGATCAGACAAAAGACTCAGATCGCGGAGCAGAGTACGGGGCACGCTGGGGTGGCCAGTAAGTAAGTTATCAACCAGGGAGGGTGTGACAGCCCTCCCGTAAACGAAGGGAGATTTGAAATGATGATTAAACAAGGTGATCGCATTGGGGTTGAACTCGGGGATACCACTTATGAAGGTGTCTACAAGGGTAGGAACTCTGAAGGGATTCCTACAGTTGAGGTTAACTGGAAATCTGTTTCCCAGCAGGGTGAGCCGGAATCATGGATCAGAATGAAGCCCAAACTGATCGAGATTAAAGAAGACTGGTCGATTGGGATGGCGTTTCATAAGTTTACATGGAGTGGGAAGAAGCACAAGGACATTTTAGAATAATAGGAAAAACAAAATGGATAATCTCGAATTGCAGGAGGGCGGCAGCGCCCTCCTTGCAGTAGGAAATCGCAAACCGGCATGGACGGCGGATGACATTGAGTTACTGACGCCCATGCTCAAACACATGAAAAAGGGTGCGGCTGCAAAAGGAAGCTGCCATCAGAGCTACATCTGTGGTTGACCCCTTCCCACTACCGGAATACGTCCCAAGGAAATTCATCGCAGCGAATGAACAAATGAACTATTGACCTCGTGAACAGAAGCACATTTTTGAGGAGGCAATATAATGCCCAAAACAGATAAGCAAGAGATTCTCGCCGCAATTGCGGCATATATCAAGGACACAGACGAGCCCTATTCCGTCCTCGCCGTACGGCTGAATATAAGTGTCAGCACGGTGAGGAGAGCCGCAGCAGCATTCGGCATAACCCGCCGCAAGCGCATTGACGAGTCCGTGCTTGCACGGATTGACCGCGCCCGTGAGGAGGAGTCGAAATGAACCCAATTACCGTCAGGTACGTCTTGATTTCCTCCGTCAAAAGTTTCCCCGGCTTCGAGGTCGTCATCGGTTTCATCTGCCCGAACTGCCGCAAAATTCACTACAAAACGATACGCGATGCGGCACCACTGCCAACTGAGATGGCATGGAAGCTTCGGTGCGGATTCGTCCATGTTGTGTTGCCTTGGAAAGCGGAGGAATAAACATGGCAATTCTCCTCGATCCAAAGGGACTTATGTGGGGCAAGCGGCTCCGTAAGTTGAGCATCAAGGCGCGGCTCTACTACCCGCTCATCCTTGGGCTCACTAATTTTTACGCACGCATCGAGTTAGATGAGATTTGCATCCTGTCAAACTTCACTTCCTTCAGGGATTCAGACCTGACAGATGAAAACCTCAAGCAATGGTTCAACGAGTACAAGGATGCCGGGTTGGCTTTCCCGTACAAAACGACCACGCAGACGTGGATGCAGTTTGACACCCCGGTGGCCATGCGGCGGTCGTACCCAACGGCTGAAGACAACACCAGTCCCTCTCCACCGGAGCGGGAATACACGGAATGGCTCACATCCATCCACGGGGACAAATGGGCGGAGTATGACCTGAGCAAATATCAACGGACTCTCTCAGAGAAGAGGGCAGATGCTGGAAAAATGGGCGGGAGAGCATCCGGCGAAGCAAGGCGAAGCAAAACGAACGGTGCTTCAGCAATCGAACCTGTTGATGTTTATGTAGATGTTGCTGATGCTGTTGTTGATGAAGGTGATGGAGATGATGAAGAAGATGTAGATGTATCTGAACAGCAGCTTAAGCTTAAGGCAGAAGCTGCTATGAAGGATAACTCTCTTAATCTCTCTAAATCTCATCAGGATGAAACAGCAAAAGGCAACACAAGCACCGAGCCTTCCCCTCCACTTCCCGAGGGAGTCAGCCTTCAGGAAGTCGTGGATGACTTAGTAAATAAATGGGACAAGTTGATGAAGTTCAACCCGAAAGAGAATTCCTCTCTCCGTCCAAAGGGGTGGGAGAAGTTTTGGGCTCGTGACTTCCTGTCTCTGCTTGGCTTCTACGCCGTAGACACCGTTTACCAGATGGTTGCATATACCCAAAGCGAGGAGCAGAAGCCGTACTACATCCGCCCTGAAGTTCTGCTCAAGCGCAGGGAATCCGTGCTGAAGGAAGTGAAATACCGCATGGAGCACAATCGTAAGGAATGGGACGCTATTTGGAGTAGCTACCTCAAGATGGTGGGGCTTCAACCAGCACGCACGAGCCCTCTCATAATTGACGAGGATGACCTCAGCGCGTTCATGATGAAAAAGACCTGCACGAACTGCGGAGAGCCCGCCGTGAATTGTGATTGCACGTTCAAGTGTCCTTTCTGCGATAAAACCGTCGTCAGCGTTATGGATACTCAGGTACACATCGGCGAGGAGCATGCAGAGAAGGTGGAGGAGCAGGAACCCACGGTGTTCTTCCTTGACGGGGATGACGAAGAGCTTGCGTGAGCACCCGGATTTGAATTATTTTTAGAAGACCCGCAACTACAGCGGGAGGAAGTACGGCTGGGTCAGCCCGTCGTCACGGCGCAGGAATACTACGCAGGGCTCCTCGCCGCCGCCGACATGTTTTCTCCCGGCTCTATGCTCGTCGGCGTCCCCCTCGGCGGCCTTGTGACGGCGGTTGCGGTCAGGTTCAATTTCGGGGCAAAAGGGAGAATGTACCCCTCCCCGTCCTTTCGTCCACAGAGCCCCGTACAGCCTCCGGGCGACCGGGGAGGGGCTGAGGGGTGCTGGGGAGGTACAAAATGCCGCTGAGGGTTTATTGACCAGCTTGGACGGGGTTTGGAGCGACGGCTGAGCCCTCCGCTAATATAAAGCCATGCCAACTGAAAATGTGGTTGAGGCAAACCGCGAACTGAACAAGCCAACTCCCAAACCGTTCTTTCAGCCAAAGATTTGGAGGCCGCAGTAATGAGCCGCCACCACCGCATGCGCGACTGGGCTGATAAAGGACTTCCGGGGGGTGCCTGAGATCGTGGTCAGGAGCAGTGGGCAGTTGAGTCGGTAGTGCCCAGCCGCACCTGTGCGGGCGAATCAGAACCCTTCAAAGAATTGGTGAAGATTCAGATTGAGCGCCTGAGCAATTGTTTCCAGCACCCTGACGCCTGGTGGGAACTGACCCTTATACACATTCAAACAGGCAGGGCAGACTCGTTTTCAGCCCCTTGGCGATTTTTTCGAGGTTCACCAATGAGACGTTTCGCACACAGCAATCGCTTCCGCTGTAGTATGACCTGTGGAGGCCGCAATGCTTCGCCGCATCTTCCTGATTGGCTCCTGTTCCTTGCGGCTGCACCGGATGGCGCGTATACTATTGCCCTAAGGAGGTTAACGTATGTTAGCGATAGAAGATTTCATTTGTGATTTCGCTCCTGGACGGGGCAACCTGACCGCCAATACCAGCATTTATAGCCTTGAAGCCATTCACGCGGCTACGTATCCGTTTACCGACAGCTACCATATCCTGATAACCCCTAGTGCAGACAATTCCGTGACGGTAATCTTCGAAGCAAAAAACGAGACCAGAGACATCAGTGAAGATTTAAAAGATTTTGCTAACGCTCTCATAGACCATCAGGTCAGATATCAGCTTGACAAGAGAAATGGTAAGATACGCGATCTGATTGTCGCCCATGCTTTTTCTCCTGTTGACCTCCACAAGGAAACAAACTCGCTGTGAACGATCAACGGCAGAACATACTTCCATTCCAGTTCTCTCGCTTTGACAGCGATGACTACTTGCTCGTCAACGAGAGTGGCGAATACATCTTCCTCAACAAGGACGATTTTCATAAGCTCACACAAGGCAATCTGACCCCTGATTCTCTTTCCTACCATGATTTGAAGAGCAGGCATTTCATCAATACCGAACACCTACCGGAAACGCTAGAGATGGTTTCAGCGAAGTACCGGACTCGGAAAAGATTTATCTCCGATTTTACCGTTCTTCACATGATGGTCATTACGCTGAAGTGCTGCAACGCTTGTTCATATTGCCAGGTGAGCGCCGAGGTGGACAACGCGAAGGGCTTTGACATGTCCCCCGAAGTGGCTCGTCGTGTTGTTGACTATATATTCAAGTCTCCCTCCCCGTCGATAAAAATTGAGTTTCAAGGGGGTGAGCCTACCCTTAACTGGGAGACACTGAAAGAGACTGTCATTTATGCGAAGAAGGTTAACCAAAAACACCATAAGCATCTTGATTTCGTCGTCTGCACTAACCTCGTCAGGGTTGACACGCAACAGCTAACGTTCTTCAAGGAACATGGCATACACATTTCCACCTCACTTGACGGCCCCCGCGACCTTCACGACAAAAACCGAATGCTAAGAAGCGGTGCCGGTACGTACGACACTGTGATCAAGAACCTCTACAATGCCTTCGACGTCATCCTTCGTGGCCAGGTGAACGCCCTCATGACCACCACCACATACAACATCGACCACCTGCAAGAGGTTATCGAGGAGTATGTCCGACATGGCTTCGGCGGAATATTCATCAGGTCGCTCAACCCCTATGGCTTAGCTGCGATAAATGCAGAGCACCTGGGGTACCCGGTAGATCATTTTGTTGAGAATTTTGAAAAAGCTCTTGATTTCATCGTCGAGCTTAATCTTGACGGCACAAGATTCGTAGAGTTCTATACCAACCTCTTGCTTACACGTATACTTACGCCTTTTTCCACAGGTTTTGTCGATCTACAGTCCCCATCAGGGGCAGGCATTTCCGGCGCGATCTATGACCACAACGGAGATGTTTTCCCCGCAGATGAAGCACGCATGCTTGCCAGGATGGGCGACCGCCGTTTCTGCCTTGGAAATGTTTTCAAAGATTCGTATGAAAGCATTTTTGGAGGAAATCTCCTCCGGGAGATCGTCAGCAAGTCATGTGTCGAGATCATGCCCTATTGCAGTTCTTGTGTTTACCGAACCTACTGCGGTGCCGACCCTATACGTAATTATCTTGAGACAGGCGATCTGATCGGTAAGCGCCCCGAAAGCGAGTTTTGCAAAAAGAACAGGTTGATGTTCGATATGCTATTTAGAAAACTTAAGCGCAACGACCCTGATGAAATGGATGTATTCTGGTCTTGGATTTCCGGCCGGAGTTTGAAAGAAGTGCGAGGTGAGGAAGCGTGAAGCGATTTGCAGGGGAAGCAAAGAACATTGAGACTTCGATTGTCGCCTTGGTAACTCACAATCCGCTGTCACTGTCGAGGTGCGACAGCGTGCTTGTCACTGAAAAGGCATCATTGCTGTCGAAGGGCTTTGCGGGACTCATAACGAAAGATTCCGGTAAAAACAAGAAATTCATACCGCAAACCATAGTTCCCGACGAAGCTATGAATCAACTGGAGGACGGGGACTGTGTGCTTATTGGCAAGGACGGTACCATAACCATTGTTTGGGAGAAAAAGGCTCCAGTGAATCCGCTTCTTCTAACGGAGATGTGTGATTGCTGTTGCCTTATGTGCCCTCAACCACCGAAAGCACACGATAGAACTTTAACGCTGACAAGTAAACGAATCCTTAATCTTGTCACGATCAAAAATACTCAAGGCATCTGCCTGACAGGAGGCGAACCTACCCTACTACAGGAAGACTTTTTCGACATCCTGGCGATGATCAAGAAGAAACGGCTCAAATCAACCGTTATGCTGCTGACAAACGGCAAGTCATTCGCCAACTTCGAGTTTACAAAGCGTTTTGTATCGCTAAGACCAAACGATTTCCTTACCTGTGTTTCCATGCACAGTGATGAGGACGAGGTTCATGACCGGATTGTAGGCGTTAAGGGAAGTTTCTATAAGACAGCAATGGGTCTCCAGAACCTCGCCCGCTTTCGTGAAAAGATTGAAATCAGGGTGGTTGTGAGCCGTATCAACGCTCACCGCCTCGAATCCATCGCAATCTTCATTCAGCGAAACTTTCCTTTTATACAACACTGCACCTTCATGGGGATGGAGATAACTGGGCTTGCTCTAGATAACTACGCGACTGTTTGGATTGACCCGTACGAGTACCGTGAAGAGCTTTCGCGGGCACTTAAGGCATTGAGCCGTGCGGACATAGATGTTTCTATCTATAACCTCCCACTATGCCTGATTGAACCGAAGTCTAGGAGCTTTGCAAGGCGTTCAATTTCAGGGTGGAAAAATGATTACCTCCCGATATGCGAGGAATGCTCGGTTAAATCGAAGTGCTGTGGAGTTTTTACAACCTCTGGAGCGCATCAAAGTTCCTATATTCGGCCGCTATAATGTTGAGGGTGGAAAGGGGGAGGTGAGCCTGAAGACCGGCGGTTCGTTTGTTCCCTGGCGCTCAACAACTAAGAAATGCTGATTGCCGTGATGTAATCCGGCGCAAGTTGCTGATTATAAATACGAATGACAGACAGAATAAATCAAAAAATACTTGTATATTGATATCTTTAAGAGTATTCTTAGACGCGAAGTCGATTTTAGGCAAATCTGACCGTACATTTTGTACTTCGGATACGCAGGAGGTAGTGTTGTGAAAGGTCTATACAGCAAGGTAGTGATAGCTGCAGCCGGTCTTGTCGCTCTTTTCGGTATATCCGCAGGAAATGCAAGGGCATCGGTACCGAATGTAAGCGGCAAAACTGCCCTTTATCTGGTTCATGGAAAGTCAATTGGAAGTAACATGGGCATCCTAGTGAGCCAGCATGAAAGCCATGTAAGCCATGGAAGTCATGTGTCACACAGTTCGGGATATTAACCACGGACTCTGGCGTACGATTTATATGTTTTTTGGGGAGAAATATACGAAGGCACTTGCCGACGTTAGTTGTGGGTGAGAGAGTATAGTGTGTTCTTTTTTCGAGGCTAGATCAAAGAGTCTGCTGATAAGCATGAGTCACGACCTGTCATGGAATATACCGTCGAAAAACTACTTAGTCACCGCAAAAGGTACTTTTCTAAACAAGGCGAAGACGGACTGTTGGAGTTTGTTTTATCGAAAATATCCGACAGGACGAATTGGTGCGTAGAATTTGGAGCATGGGATGGAAAGTCTGAAAGTAATACGTACTACTTTATATCGCAGCAAGGTTACCATGGCGTGATGATAGAAGCCGATCCATTCAAGTATGGCCTTCTGTGTAATAATATGAAAGAGCATGGCGTTATTTGTGTTAATGCCTTTGTAAGACCTGAAGGGAAAAACAAGCTCGATAACGTCTTAAGCTTAACACCCATCCCAAAAGAGTTCGATCTGCTGTCGATTGACGTTGATGGAGATGATTATCATATATGGAAATCCTTGGAGGCATATCATCCCAAAGTCGTCATAATCGAGATTAATATGCGTGATAAACCTGGGGTGAAACGCATAAACCAGCCCGGCAACCATATTGTCCAGGGGAACAGCGGAACAAGCGTTTCGTCCATGTGGGGCATTACTGGTTATTCAGGAACAAGCCTTTCATCCATGACAGAACTAGCGGTGAGTAAGCAGTATAGCTTATTGGCAAATGTGCATTGCAACGCGATATTTGTCAGGCGCGAGTACCTGCACCTGTTTCATGATAGAGAGGTTACCCCAGATGAAGTGTTTACGTATGAGGGTCGCCAACTGAGCGAACTATCCTTTCGTGAAATGAGAAGTCTTGGTTGGAGAAGAATCATAGAGCGTGTTGCAAAAGTATTCTACGATCTAGTAAACCATTGATTCCAACGTACAAGAATTGCCGGTGGAGCCGCTCAGGACAATCGGACAGGGGTTTAAGTGGAGGTTCTGTTCTTCTGCAGCCTAAGATGGCTGAGAAGAGGAGAACGGATGAGCAGACGTCCACGCAGGAACCATTCAGCGGCGTACAAAGCGAAGGTGGTTTTGGCGGCGATCCGGGGCGAAAAGCCGTTGGTGGAGTTGGCCGAGCAGTTTGACGCGCAAGGCGTGCGTATCCACAAAAACACCCCTCTCCTCTGCCGCAGCAATCGGTGTCATATGGTGTTTCAAGGGACTGGTGTTCCCGATGGTGGCGAATCTCCTCGGACAATCAACGGCTGACCAAAACGACTAGAGGCCATCTCATAAATGCCATTCAGTCCGTGCAAAGCATCCCTCAGGGGCTAAAGCCCCCAGTATTATTGGCATTTTGCGGCGCGGCTAAAGCCGTGCCCTTTCAAAATCCGTTTTATGAGATAGCTTCTATCCTATTGCTTCTGAGTTTTCAGGCCGCGCTTCTTCTTGCTCCTCGCCTCTTTTGTGCGTCCATCGACTCCGCCTCGATCCCAAAGCGTGCTCCGGCACTTCTTGGAGGCGCAGAGGGTCGGATGCTCGACCGAGGGAATCCAGGTGTGTCCACAACTACCACGGACAGCGACCTGTTGCATTCTCCATGAAATGAATGACATTACGCATAATGCCCAGAGCGCATAATGTAGTTGAATCCAAATCAGTACTTAACCTCAATATGTCTTATAGGCAATATGCCCTTACGCTTAATGCTTACTGGACATAATACGGACTCAACCAGCTTCTAAGCGCGGTCATCGATTGAAATGAGGAAGAGCTTCGATAGCAGGGTTGTTCCATTTCGCCGCTACATCGGCATCGACTACTCCGGCGCGGAGACGCCGGACTCCAGTTGCAAGGGGCTCAGAGTGTTCATGGCCGGGGGCTCCGGCAAGCGGGGACAGGTTCAACCTCCAGCCAGTTCCTGCCGGTACTAAACTCGCCGTGGTCATTATCGTAGACTATCTGAAGTGAGAAGCGAGGTTGCTAGGTGTTCCCCTTAGCAACTCGATAATCTTGAGGACGCCCTTTGCTGCTATCGCACCCCAGGACTCAGGAGAATAGGCGTCTTCGATTGACGAGTGTGCTTCGTGTTCAATTCTAGGCCAGTATTCTTCAAAGTCAAAAAAGAGTTTTGTCTTATCTTCACTCAGAATAGAGTCATTGAGCACGACGCGTCTCAGGCATTCATAAATGTAGGCATTGTGACAGCCGGAAGCGCCCCCGTCTTCATATCCAATATCCTGCTCAAGTTCTTTCAGAAACAGCTTTATCTCGCTTCGGCTTTTGGCAAGTTCACCTTTTTCTAGTAGTGCATACGCTATAAACAAACGGCATCGATAATCTCCTAGTTTTGCTCCCTGAACAAAATAGCCAATGGCAGCTTCAGGTCTCGCAATGTTACCTTCGGAGTAAAGACACATCTCGCCTAAAGAACAAAAAGCTCTCGCCGAACCAGTATTTGCTGCTTGCAAAAACAAATCAAAGGCTTTATCGGGTTCTACTTTATCTGGTTCTACATTAAATCCATTCACCCAGCCAAAGCGATGGCTATCAGCTTTTTTGTACAAGTCTAGCCATTTGTGTTTCTTCCGACCTTCACTTTGCTTTTCGAGAAGGTCTGCAAAAGCAGAGTTGTGAGTGCGATAATCGCGTTCTTGAGATGTTGTTTGGTGAATGTCACTACAACCAATGCTTGGTTGACGGCCTTTCGAGAAAACTACGGGCATAGACGCTATCATTTTCACAACGTCTGTCGCTGACGCTCGAAAGAACTCCCTAGATTCAGAAACCCTTATGCCTGATTTGCTTAGGTTAGAGTGCAGGTGCTTTTCAGCTTCGTCGCAATCGGCGAAGTATTCTTCGTAGGCAACGACAAACGGTGTTGGAACCCCCGTAACACCTGAAAGCTCCTTTACGCGGTCAGATGGCCGCCTAGTAGTTTTTCCAACTTTGACCAGTCCCGGCATTGAACTGTTCACCAGTACATAAATAAAGCCAGCAGCCATTTCCGCTCCTTGGAAGAACTAGTCTAGCAGGTGCCTCAGGCGTCTTCGAGTGCTGAATGCCACTAGTGGCGACGACGCTTCCCAATGGGCGGGATGGGACGGCGAGGAGCAAGCCTCCTACGCCGTGACAAGCATGGCTGCAACGCGCCGACCGCAATGGGTCACTGGCAACATTTCTCAAGCAGCTATTGACGCTGGGAGGCGCGGAATCGACCAGATTGAAGGGTGGATTTTTGCCGTGAATCGCGTCCAAGAGCCGAATCGGAAAGGCTCCACCCGGCGAAAACAGACCTCGAACTCCAAAAACGGTTGCGCTGGACAACCGAGAGCGGCGAAACACCGAACTTCATCCGGTCGATTGCCGATTCCTGCGCTCAACGCGATTTGGAAAACAATAAGTTGTTGAGTTCAGTTCTGCTCAGATTGAAGCAGCAACCTCCTCTTCACACCCATAGATGGTCACTTTCTGCTAAAATATGTATGTTTGGACGAAACTGAATGTCGGGAACGGTAAGGTGTGATAAACATGATTGAGGAGCCGCACGATGCTGCCAATCAAGGCAACCTTTTAGAGCAGTTCGAGAGCGTCCTCTCCGTTAATTGGAGACAACTAATCGGATTTAGTTTCGTCAGCACGTTCAATATTATATTGCTCTTCTCTGGCCATATTTCACTTTGGTCGAGCATGTCGTTATGTGATTTTGGGCTTGTTATGTCCTTCCTCTGGACATTCAGTAACTGGCCATCTATGCCTTTCTTGAACCGATATGCGAATAGCAGCTATGCAACTAGAGGCGCGGATATGGCTGTCGAGTTCCTTCCTCACAGGGGGCGTCTTTTTCTATACGTTCTCGTGAGTATGATATTGGGTATGTTCTTCGCTCTCCTCTCGATGTTCTGCTTCATTTGGTTTGTGATGTTCCATTGCTTTGATTCGATTCAGTCGTTCCTCTCATTTGGATTAGCTCTCGTTCTACTCGCTGCAACATGGAAGATTTACCCTATGGCATTGGCTTCGGAAAGTTCAGCCTTTTTGGAGTGCGACCACATTTTGAGGCTCGTCGGTATTCAGTCGCAATCCAAGGGAAAGGTCTATGAAATTGTTTGTCTGAAATGCCACAGACCGTACTACACTCCTGAGCCATTGTTCACGCGGGGAATGTGTAAGGAATGCTACGGAGTGCAGAGATTCAAAGCAAATTGGTGGGCTGGCATTTGTGTTGTTGGAATCTTTGTGTGGTCTCTAGCACTTCGAGACTTGACTGAGTCTCTTGTGAGCGAATTATGGCAGAAGATTCTGATTTGGATTGCGTTGTATTTCTTATCCGGCATTCTTTGGTTTCCACTCATGAAGGGCAGGTGGTACATGTTGATTACAGTCTTTTTCCCATCCGCATGGCCAAAACTCGACGAATCTAAGTGGATAGATATGAGTGTGCCGCCACCAGCCCCACCCCGTCTCATTACGGATGCAAATAGAAGGGACGACACTGCTTCCTGAAGGTTCTACTGATTGACCTCTTCAATGTTCGATGTAAAACTCTTCACTCAGGCTGATAGAAAATCTGAGATGATTCACAGACTAAACCCAATTGACCACGGACGCCACGGAATGAGACCCGCAAAAAAGCCCAGAAAAACAGGGATTCTTAGGGGCTACGGGCGTGGGCTTATGAACCACACTTTGATCTGTACAGATAGGAGTTGAATACACTATGGTTGTGAATTCATGGGGGCACGATGATCGAAGTTCGTAGCGAGAAAAATGTTCTGGCGGTTTTGATCTCAGGCAAGGAGATCGAGATTATCGATACCGATGGTGAGGGCATCATTGCGGAATGCAGTCTCTCAGACTTGGTGGGGGAAGAGGTAAAGCCTTTTCCGAGTGGCTTGAATTTGCAAATCCACAGCGAAGATGGCTTTGGAACATTTCTCTTTCATGAACTTAACCTTTCAACGGCTTCTGATGTAATGGCCTTGAACTTTTATAGCCATACACCTAACAAGTATTGGGAAGGCCAGTACGGACTTGCCACCTATCTGGCGGCAGTCAGAGATGAAGTTTGTCATCACGATAATTGGGAGGTAGTGCAAATCGAGTTGGAAGACGATTGGAAAGGCATGGCATTAGAGCGAATTGTGGAGTTCGGTGATCCGCTAGATGCGACCATACACGCTGCGGCTACAGACCTTAAAGGCATTCTTCATGCTGCGGAGGTTGCTCTCTCTGGTTTGCCCTGGTCAGAAGAATACCTTACCAACGAAGATTTGTTCTGCCGGGAGCTTCTGCATCCGCTGCTTCGCCGAATGGGATTCTCCTTTGTACGGTACAATCACGGAACCCGAGAATATGGCAAGGACTTCACCTTTTCTGAATTGACTTCTTTCGGCCACTATCGCCACTACGGTCTTCAGGCAAAAGCAGGTGACGTGAGCGGCGGCGTAAATGCTTCCATAGATGAATTGCTTGGGCAGATTGCCGATGCCTTTTCAATGCCGTATTACGAACTCGGTTCGAAAGACCCAAAGTATATTTCAACGTTCATCATTGCAACCAGTGGACGCTTTACGGCAAATGCACGCGAGAAGATTGCTGAGAAAATGCATAAGGGGCTTATCGGTTCAGTCTATTTTCTCGACCGTGACACTATCACGGAACTGGTAGAAAGGTACTGGAAGGCCAAGTAATAAGTAGGAAGAGGGCGGCACGAAACAGTTTGAATATCTGTGTGTATCACCGCTGCCCAACTTCGTCGCCGCTGCCCCTGAATCAGCGGCGGTTGATGTACTGGTACGCAAGGTGATTGCGATGAAGTGTGGAACGCTGGAAACAAAAGTTGAGAAATAGGAAACGACAATCGAAGTTGCGGCCAAGAGCCACACAGCCCGGACTGGACTGCCGACCTAAGCTCACACTTCTAGTCCTCAATATATGGCGGTATCACTACGAAACCATTTGGAACGCTCGGCATCGTGTCCACTGCTTCCTTAATGCGATTCAAAGATTCTTCTTCGAAAGCGTAACCAAGGAACCCATTTGTACCAAGCATGGTGCCTAGTGCTGCCCTCATTTTAGTTACACCTTTTCTTTTCCCGTGCATGAGCCGGAATGTTTCGTACGCTAGAAAGTCGGCAGGTTGCAAACCAATGAATTCTTCGGCATCACCAGAAATGCAATCTGCTAGCCTGTGACCATACTTGAACATCGAATTATCCTTCATACCGTAGAATGCTTTGACAGCCTCTGTTTCGAACTCGCATCTATCAATGATTGCCGAGAATCGGTCAGACTGAGCATATCCGGCATAGTCCATCTGTTCAGCCACAACCGCGATCACTGACTTGAAGCAAACCAAGTACGGATGTCCCAGCTTGATTTGCCCTTCAGGGCTTATGAGTCGGCGGTATTCGTCCACGAACATTCCGACGCTCATACCATGCAGCTTCCTGTGTTGCCTCTTTAGAATTCTTAATATCTCCTTGCTATAGGTCAGGCGTCTGTTCTTGCTCCAGCCGTCGTATTCCCGCGTTCCAGCATTCAAATGGGCGGCGTGAAAGCGCAAGACTCCTTCCAATTCATTGCGTCGTTTCCATTCCCGCTCGATCTTACTCCATACGTCCTCTTCCGCAAAGAACCCGCTAACAACATAGCTCTTTGGTTCGAACGGGGGATCACCGGGCTTTCGCTTTTGGTTTGTCGAGTCGTGACTCTCATCACAAAAGAACTTAAATATCGCCATAATCCTCTCGACCTGTGGCTCTCTGACACTCTCAACCGCGTCCCTAAGCTGGTGCTCCCGATGTGGGCGCAGTGGATAAGTCACAGGATTGTTCCTGCGAGTTGCTCTCGGGGTCTTGGAGGGGAGAAGAAACTTTCCCCTCGGCTGTCTTCGTCGCTGCAAGATAGTCGCCACCACCAAATGTAATTTCGTCGGTGTTCAGTTGGCGGAGCACTTCGCCGATCCGTTCATTGAGCTTTCCGCTGTAAGCGAACATAAAGGTCAGTTCTTTCGCGGCTTCCTCAGAGCTTTTTGACCCGAGCAAACCGTCAGCGTGCTTCTGAAGTTCCTCAATTATTCTTCTAACGGTGGCGTCGTCAACTCGTGCAGCAATCATTTCAGACCGGGCTCTGGCCAGAAGGTTGCGGTTAAATAGATCATCGCGGGGTCGCGCTCCCAGCCAGTTGTCTCCCGTTGAACAGCGACTATTCCATTGAATTATAAGCTCGGTGCCAAGCTGAACCAAATTGAGCGCAGCTTCTTGCATCTCAAGCATCGTCTTCGCTTGGAATGTCACATGGCGCTCAAAACTCCGTTCCTGTTGGGAGGCCGCTCGGGCTTCGCGCTCCCTCTTTGTCGCGTGCCGATCCCGAAGCAGTTCAGTTATATAGGACGCCCCATAGCCAAGAAACAGCGTAACAACTGGAAATATGTCCATGCGCGTGATTATAACGCCTGGAGTGGCTTATCAAAACTCTGGAGTTGGTTGTCAAGGAGATCATGCAGGCGCGGCCAATCATGAATCAGTCTTTGAGGCGGGGCTGCTGCACGCTCTGCCTTCCAGCATTGGCCTACCAGAAGATTTCCTGTTCCCATCCCCTCTTTTGCCCTTACTTTGCGGCTTGGAGGAGGCGGTGGACTGTGGATTTGCCGACGCCGAGTTCATTGCCGATGGCTTTGAGGCTCATTCCGGCCTGGTGGAGCCGCACCACCTGCTCCCTAGCCACGGAGGCACGAGGCCGTCCACCGACCCGCCCCTGTGACCGGGCGCGTTCCAGTCCGGCCTTTGTTCGCTCGGAAACACGGATGGTCTCCTGCTTTGCCAGAGTTGCCAAGAGGGAGATAATCACATCACCGAAGACACCCATGGTGTTCAGGTACTCTTCGGTGTACGACTTGTAGCCAATCCCGAGTTCACTCAGCCTGGAAAGGTATTTCAGAGTGGCGAAGGCTCCCTGCCTC
>Ga0182014_10004277_pt1 | contig 16494 bp, 16 predicted proteins | sample 612S2DmetaG_FD_120489 | JGI IMG/M metagenome (GOLD analysis project Ga0182014, IMG submission 120489) | Permafrost microbial communities from Stordalen Mire, Sweden - 612S2D metaG | ecosystem: Environmental > Terrestrial > Soil > Wetlands > Permafrost | place: Sweden: Stordalen | collected... | reverse complement strand
TCCCATAATTTACTTAAACTAAGCGGTCCCTCCTTCAAAAGAGCCATCATCAGAAATTTATCATAACCTAAAACGGGTTTTTTCTCATTCATTTAATTTTACCCCCATTACTTAATTAGTACTATAGTATTAAAATCATTTATAAGTAATATAATTGATTTATTTTGATAATTTATTATTGAAGAATCCATTAACAAACTTTATTATTCCAACACTAAATGCGCCATTTTATGAGATCGTTTTTCTGTGAATATTTAAGAGTATATACTTGTTCAGTATCAACTTGGGGATGATTTATCTTAAGCTTTAATTATATCTATTATATAACGACATAAACCATTAACTATTTAAAGATAATGTATCTAATTATGATAAAGTTCTATATTAATGGGGGAAATTTTAAATGCCTGATTATAAAGGTTCCAGTAAATATTTTAGTAAAAATCGTATAGAAACATTAGTGGATGGGATATTTGCTATTGCCATGACTTTACTTGTTTTAGATCTAGTTGTACCACATATTAACGGTCCAGTAACTAATGCAGCACTTAATAGTGCACTTGCTGGGATCATACCTCTTGTTTCTTCAATGGTTTTAAGTTTCGTTTTACTGGCTTTGTTCTGGAATATACATCACCGTATTTACAATCAAGTAGAAACTGTGCATGGCTACCTACTTTGGACAAATATTATATGGTTATTATTCATTGTTTTAGTGCCATTTTCAGCATCTCTAAACGGGGAATATGGAGATTTCATCATTTCTAATGTTATTTTCAATATAAACATGTTGGGAATAGCTTCACTTCTTTACATAAATATCTACATGCTAAATCGTGGTGATTTCATCAATGAACATGCAGATCATAACAGTTTAGCCTCAAGTGAAAAGTCAACTTTATTCTTTATTATAATCGCCGTAGTGGGACTATTCCTTTCATTTATAATTCCTAGTTTTAGTACCTTAGTTTACTTACTCATCATTCCATTTGAACTAAGAGATCATATTTTTAACTGATAGGATCAATTTTTATTTTTTTTATTTCAATTTTTTTTAAGAAATGAAATTTATATATTAGGCACTATTAACTTGATAAGATAAATTTAATAAAAATATGATATTAAAATTCGATTTTTATAAGTCTATTCGAAATTTTATAATTGTATAAGAATATTTCAAAAATACTTTTTCCGGTTTTTTAATAAATGATTCTAAATATTTTTTTATAATTTATCTATTAATAACTCCAAGGGGATGATGAGTATGTATACTAAACTCCACTGGGCAGTTATAGTGGAAAGTAACAGTGCAATTACGGCAATAGCGATGAATAATAAACTAGATCTTTCACTTGAAATTAATTTCGTACGGTCTGCATTTTCATAGATTAAATCACTATGATTAACATAGAAACAGTTCAAAAAAAGAAATAAAGCTATTCCAATCATATTAACATTGAAAATAACTCTCGCGAGAATGAATTCTGGTCCATATTCCCCATCTAAAATAGAGGTGAATGGAACCAGCACGATAAATAACAACCATATAATATTAATCCACAATAAAATACTGTTTGTCACTCTTATCTGATTAAATATACGGCGATGAATACTCCAAAAAACAGCCAATAAAATGAAACTCAAAATCAGGGATACGAAAACAGGTAAAAGACTATAAAGAGAATTCTGAAATGTTATATTAGTTAATGGTAAATTAAAATGAGGTATAGGTAAATCAAAAACCAGTAAGGTCATAGCAATAGCAAATATTCCATCCACCAATGTCTCAAGACGACTTTTACTAATATATTGACCGGACACCATAGACTTCCCCATTATTATCCCCCTATCAATTAAGACTTCAAATAATTAAATTAGAAATACATTACATTAAATACTTAACTATAAATCTTTAATTCTCCACCTCTAATTATAAAAGTTTTAAATACAGTTGGTGCTATCGCAGCAAGAGTTAAATTTACATTCCTAAGATAAACTGAACAAAATAAAAAAAAGTTCACCTTGCTTACGTGTAATATTTAATCAATCGTGAATGATTAAAAGATTTCAAAAACTAAAAAAAAATTGGTATACTAAACAAAAAGATATATTTGCCATTATAATCCAATAGAAAAGCTTATATTAAATCACTTTAACAATAAAGAAATTTCCAATTGGTTAATAATCAATAAAATAAGCCTAATTAAGTTTAATGAATAAAAAAAACTTTTAATATATTTAAACTGAAAAAAGAAGGTAAACGAAAATATTATGATTAAATTATTTTTCTCAACATAAAGCTTGATTTTGTAATGGTGATTATTGTGAAGCAGTTAGGTAAGATTGATAAGGAATTATATTATCACTTCCAAATTATTAGTTCAGCTAAATGAATTATAACGAAAACGTGAATTTTTTTAGAAAAAAATTATATATTAAAAAAATTTAACCTTTATCCATTGAAATCGTGGGAGTATAATGATTATCTGTTCTAAATGTATGTCCGAAAATGATGAAAATGATGAATTCTGCCTAACTTGTGGAAGTCAATTAAAAAAAGAAAATAACATATTAAAAAGACGATTTAAAGGAATTAACATACTTGCTGTCTTTATTGGAACTATCATTTGGATTGTTTTATTCACCGAAATTGCCGGGCCTCACTTAATAAATACAAACACAGATTTAGCAACCACTGCTTCAACTCTTATAATTGTACAAATAATAAGCAGCGCAGTAGCAGGTTATATTGGAAATACTAATTATAGAAATGCTGCAATTAATGGTGGTTTTTTATCGATAATCCCTGCCATTATCATAGCATTTTATATAGACATAAACAGTACGATTATATTATTCCTAATATTCGTAGTTTTTGGGATTTTAGGAGGAATTATAGGCGGGATACTTGAAAATAAATTAAAATAATTTTTTTTAAATTTCATAATTATTCCATTGGACTAAACATTTAAATAATAAATTGACTAATCAATCTAATAAATAAATCCTAAAATTATCAAATCAGGTGTCATATATTTTGAAAGAAAAAGAACAAAAAATATTAGATGCATCCCTAAACCTTTTCGTAGATAAAGGATTCCACGGTACATCCACTGCAAAAATCGCTGAAAACGCAGGAGTAGCCACAGGAACTCTCTTTCACTACTTTAAAACTAAAGAAGAACTAATAAACTGTTTATATCTCTCTACTAAAGAAAGCATGCTAAATGAAATCAACGATAATTATGACAATAAAAAAGACATAAAAGAAAATCTGAAAAATTTATGGCTAAAATCAGTGAAATTCTGCACTAAAAACCCACAAAAGTTTCAATTTATCCTCATCTTCCAATATTCACCATACATAACTTCACTCACTAAGAAACAGATTGAAACTCAAACAGAATGCATGATTGAAACATACATAAAAGGTATTGAAAAGCATGAAATCAAAGAAATATCATTCGAATTCGCAATGGATTACTTCTGGGGTAACATAACATCAACAGTAAATTATTTCAGAAAACATCCTGAAGAATTAAATGAAAAAACACTGGATCAAGTTTTTGAACTTTTCTGGGATGGTATTTCAACTTAAACATTAATTAAAACTTCTACTCGAACATGGAATAAAATCAATCATAAAAATAAAATTTTATAAAATGGGATGAAAAAAAATGTTATATCGTAAAATAGAAAAAAATGGTGATGAATTATCTGTTTTAGGTTTCGGAGCAATGAGATTACCAACAAAAAATGGTAGAACAGACGAAAAAAGAGCTACTGAACAGATTAGATATGCCATAGACCATGGAGTTAACTACATCGACACTGCCATAGCCTACATGAATGAATCATTAGTCGGTCGAGTTCTTAACGATGGATATCGAGAGAAAGTTAAATTAGCCACAAAACTACCACCATGGAATGTTAATAAACCCGAAGAGATGGAAAATACCTTTAAAGTACAGTTAGATAATTTTAAAACAGATTATATTGATTATTACATGTTACATGGACTTAATAGTTCCAGTTGGAATAAAATGCTGGAATTTGGAGCGTTGGAATTTTTAACTAAAATTAAAGCAGAGGGTAAAATCTTAAATGCTGGTTTTTCATTCCATGGGGATAAAGATACTTTCAAAGAAATAGTGGATGCTTATAATTGGGATTTCTGTATGATACAATATAATTATTTAGATGAAGAAAATCAAGCAGGAACAGAAGGTTTAAAATACGCTGCATCGAAAGGATTAGGTGTAATAGTTATGGAACCCTTCAGAGGAGGCAATCTCACCCGAAATATACCAGCTGAAATAGAAGAATTATGGAATCAATCAGAAATCAAAAGAACACCTCCAGAATGGGCATTAAGATGGGTACTAAATCATCCAGAAGTCACCTGCGTCATTTCCGGAATGAATGAAGAAGAACATATAAAAGAAAACCTACGCATCGCAGATGAATCCTTACCCCATTCATTAACAACTGAAGAATTAGAATTAATAGGAAAAGTTAAGGATAAATATCGTGAATTAATGAAAACCGGATGCACTGGATGTCATTACTGCATGCCCTGCCCCGCGGGAGTGGATATACCACGATGCTTCGAATTATACGACACCGCAAACACCTTTGGAAACAAAAGATATGGCCAATTACAATATGCTATAGGATTAGGAATTATAAATAAAGGTTACGCCTCTCAATGTATAAAATGTGGGAAATGCCTGGAACACTGCCCACAAGAATTACCCATAACGGAACTATTAGATGATGTATCAAATGACATGGAAAATATTCTAACTAAAATATTACCTCCCGTCTTCAAATTTTATCTATCCTTCGATAGAATGATGACTAATAGGAAAGCAAATAAAAAATAGGGTAAAAAGAAAGTGAATGATAAATAATACAAATATAAACGCTTTATTCTCGGGATAAATCTTTATTTAAAAAAAAAATGACTTCAATTTTTTTTGTAGTTCCATTATCAAACTTTTAACAAATATGATGAAAATTTATCATTTACCTTAGCCAATTGAATAATTAATCGATCATTATAACAAATTTTTTTTGAGAAAGAATTTATTTTTAAATCTTACGCGATATATCAATAACCGGGACCAAACTTCAAAAAAATGAACTCAAAAATCATACAAAATATAAGAATAATTCTATTCAATTATTAATATCAAACAATATAATAAACAACTAACCATTCAAACATTTACATTCATCTAAAAACTAGAGCAAATCTTTTTTTTACATTCTTTCTTTGTATTTAAGTTCGTTAAATTTGATATTGAATTTAGTTCCCTGACTAACATCCAGATCAATTGTCCCATCTAACTGTTTTACAAGTGAATTCACGAGCTTAAGACCTAAAGATGATTCAATATTTCTAAAATCAAGGTCTTCAGGGAAACCAATCCCCTCATCGCTGATAACTAGTTCCAATCTATTATTAAGAGATCTAAATGATATATTCAATTCACCAACGTTATCACCAGGATATGCATATTTCAAGATGTTGGATACCAGTTCACTAATTATTAATCCACAAGGGATAGCGGTGTCCATATTAAGGTAAATATCATCAACATTTATTACAGGTGTAATCTTTTTTTTGATATTATAAGAGTTAAATAAATTTGAAACCAGGTTTCTTATGTAGTCAGAAAAGTTTATTTGACTGAGATCTTTTGATTGGTAAAGCATTTCATGAAGCATGGCCATCGATGACACACGGTTCTGACTTTCTTGTAAAACATTAACCGCTTTAAGATCACCTTTAACATAATCTTCTTGTAGATCTAACAAACTAGAAATAATCTGCAGATTATTTTTAACCCGATGATGGATTTCCTTAATTAACAAATCTTTCTGATTAATAGATCTTCTAAGATCCCTTTCCACATTTTTAAGTTTATTGATGTCCCGGGCGACATGAACACTTCCCATTAAATTCCCTTCTGGGTCATGTAAAGGAGATACGCTTACAATAAAATCACCACCCAAACGATCTTCATGGATCTCCACGGTATGCTCTAAACCATCATTTAATAACTTACGGTGAGGACATAAAATATATGGTTCATTAGAACCGTGCACGGCATCATAACAAATCAAACCTACAGAATCATCTGGCTCAACACCTAATCTGTCAGCCATTGCTTTATTAATTTTAGTGAAACGATAATCTTTATCAATTATGGTGATTAAATCAGGTACAGCATTAAAAGTCTGTTCCCATTCTTTATATGCCAGATAAAGCTCAGATTGTGTTTTCTGGCGTTCAGTGATGTCAATGCTTGATATTAACAATTTTTCCGTACCTGGAATATTAGAAACTTTAACTAAAACATCTTTCACAGTACCATATTTATCTTCTATTTTGATTTCATAATCTATAGGAACTGAATCAGGATCAATTTTCCTTTCAATACTATCTTTTTTTACTTTTTCATGCTCCTCTCTAATTACCAAATCAGTCCATTTTTTCCGACCCACAAGTTCATCTCGCCGGAATCCAGTGAGATTTTCAGCTTCAGAGTTTGCTTCTGAAATAATATCATCTTCAACAATAAATATAGCAGTACCAGAATTTTCAAAAATGCTCCTATATTTCTTTTCACTAACTCTCAATGAATCTTCCATCTGTTTACGTTCTGTAATGTCCCTTATGATAGATGTGAAGTATGATTCTTTTTGAGTTCTCCAAGCGGATAGTGACATTTCAAAGGGAAATTCAGTTCCATCCTTTCTTAATCCCAATGTTTTCAAGGTTTTCCCGACACGCCGATGTTCTCCAGAAACTTTAAACCTCTCTAATTCACTTAGATAATTTTTTTTAAATCTATCCGGCATTAAAACCTTTAAATTCTTGCCCACTAATTCTTCCTTGGAATATCCGAAAATATTTCCTAAACTATCATTACTAAACAATATTATCCCATTCACATCAGTAGTGACAATTGCATCAACAGCGGACTCTGCAACAGCCCTGAAGCGTTTCTCACTTTTTTTAAGAGCAAATTCAGCTTTTTCACGGTCAGTAATATCACGAATAGATTCAATGGCACCGTTGAAATTACCATTATGATCATAAAGAGGCACGGCCTTAGCCCAAAGCCTATGATTTCTTCCATTGAAACTAGCATTTGTTTCAGCTAATAAAGTGTGTCCCATTTTTTTGACGAAAATATACTTCTCTTCAATTTCTGGATCAGACTTTAAAACTAAATCAATCAATATCGGTTTATGTTCTCCATAAAATGGATACGCATAATCATAATTTCCTTTTCCTAATATCTTTTGGGCGGGAACTCCCGTCATTTTCTCAATGGCGTGGTTCCAAATTATCACATTACCTTTATTATCAATTGCAAAGGTTGCATCAGGTAAAAAATTAATAATATCCGATAAACGCTTTTCAGATTCTTTTAATGAATATTCAGCCGCTTTTTCTTCGTTTATATCACTAGCGATCCCTAAAATAGATGAGATGTTTTCATCTTTCATTATTGGTTTTAAATGAATTGAAACCCAAAGTATATTGCCGTCTTTATCGATAAATTGGTATTCAAACGGTTTTACAGACTCCCCCTCCAATAAACGATTAATCTTATCTAAATGGAAAGGCATATCCTCTTTTTTTATAATCTTTAAGTCAGTAAAGTGTTTACCAATTAACTCTTCTTTAGACAGGCCAGTTATAACGGTTGTAGCATCATTTACATCTTGAATTATCCCATCGGTCCCTAAAAGAAGATTATAATCAGGATCAGCATCAAAAAGCGTTATATATTTCTCTTCACTTAATTTTAATTTACTTTCCATTTGGTGCTTGTAAAGCGCTAAATCAATAGTAGTTTTCAATTCTGTTTTATTAAAAGGTTTTATTATGTAACCATGGGGTGATGTAAGCTTAACACGATTAACTACACTTCCTTCGAGGTGTGCAGTAATATATACCATCGGTATATCAAAATTCTTTTTAATTTGAGCTGCAGCTTCAATCCCATCCATTTTTCCATTCAAAACAATATCCATTAAAACTAGATCAGGTTTAAGTTCAGTCACTTTCTCTATAGCTTCTTCTCCGGTTGAAGCAATACCTATCACATCATAGCCGAAGGAGTTCAAAGATTCCTCAAAACTCATAGCCTCGATAAATTCATCCTCAACAATTAAGATCTTATAATCTGACATCCATTTTCACTTTCACCGTTTCCATCAATATTAAATATTTAATTCTGATACCAAAAAAAAAAAATTTCTATTAAAATTATATGAATATTAATCTCTAATTAAATATATGTGATATAGTAATAGTTAAATTTATTCAAATTAATGTGAATAAATTCCAATATTGCAGATAAATCCAAAGATGATCATTTCATTTTCCAATAAATTTGTTTTTTTAAAATCTGACGACCATTAAATCTTTTATCTTCATTTTAGGTTGAAGAAAACCCCCAAAAATATTGATGAAAATATATAAAAAACCATGATAATTATAAATTCAATCAAAATAATACTTATAATACGTTTATATCCATAAATCTACATCATACCTAACATAAAGATGTAAATATTTCACTAATATATCTAAATAGATAAATAAATGAATTATAATATTTTAAGATAAGTTGATGAAAAAATTATATGACCCAAAATGTGTTTTCAACTAATCTTATCGACATTTATTATTAGTAAAAACTGCCTGAATTATTAAAAATTAAATCTAAGGTTTTATAATGAAGTTATAAATTTTTACATTGCGGCAATTATTATCACTGCATTTACAATTATATAAATTGAAAGCAGTGTGATAAATGAATATCGGTCTAGTTTTCTTGATAAGTATTTTTCACCATTCACATCATAGATATGTAATGATATAGTAGACTCTATAAGGGTTATGAGAATCACTAGCAATCCTAAGTCATTCACCATATCAGCCAGGGTTAAGACTCCTGTTTTTGGTATTAAACCAGAGACTATGATATTGTTCGCAATTGCCACAAACAAAGCACCTGCTCCCAGTCCAAAACGGGGCTCAGCTATGGTAGGTTTGATGAATAAAGCCACCAATGCCGCTGCAACAGCTATGAACAATCCGATGAATAACCTGAAATAAAATCCCAGATCTGGCCTAGACAAAGCGATACCGTCTCTTAATTGTGAATATGAAGTCGGCTCTTGTTCAATGCGGGGGTCTCCGAAACTTGAATTGTAAATATGAGGTTTTTCGATAACCGAAATCTTACTAATGTTATAACCTTGCGCTATCACATTAGGGTTAATATCAGAACTTTCATTATCAGGTACATAGATTAGATCCTGTCTTGCATCTTTTTTATCCTCAATTTCAATGTAGAGAAATTGATTATCTAAAGGAAAGTTTGAAATGTCAAAAAAGTCAGATATATTAGCTGAAACATAGTATATCTCATAATGCTCAGTTCCATTAGTATAATTATCCACCAAATCATTACTTAGTATAGATCCATCAATAACCTGGAAGTTTTCTCCAGGACTAACATCACTACCATTCCATTTGAACCAAACATAAAAATCAACAGTCCAAGAACTATCTGATAAAGACAGATCTTTAATACGATCCACATAAATACCAGAAACTATCTTAGTCGGCGTACTGTTGGATGTTAAATTAAAGTTTGCTGCAGTGAGTCCTGGTTCAGTAAGATTGGGACCCATCATCTCCGTATGTAACACGTTGGCTGATTGCTTATTTTCATAAACACTCCCAGCCATATAACTACCCAACAATAAAAAAATTAGTATAATCCCTATAATCCACCATTTAAGAAATCTACGTCCCCGTGGTCCGACTTCCTCATCCTTTGATTTATTCTTATCATCTTTACCAGACAAAAAAATTAAACCCCCTAAAATCATTAATCAGCGGGCAACAAATTAACAAAGAAACTGATGGTATTATTTATAATATAAACTAATATGAATGTTGCATATATGTCTTTGTATAAAATCTTTTATTCAAATAAAAAGGAATTACACCCCAAAACAGTTAAAATATTATACAGGTAAGCCATTTTAAAAGCTTAAAAAAAGACGATTTAAATTATAGTTATGAAATATTTCACTTATCATTTTTTTAAATTCAAAAAAATAGATTTTATAAGTAATTGGAGAAGATTAAAATAACTAAAAAAAATAAAGAAAAGAATAAATTAATTTATTCTAGACATTTGTAGTTATACTGGTTCCGGCATATGCGTAAGAGGTACTTTGAGATCCGAGAGTTTTCCCACCTTTTTCTATAGAAACGGTTAAAGTTCCACCACTGTCTTTTTTCGTGGCACTAACTGTTATATAACCAGATATATTACCTAAATTAAACGATTGATCTCCAGTACCCTCTACATTGCGAGATACAAACGGACCACTTATTACACCACTCCAACTACCAGAATAATTTATAACAGCAACAACATCGTTTGAAGTGGATGTGTTTGCACTGGTATTACTTGAACTGGATGTGTTTGAACTAGTATTACTTGAACCAGTGTTAATAGTAATACATCCAGATACAGCCAAAACACAACAAATAACAAAAACTAATATCCCTATTTGAAACTTTTTTGGCAATTTCACATATATTCCCCCCCACCAAATTTATATTAAAAAGTTTTTAATTGTATGCATATATAATTTTTGCAAAATTAAAAGAGGACTAGTACTACGTTAAAATGTGATATCTTTAGCCAAGAATGGTCTTTATATAATAAATCTCAAAAAAATCAGATTATAGTGAAGTACCAAAGGTTTTAAACTATTTACTTAATAAATTTTTGAATAAGGTGATTCTAAGCTGGGGTTTTTACCTAGATTAAAGATAAATTTATAATATGTACATATGAATAAGTTTAATAAGTTATGTTCTTCACTATAAATGAATATAAACTACAATTAATGTAATATGTTGTTTTACGAAAAAAATGTTATGTATTTTTAATTTAAGACTGCTAGATTATTTTTAAATTTATATTAGTTAATAATTAAAATAATTTTATTCAGAATATATTATAATAAAGGATTAAAGAGCAATTTAATTTTTTTTTACACTGATTTTTATATTTTTGTTTTACTAATAAAACAGTATGGCTTACATATTGTGGAAGTCTATTTTGATACTCAAAAATATGACTTAATCTAATCGATCTGTAAGTTCCATCTGGTTTTTCATGATAAATTACATTTATTTATCCAAGAATTTGCTTGTTCTCTAGGGTTTCCGTTTCTTTCATATACCTGATTATTAGTTTCAGGTATTTAAGATAAGCTATGGCACATTCAACGCCTATTTGAGTGTGTAGCTTTAGCATATCAAAAAAATCTTTTTCTTTAAAATCTTCACTTAATTCTTTCATAAGCTTGTTCACAAACTCCATCTGAGCTTTGTAAGCAGAATCCAGTAAAAATATAGAGTGCCCTTTTTATCTTGGAAGTGGTAATAAAATGTGCCTTTGCTGATGCCTATATTTTTGATTATTTTATTTAATGAAGCATTTTCATAGCTTTTCATGGTATACTCATCTAAAGCAGCTTCTACAAGTTCATTCTTCCTTTCAAATGATTTTCTTTGATTTAAATTTACCTCTATTATTATTTTACAATTGCAAGTTTTAATTACTTTAAATCATTAAACAAACTTAAATTCAATATCAAATGGTTGTTGATTCTTAAAGGTATATAAACATGGTGGTCTAGACCATACGGTCTAAATACCGACTAAAAAAAGATCAATAGGCTTATATATGAAGGAAATAAGATGTAAAAAAAATAAATTTGAAGAAGAATTAAATTAATAAATAATAAACTAACTCATTTCTATAGCTCTTATAAGTTTGCTTGCAGTATTTTTAAGTTCCGTATCTTTAATTTCACCACTTTCTCTCACTTTTAAGGCTAGTTCAAGAACTTTAGGAACGTCTTTGGGTGAAAGATTTTCCGCCATATGCAGATAGGTTTCATCTGATTTATCTTCTAATTTTACGTCTTTTTTAGCCATAACCTCCAACATAACCTTACAAGAGTCCATGACAGTACCTTCTTCGATATTTTTACACTTCTCCATTAAATCATTAGTTTTCTTATCCATAATATCACCTTTAATAATTTGTTTGTGTAGGATTTAAATATTTATAAACCATTAAAAAAATTTCAAACAGTATTAGGAGGATTGTGTCGCTTGGAACCATGATAGAATTAATAAATAACGTATAAGTTCATAAACAGCTTTTAATAGATACTCCCTATCATCTACACAGATCACCATTCTCCGCTGGGAAAAAACAGTCTATGGCTAGTGATAGTTTGATATAAACAAAAAAGAAACCGGTAAATAGAAGATTCAAAATAGAAAAAAAAATATTGTATATTATTATTTTAAGGTCCAATAACACCTTTTAGGAGAATAAATAGTCTCATCTTTTTTAAGTTCCTTCATAATTTTATCAACTTCTTTTTTCTCAACACCAGAGATTTGACTAACTTTAGTGGCATTTAAAGGTTCTTCAGATTCTTTGAAAGCTTTAATTACTTTTTCTTTACTATCCATGATTTATCACCTACTTGAATTATTACATTTAAATCCATATATTTTGTTAGGAAAATACTTCAATAAGTTTAATTTATTTTTTTATTTAGTTTATACTCTAAACTATTTTTTAGTCCACAAATGATCGTTTATATAGATATTACACAGTTTATTTATTTCTTTAATAGGTAAATGGAAATAATTAACATCCAAAGAAGTACCGAAGCTAAAAATATTCTTTCAATTAATCCAGTTACAGGAAGTGGTAAAAAAGCTAAACTGATAACGGAAAATATGCTTAATGGCAGTGCAATTTTTATTATACCTTTAAATTCATCGTCAGTTCTCATGCGAAGTGAAAGTGCAAGAATACCAAGACAACCTCCTAGAAAAGCCGCAAGTGCTGTAATAATGTGAATTGTTCCATGAATTGTAGCAGGAGGAGTTAAATCTGCAGGGAAGAAAGCAAGAATAAATGCTCCAATACTCCATATTCCTAATAATATTAAACCAATTCTATAATGTGATTTCTTAGAGTTAAAATTGATAATCAACCCTATTATGAATGACAATGAAAGAAGACCGCGGATCAAAAAATTAACCGTCATAATGTAACCATACGGACCAATGGCTAAAAAGCTTTCAGCTTGAGTGATCGGACTATAATGAGGTGGTAGTAACTGTGCAATTATATCTAAAACTAAATAAAGTACAATTCCGATTATAGTAGCCAAGAAATAAGTACGCGGATTATGAAGCATATCCTGTCTAGAGTGCTTCATTCCGCTGACGGAATCAAATTTATCAGCTCTTTTAGTAAATTTATCCTTTGATTCTTCTATATAATCGTCTGATTCCTTTTTTAACATTGATTTATATCCTATTTGAATACATTATTTCATAAATCTAATCAAAGATTATATTTAAAACCCTCAAATTTATTTTTATAATAATCAAAGTTTCTCTGGAGATTATTATAAGATAAGATTAGATGCCCCATTATTTTTCAATACAATTTTTTAAACCTTAATAATTACATCCATTTTTCGAATTATCTATATTATAAACATTATTATTATAATCCTACGTTAACAAGTTTAGATAATTATAAATATGCAGTTAGGATATTATATTAACGTATTTAATAAAGGAGAAGAAAAAATGATTGAAGAATTGAAAACACCACCATTTCTCAGGTAAATCATAATCATAGTCATTATTCTAGCAGCAGCTGTAGCATTAAAATTCACAGCACCGATTACAAGCCTTGTACTGCTTTCAATATTCCTAAGCATACTCATCTACCCTTTTCTAAGATGGCTAGAGAAAAAAGGCCTCTCTTACAACTTATCAATTTTAGTAACACTCCTCGGAGTTTTTCTACTAGGCGCAGGAATATTAGCTTTTCTCGTGGTAAGATTAGCCCAATTAATTAAAGCAATTCCCAGTTTATCTATAAGCTCCTCCAGCTTTCTAGCGCAATACGGTAATCAAATAATAAAGTTAATTATCACGAATATTAATTTATCCCCCTCAGGAGAATTTACAGCATCAGGAATTTTTATAGTATTTGCTGTAATATTCCTAGTTTATGAGCTTCCCCAAATAAAAAAAAGACTAACAAACGAATTAGGTGCAGATAACCTACCTTAAAAAAAAGTTTTGCTCTAGTCGGCGATTTCATCAAATACTATATAATCCGAATAAAAATCAACCTTTTTTATGGAATAGGCGTCGCAGGAATTCTTCTACTCTTTGATATAAATTTTGCATTACTCTAGGGATTATTAACATTTTTCCTAGAATTCATCCCATATATAGGCATTATAATAGCAGCAATACCACCCGTATTAGTTGCCTGGTCTAAATATGGAATCCAAGGAGCAATAATAATAGGACTATTCTTTATCACAATCAATAACACAGCAGAAAACATAATCCACGTCGAAATAGGTGTTGGAAGGAAGGATAAAGGCCAAATTATAAAAGCTATTAAAAAGTATCGATCTAAATATGGAATTGTAATCTCAAATGCCACAGATAAAATAAAAAAAGAGGATCAAGTGATTTTCATTCCTTTAATAACATTTTCTTATATTCAAGAAGCTTAAGACTTTTAATGTAGTTTACCTCCGTTAAACTGTGATATCGTTAACCATAACGGTTGTTATAAGGTCTTCAAATCCAAAAATAGCTAATTATATTAAAACTATTAATATATAAATCTTTATATCAAAAGGGTACCATTAAACTTTACTTTCATTTACAACTTATATATTATGAAATTATTAATGCCAATTAAACAGTGCGAATAAATATGAGTTAAAAACGAGTGTGGTGATTTAGAGTGGACGTAGAAATTGGATTATCCATAAATGATGACAGAAATAAGGTTTGCACATTTGAAGATGAGAATGTGTTCGGTTCAGATAGTTCTTAAAAAAGATTATTCAAATGTTGAATCGAAACTACGGGATCTGCATATCCTTAAGGACATAGAGGATGCATTAAATGATATATCTGAAACTAATGTATTTAAAGAACTAGTGGCTAGCTACGGATTTCTATCTATGGATAAAAAAGATATGGATTAAAAAAAAACTTGGATATTCATTTTAGTCTTTTGTCTTTATTTCTTCATCGCACTCAGGGCATAAATATTCTCCTACTTTTCCAGATTTTTCAATTCCTTTAACTTCATCTTTTTCTCTTTTGAACCATTTATCGCATCTTCCACATCTCACACTTTCTTCAACCATCAAAATCACCAACATACATATATGCTTATATCTTATTTTTTTCCATGTTTTTGAATCTTATTTGAAGTTTCAAAAATGATTACCAATAATTCGCCCATTTTGAATTTGAATGAAAAAAAATTAATAATAATTTTGTTAACCTAATAAATAAATGGAACTATCAGAGAGGGGTAGATATGCAATAATTTGAAATTTTTAAGTGATCTCATTTTTTTTGTTGGCAGGAGAGGATATTTGTTCTCATCATTTTTGACCCTAAAAATATTATTGTATAAAAACTTAACCTAATTTCAAATATCCTTTTTGAGGTTCATATACAATGCTTTTACTTTTCAATATTCTTAATATTTCATAGGCTTCATCTTCAATTATATCATGTTCTAATAGTTCATTAAAAACAGCATATTTTGGAGCTATACCACCATGTTTATCCTCAAATATTTCAATAGCTGCTAAAAAAATTCTTATTTTATCCCTATCGTTCTCTTATCCTATATACAAGCTATTATCATGAATTATACACTGATCTTCAAACCAATCTTTAACTGGTACTGTAGGATCGTTCCCCATATCCCTAATTTCTTTTTCTAATCTTCTAATCTGATTAATAAGAGCATCTTCAAGTTCTGATTTAAAATATGGGTCTATTTTTCCATATCTAATATGGATCAATGACATGAATTTGAATTTAAGATAGGGATCTGTGTCAGTTAAGTCTTTATGCTTCAATGCTTCAGTAATCAATAGTTTAAAGTCCTCCATATTCAAACACCACAAATGTTTCAATTCCCTATTAATATTGAAATAATAAGTTCAAAGATAAATACTTATTCAATATAACATCTAAAAAGATCTCCTCCGAAACAAAATTAATATTATGGGGGTTTAGAGTTTATTTTAGTACTTATCATCGATACTTTCGTTGAACATTGATATTTTTAAGCCATATGGTCGGTTATATGAAGTTTAAATTAAAAATAATTAATTTTATTTAAAACATTAAAAGTATAAATGTTATTCGAATATTTTCTATTAAATTAAACATTTTACTAATCTTAATTTCTAAAATAATTGTTTTTGCTTAAGATCGATTCGTTACTCTTAAAACATTTGTTCAAACTGAGTCTTCTTATTTAAATAAAGATA
>Ga0182014_10004276_pt1 | contig 16494 bp, 12 predicted proteins | sample 612S2DmetaG_FD_120489 | JGI IMG/M metagenome (GOLD analysis project Ga0182014, IMG submission 120489) | Permafrost microbial communities from Stordalen Mire, Sweden - 612S2D metaG | ecosystem: Environmental > Terrestrial > Soil > Wetlands > Permafrost | place: Sweden: Stordalen | collected... | reverse complement strand
CGAGACGCTTCTGCTGCACGTTCTTGGCAAGTTCAGGGTCTGGTTCCTCGCCCACTCCGAGGAGGAACTTCCGGATGCCGAGGTTGGCCGCTACAAGGATCTGATCAACCGCCGCTACCGGGGTGAGCCCATCCAATACATCATCGGCGAAACCGAATTCTACGGCCTTCCATTTCGCGTCACGCCGGAGGTTCTCCTTACGCGCCCCGAGACTGAACTACCTGTCGAGAAGATCATCCATCTGGGGCCCCTATACCGCAAGCCAAGATTGGTAGATGTAGGCACCGGTTCGGGTGCAATCGCAATTGCATTCGCGCACGACTGGTCCCATGCAGCAGTCACTGCAATCGATATTTCCGCGTCCGCACTGGCTCTTGCCCGCCGCAATGCCGAGCTCATCGGTTTCGCAGATTGCATCCGCTTTCTCCAAGGCGATCTCCTCGCCCCAGTTGCACAAGAACAGTTCGAGATTATAGTTTCCAACCCGCCCTACGTCCCCTCAACCGACCGCGATGCGCTCGCCGTCGAGGTCCGCGACCACGAACCAGCCCTCGCCCTCTTCGCCGGCCCCGACGGCCTTGACATCTACCGCCGTCTTATTCCGCAAGCCTTCGCCTGTCTCGTCCCCGGCGGCTTCCTCGTCCTTGAAATCGGCTACGGCCAATCTGAATCCATCGCCGAGCTGCTAGCTGCCTCCGGCTTCAGCCAGATCGAGTTCATCCCGGACCTGCGATCCATCCCCCGCGTCGCTTGCGCCCAGCGCCCCTGAACGGCTTTGCCTTCGCACAAATCGGGTGCCCCAGGTTTCGCTTCTGAGACCTGGGATAACGCATTTCCCGCCCACCCCAATGTTGTAGACTCATCTCCGGAAAGGATTCTTCTCATGCCCACCTGCAAAGGCTACGGTACGCCCAACGCTCACTCCCCGCTCGCGCCCTTCAACTTTACCCGCCGCGAGCCCGGCCCGACGGAAATCGCCGTTGACATCCTCTACTGCGGCGTCTGCCACACCGACCTGCACATGACGCGCAACGAGTGGGGCAACTCGATCTATCCCCTCGTTCCCGGCCACGAGATCGTAGGGCGGGTCGTTGGGGTGGGAAGCTCGTCCAAAAAGTTCAAGCTCGGAGAGCTCGCGGCCATCGGCGTCATTGTAGACTCCTGCCGCCAGTGCGCCCCATGCCATCGCGGCGATGAGAATTACTGCGATAAGGGTCCCACGCTCACGTACGCCTCCCCCGACCGCGTTGACGGCTCCATCACCATGGGCGGCTACTCCTCGAACTACGTCGTCGACGAGCGCTTCGCCCACACGGTTCCAACGAATCTCGACCTGGCCGCCGTGGCCCCGCTCCTCTGTGCCGGAATCACCACCTATTCGCCGCTGCGCCACTGGAAGGCCGGTCCCGGCATGAAGGTGGGTATCGTCGGCCTCGGCGGCCTGGGCCACATGGCGCTCAAGTTCGCCCACTCCTTCGGCGCGCATACCGTCCAATTCACCACCAACTTGCGCAAGCGCGAAGACGCCCTCAAGCTGGGCGCCGACGATGTCGTCCTCTCAACCGATGCCAATGCCATGAAGAATCACACCAATTCCTTTGACTTCATCATCGACGCCGCTGCAGCCCCGCACTCGGTCGACCCCTACACCGCACTCCTCAAGCAAGACGCGACAATGTGCCTCGTCGGTCTGCCTGACAAGCCCCCGGCCGTCAGCATCTTCAACCTCATCTCACGCCGCATTTCGGTTGCCGGCTCCATGATCGGCGGCATGCCCGAGACGCAGCAGATGCTCGACTACTGCGGAGAGCACAACATCGTCTCCGAGGTCGAAGTCATCCCCATCCAGCAGATCAACGAAGCATACGAGCGCATGTTGCGCCAGGACGTGAAATATCGCTTTGTGATCGACATGAGTTCGCTCAAGTAACTCCGTCGTTCATCCGGCCAATATGGGTACCCCACCCACGCAGCATCGTTGTTTCTGCCGCCAGGGTGGGGTGGAGCGATACTCAGCCGCAACGAGCGATGTCGCGCGGTCAGATACTAGCCGTCTTTCTCCACCTCACCGAGCAACTCTCCCAGCCGGTCCAACCGGTTTTCCCAAATTGACCGGCGGTCGCGGATCCATTGCTCCATCGCATCGAGCCCGACGGGTTCGATGCGGCAGGTGCGCACCCTGCCCACCTTTTCGGTTTGCACCAGGCCGCACTCCTCCAACACCTGAATATGTTGAACGACCGCGGCCAGAGTCATCTCAAAGGGCTCAGCCATGCGCGATACCGACATGGGACCCAGGCTCAACTTCTCCATCATCGCCCGGCGCGTGGGATCGCCGAGGGCGTGGAAGATACGGTCGATATTGGGTTTCTTTTTCATGGCCCGCACCTTCCTGCGCCGCTCCGCGATTAGGTTTCCAGGTTTCTTACCGTTTAAAGTTGTACCAAAGCTGGGTACCCCAGATCCCGATTTTGGGACCTGGGAAAGCCTGAACTCATATACGAATTCTTTTGGTCAATGACCTAGCACCCTTGCCAACTTGTCGAGCAGCCCGCGCCATCCAGCTTCACGCATCGCGGGGCCATCCGCACCCTCCAGGAATGCGCTCTGAAATGTGAGCATCAGGTCTGTGCCCTTCTCGGATGGCAAAAGCTCAACCGTGCCCAGCGAGACCGAGATGCACTTGTCAGCCACGTCCATCGTAGACGTAAAAATGATGCGGCGGTTCGGCACGATCTCCCGATAGATGTTCTCGTTCTTGAGCGAGCGACCCGTCAGCGGATGGCCTTCTTTGAAGGCAAGGGCGTAGTGCTCTCTGCCTCCAACGCGAAACTCCAGCTCATAGTTTTCGACCTGATTTTGTTCGCTTTCGGCGTACCAGCGGCGTTTTTGGGCAGGGTCGGCGAAGGCAGCGAATACGCGCTCCGGATTGACAGGGTAGCTGCGCTCGACGGCAAAGGTGTTGTGGATTACGGGTTGATGGTTCATGAGTGTTCTCCTCCAAGGGGAATGGTAAAGTGCATATTTAAGTATTGATCGGTTTTCGATTATTTGTCAAGTGAAAACTTAAGTATTTTTCAGGCATTACCTCCAACGGCCCGGTCGGGTCCGGAATACTTAAAGTTCAGGCATTACCCTCAGAATGGGCTTTGAATGCATAGAACTCCTCCCCAGGGATCAAGCGATTGATTTGAACCTCGAGAAAGCCTGCATGGTGCAACTGGCTGACGAGTTCGTTTTTGGTGGGCAGTCTCCCGCAATTCATGGTCGCTGCTCCCCACAGATTGAGAACTTCAACCCCCAAACTCCCTCCCTGACAACAGGTAATCAGTAATAGAAAACCACCCGGCTTTATAAACTCCTTAATATGTTGGAGCAGTGAGACACGGTCCTCAACCGGGAAGTAGTAGATATTGTTGTACAGCGTCACGATGTCGAAATGTTCATCCGGGGCCTTTAAGCGAATATCAACGGTTTCGATTCTCACTCGGCCGTTCAGATCCCATTCAGAGATGTTCTTGCGAGCAATATCGGCGACTTTGGGCTGCAACTCCAAACCCAGGGCAGCCAGAGACGGGTTTCTTTCTGCTGCGTACTTTATGTAGAAACCGGATCCACAACCAATCTCGAGCAGGCTGGAAACTCCTGCAACGGGGAAAAGACGTTCGATGGCTTCGATCTGGAATTCTTCAAGAATCCGAGATGACCGCGCAATGATCGCGCCATCCTGATCATCGAGGCTCCAAAGTTTTCCGTGACGAAGTTTCTCAGGTGTTTGTGAGATTAAATTGGAGTGAAGTCCCGCTACCTCCTGAAGCATGGCCATCATAGCATCGTTCTTGGGCAATGCTAGTTTCCTGGCCAGTCCCCTAAGTGCATATCCCTTGGCGCTCAATCTCAGATAGCCGAGCCGAACACCCAAATGCAGCCAAGCCTCAAGAGCTTCACGAGCCTCGTCCTCTTTGCAATATGCTTCAGCAAGCTGTTCAAAGCTTTTCGGCGCATCTGACAACAGGTCGAAAAGACCGCACTCCCTGGCCGCCACTATGTAATTAAGTTGATAGAAGTGTTTGAGCAGAGCATTGCCGCCCAAAAACGCCAAAAGCTGATTATTTCTTATGAGTTTGAGAAACGGTTTGAGTGACATAATTCCTCTGAAACGTCCAAAAGGACAAGTTATTGCAGATTGCCCGATCCCGTCCCAAACAGGATATCCTGAACGGGTCGCTAAGCGAATCTAACAACTGCTGGCATGTTCGTGTCTGATTCTTCGCCCAACCTCTTTTCTCGACCCTGCCTTGACCTCCCTGTGACTCCTGGGGCCGAAAACGGTATTGGGGAAGAGTGGCCGGTGATTCAGGTGCGACACCGGAAATCAACCATCAAAGTTTTCCGTACGGAATCCATTACGGAGTGCCCCAATTCTTCAAGCGCCCCGCACTCTCTGGCTTCATGGTCGGCGTAATGCCTGAGACGCAGCAGATGTTTGACTATTGCGGCCAGCAATATAACGTTTCCGACGTAGAAGTCAACTACCGCTCCGAACACCTGTTCACGCTCAAGCAATCGCTGGCAGCCTACAAGCATTATCAAAGACTTCTGGCCGAGTGCGACAGCGAGATCGAGCGGTTTACACGCGAACTGAACAGTAAGATCGATCTAGCTCAAAAGGAGCCGATGCCGCCCGCCGATCCCTGCGGGCAAAAGCGCCGCAAGAATCAGTTTTACTTCGAGATGAGTCCGGAATTCAACCGTATCTTCGGTGCCGACCTGACGGCCATCCCCGGCCGGATTCCCCATAACTTCCGCGTTCTTTGCGGTAGATGTGGGATACCACGTAGCCCAATCCGCCCGGTGTTGTTGCACTTGAAGTTTGAGCGCGGCCTGTATGAGTTTCAGTCATCGAGTCCTTTATCCCCCACCTGCCCAAGGTTGAACTCAGTTCTGTGTGCCGATACTGAATGCGGTCGGCATGTTGTTCGCACCGGCGATAGGATGCGGAGCGGGACATGAGACTAGAAGTAAGCATTTCCAACAGGTCGAATATTCGCCCTAACCGTGCAAGGTTTTCGGCTGTCAAAGAGAGAGTTCCAAGATGAATTTTTTCGCGGAGGTTGGAATGCGCACGCTCGTGTTTTTGCTCACCTTGGCCGGATTCGTGCTTCCCGCATTCGCCGCAAAACGCGTCACAGTTGCGCAACTAGAGCAGGAACTGGCCGCCAACTCCGGCGGGACGGATGCCGAAGTGGCTCGGCAACTTTCCGATCGGGAGTTGTCCGAACGGTTGAGTACGGCCCGGCTTGACCGCCTTGAAACGAACCTGCCCGGAGAGAAGGCGCGACAGGCACTCACGATCCTCGCGGACGCGTCGGCGTTTCTTGACCCTCCCGCGGCGGAGATTTCAGCCCAGCCCGCCCCGGATCTGGCCGCGCAGCGCAAGATTCTGGCACTGACCGTGAACTATGTCACGCAGACCGTTCACCAGTTGCCAAACTTCTTTGCCGCCAGGGTGACGACCAGCTTTGAGGACACGCCGAATGCGCAGAGACCGGGCGCGATCTCCGCTCAGGGCTTAACCTCCGTTATTAAGTACCAGACCTTGCACCCGGTGGGCGCCGAGAGCGTAACGGTCTTCTATCGCGACGGCCACGAGGTCATCGAGACCGTTGCGGACAAGTTGAAAAATCGGCCGCCGGCAGCGCGGACGCTTACTACTTCAGGCGTTTTTGGGCCCATCCTCGGCACGGTGTTGGTCGACTCTGCCCGGAGCAACCTGGCCTGGAGCCACTGGGAACACGGACAAAGCGGTCCAGAGGCAGTTTTCAGTTACAAGGTGCCCAAGGAGAAATCCCACTATACAGTCATTTACGAATCACGCCCAACCGATCCATCGGCCGCCGATTGCTCCACGAAGGCACAGACATTTAGCCCGTTGGTGGCCTATCACGGAGAGATGGCTGTCGATCCCGCGAGCGGCACCGTCCTCCGCCTGGTTTTGGAGGCAGATTTGAAGCCAGGCGACTTCACCGTCAAGTCCGGCATCGTGGTGGAATACGGCGAGGTGAGCATCGGTGGCAGGAACTATTTCGTTCCGCTGAAGAGCATCTCCTCCACGCTTGCGCGCTCTCTTCAGCGCGCACAGATGAACCCAGGCTGCTTTGAGCTCTTGGTCAGAGAGGATCTCAAGGCTTCGTTGAACGATGTGGTCTTTGGCCAATACCACGTCTTCCGAGCTGATGCGACTATGCTCAGCGAGAGAGAGGCGGAGAAGCTGGAGACTCGACCACCCGCTGCGAACGACAGTGGCCCAAACCCGGGCGCCCCATAACTGCCGCGTTCCCTGCAGCAAATATGGGATACCACGAACCCCAAACCTGTCCGGCGCCTTTCAGAACTAAACTGTATGAGTGTCCGACATAGAAACCTTCATCCGCCGCCTGCCCAAGGCCGAGTTGCACCTGCACCTTGAAGGCACCATCCTGCCCGCCACCCTGGTGGAGCTGAGCGCCCGCCACGATGCCCAGCCGCTCACCCTCGAACAGGCCGAAGCCCTTTACCGCTTCACCAACTTCTCCGGCTTCCTGGACGCCTTCAAGGCCGTCTGCCAGCGGCTCATCACGCCCGAAGACTACGAACTCGTCGCCTGGCGCGTGATCGAGAGCCTCGCCGCGCAGGGCGTGGTCCACGCCGAGGTCTTTGTCTCCGTCGGCGTCATCTATAGGACCCGCAACCACGATCCGGCGGCCTTCGAGCCCATCTTTGCCGGCCTGGAACGCGCCCGCGAACGCGGTCAGCGCGAACTGGGCCTATCACTCTACTGGATCTTCGATGCAGTGCGCCACTTTACCGTCACTGAGGCCGAGTGGGTCTTTCAGAAGGCCGCGGAAATGCGCCCCCAGTTCCCTTCCATCGTCGCCATCGGCCTGGGCGGCGACGAGCGCCGCGCCGGTTCCGAGCCCTTCCGGTCCCTTTTTGCCCAGGCGGCCCAGGCGGGCCTGCGCCTGACCAACCACGCCGGCGAAACCACCGGTCCGGAGGCCATTCGCGAGGCGCTCTCCATCGGCTCCGAGCGCATCGGCCACGCCCTTTCGGCCGTCAAGGACTTTTACCTGATGGAGGATCTGAAGGCGCGCGCCTTCCCCATCGAGCTGAACCTCACCTCGAATGTCCGCACCGGAGTCTGCCCGTCCTATGCCGCCCATCCCCTGCGCCGCTACTTCGACGCCGGCCTGCTAGTCACGCTCAACTCCGACGATCCGGCCTTCTTCGGCTCCGACCTGGCCAACGAGTTCCTGCTGGCCCATACCGAGCAGGGCTTTACCCGCGCGGAATTGCGCCAACTGGCCGCCAACTCCATCCGCGCCAGCTTTCTTCCCGCCTCGGAAAAAGCTCTCTGGCTCGCCCAAATCGGCACCTCAGACTAAAATGCCCTCACCCGCTTCAAATCACACTGCGGGAGGCAAAAACCGAAACTGGGGTATCATGGTTGTGTAGGAGGCTGTCCGCCATGTCCGCCGAACCCGAACCCCTCACCATCGTCGAAGAGACCACACCAGAGGAAAAGTGCGAAGGGAGAACCCTGCGCGTGATTGGCTGGTTCTCGATCGGGATGGCGGTGGCCGCTCTGGGCATCTATCTGGGCAGCGAACTGCGCAGCCGCTACAAGTTCAAGCGCCGCACGCCGTATGACTTCTACTCCGGCGCTGGCGAGTGTCACACCAATGAGTTCGGCATGGGCGTTTAGAAGCGCCGCTCCCGTTCAAGTCGCCAGATGCCACCCCTCCGGTCGACATTTTCGCATTTGCGGTATCGTCTGGCAACATATCTGTCCCCGGAATCTTTCCCCTACATCTCCCACCAATCGAACTGCGCCATGCGCGGGTAGTAAAGGCCGGCGCGGATCACCGCATCCTGGCCGTGCAGGTTGCGCAGGAATTCGCCGTAGGCTTCGAGCTGAGGTGCAAAGAGTTCCCTTAATTCAGGCAAGGCTGCGGCGGGGTCGAGATTGTCGGCGTGGGCGGTCTTGTAGTCGACAATCCACCATGCCTCCCGGCCTTCTGACTGCGGTTCGAGCCCAGCAAGGAAGACGCGATCCACCTGCACCGTACGGAGGGCGCCAGCCACGATACCCGCCCAGCGGAGTTCGCTGGCTGCCTCGGCATGGGGCGAGAGAATCCACTGGGCGATGGGCGAGCGCGAGGCGTCGATCGCCAGACGGAGCGCCTGCGCGGCGATCTGCCCGGCCTGCGCTTGGTTGAGGCCCCGCGTGCGCGCCTGGGCGGCGATGTGGGGTTCGCAAAGCTGAAGCGCGGCGCGAGCGGCGGGCCAGTCGCTGGTGGCGCGCTGGCGGGAGAGCTCCTCGAAGAGCGCGTGGACGGCGGTTCCCAGGGCGCGGGAGAGCAATCCACCCTGGTGACGGGAGTAAAGGACTGGGGAGACCGCGCTCTGCGAAGAAACCGCAGATTGAGATTCGTGCGCTCCCACCCTTTCCGGAAAAGGACGCGGAAAGGATGGGGCACCCAGCGGGGAGGATGGGGCGCCCAATTCCGGTTGGTAGCCTGACGGCAGGCGGCGCAGGATCGTCGGCTTCGCGGGCGGCGGCATTCGGAGGAGATTGCCTTCACCAGAGGCGGCGATGGCTTCAACCACTTGCTCATTGCCAACGGTCGAGTTTGCTTGTGAGGCCTTCCAATCCTCGAAGCGGGCACGCACTTCATCCTCAAGGGCCGGCCAGGCAGTGGCGAGCAAGCTGGCGGCAGGTTCCGAAAGGCTCAGGCTGCCGTTGCCCTCGACCCTGTATGCGGGGCGGGCGAAGAGGTGAAGCTCTTCGCGGGCGCGTGTGGCGGCCACATAAAGAATCCGCCGGTCCTCCTGAGCCTCGCGCTGGCGATAGACGGAATCGACCCATCGCTTGGCGCTGCCGCGGTCCGAGCCCTTGCGCTGGAACGGAGCAATCAGGAATTCCGTAATCTGCCCCGAGTCGTCCGGCAGCTCCAGTCCACGTTCCAGCCACGAAAGCATCTTGCGGCTGCCGCGGCGTGTTCCGGCCTGTAATTCGGGAACAACCACCACCTCGAACTCCAGCCCTTTGGCCTTGTGAATGCTCATCAACTGGACGCCGCAATCGCTGTCGACGGCCGGGTCGGGCAGGGCGGTCAGGCCCTTCAGCGCCGCGCCCAGCGCAGGACTAAGCAGATCCTCTTCGCCTCCCGGAAGACCGTCCAGGCAGCTCCAAAGCAGGTCGACGTTGGCGCGCGCGGCCACATCGACGCAGCCGGCCCCGCCCAGGCGCAGCCAAACCTGTTCAAGCCGCGTTCCTAAAGATCGAGCCGGCTGGGAGGCGCGGAAGGCGGCGGCTGAGTCGAGCGCCTTGAGAACACGGCCAGCTGCCCGCCGGCCCTCCTCGCCGAGTAGCGGCAGGCGCTCCGCCAGCAGCCCCGGGACGGGCCGCGCAAGCAGCTCCGGATCATCCGCGCTGGTCAGGCGATGAAGCTCATCGAGCGCAAGCCCGCACCATGGAGCGCGCAGCACGCCCAGCCACGCCAGACGATCGTAAGGATTGAGCAATGCGCGCGCCAGCGAGAGAGCGTCGAGAACCTCGGGGCGCTCCGCCAGCCCCTCCAGCTCGACGGCGCGGAAGGGAACTCCCGCTTCGCGCAGAGCCTGAGCGATGGGAACGAGGCTCTTGCGGGCGCGGGCAAGGACGGCGATGCGATACTTTTCGCCCCGCCCGCGAGCTTCCGCGATGCGGCACATGTGGCTCTGAATCAGGCCCACGATCTCCTTGGTTTGCGAAGCTTGGACAGATTCCCTCTCGCTGATTGCATCGGGATCGCCGGCATTTCCGGGCCCGGTTCGCGGCTCGAATTCGAGATGCAGACTGAAGCGCGGGCCCGGGCCGGGTTCGTCTGCGCGGGCCGGTTCGGCGGAGGAGAAGTTGATGCCGCTGCCGTCGGGGATTGCGATGACCTTTGCAAAGACCTCGTTGAGCCGCTCAACCAACGGGGGGGCGGTACGAAAGTTGGCCGCAAGCACGACGGAATCGAACAAGAGCGGTTCGTCCTGGGGAAGTTCTAGGCCTGCCGCTCTCACGCGGGCAAAGAGCTCGGCGTCGGCGTCGCGGAAGAAGTAGATCGATTGCATGGGGTCGCCAACCACAAAACAACTGCGGCCCTGGCGCTCCGGCCAGGCGGCGATCAGTCGCCGGAGCAGCTCATGCTGGCGGCGGCTCGTGTCCTGGAACTCGTCCACCAGCAGGTGGCGGATGCCATCGGCGACGGTCTGCGCGGCGTCGGATGGAAGGCCGTCTTCGCCACGAAGCACGCTCTGCGCGATCTGCGCAACCTCGACATAGTCGGCCCTCCCCGCCTCGGCGAAGACGACCTTAAGTTGCGCGGCGGCGTGACGCAGCAGCGTGAAGCAGCTGCGGACGACGCTCCAATCCTCTTCGCTATATCGCGCCGGAGGCAGATCGCGAACCTCCGCCAGCGCGGCTTCCAGCCCGGAAACGGCAGCCAGGCGGGCGATAAGGCTGAGAATCTGCGCCTTCTCGCGCTTGCGGTCGGCAGGGAAGCCGAGGCGGACATTTACCTGTTTGCGGAAGGCGCCCTCGCCGATAAGCAGCAGGTCAGCCAGGGCCAGGTGGGCCACCCGCGCTTCTTCCAACGAGTCCTTGGAGGGAAATGGAGCGCAAGGAAACTCGGCCAACTCGGCCAATTCGAGGTGGAGCTGGCCGCCGGTCTGCTCACATGCAAATCGCGCCAACTCCAAGGCTTCTTCGCGGGCGCCAGGAACCTCGTCGAGGAGTTGACCGAGTGCGGTGAGCGCCTCGCGGACCGCGCTCCCGAATGGGCGTTCCAGGCTCTCGCGCAGCGCCTCCCAGTCGGGGTCGCGGCTCAGCAGGAACTCCTGCATCCAGCGGTCGCGAACCGAGAGCATCTCGAGCAGCTGGTCCTCCAGCTCCTGCCAGTTGTTATCGCGCCAAACCAGGAGATTCTCGATCGCCTCGCTCAGGGCTGGGTCGCCCTGCCCGATTCTCTCCAGCGTCTGGCGGGCCGCGTGCCGGTAAAGGCCGTTCGGCTGCTCCTCAATCTCCAGGTCACCGCCCAGGCCTGAGAGAAGCGGTTGCTGGAGGGCCAGCTCGCGGCAGAAGGAGTCGATGGTGGAGATGCGGAGTTGAGAGGGCAGGTCGAGGAGCTTCCAGTCGAGCAGACGCGAGTGATCGAGGGCGCGGTGGGCGAGGGCGTCCATGGAGAACTCGCCGCTTGCCGCCGCTGAAGATTCCTCAGGGGCTAAAGCCCGCATTGATTCTGTTGGTTTGGCGAACGGGCTAAGGCCCGTACCCTTCAAGTTAGCCGCGGCTTTCTCAAGCTCGGCAAGGATACGGTTACGCATCTCGGCGGCGGCGGCCTTGGTAAAGGTGATGGCCACGATCTGGCCGGGATCGTCCACCTCGCCGAGCAGCCGCAGAAACCGCCGCGTGAGCAGGTCGGTCTTTCCGGAGCCAGCCGGAGCCTGCACCAGAATCGAGCGCGAGCTATCGAGCGCCCGGTCGCGTTCTTGCTGGTCGGGAGGCGAAGATTTGGCCGCAGTCCTATTCATCGCCGGCCTCCCCATCGTCCAGGCTGTCCTCGTCCTCCCGGCCGGCCACTCCACCGTTCTCGTGAATGCGGCAGAGCGTTTGCAGCCCGCAGCGTTCGCACGTCTTGGGAGCATCGCGCGGATCGACCTCGGCGTGCCCGGCGACGAACTCCCTGGCGAGCCCCTCGATGCACTCGCGCCAACCCAAAAGCTGTTCGGCGGTCAGCGGGTTCTTTGCCAGGTTGCTATTGTTCTTAAGGCCGGCGAAGAGCGTGGCCGCAGAATCGCCAATGTGACCGGCAAATTCAAGATCGCCGGGGCGCACCTTGGCAAAGACCAGCCCGCCGAGGTTCTCGTCTTCGCGGTCGAGCGCAAACCCGGCATAGAGCGGCAGTTGCACATCGTCCGGCCGGGGCAGTTCCCAGGACTTCGGCGAAACGTAGCCCGATTTATAGTCGATGACCAGCAGCGAACCGTCGATGAGCCGGTCGATGCGGTCCAGGCGCAGATCGAGCGTCACTCCAGCCAGGTGAATCGTCCGGCCGACTTCGGTCGCGGCCACTTCGAAGCCGATGCGCGCGGCTTCGTACTCCAGCCACTCGTTCACAAGCTCCGTCAGCCGCTGCTGTTCAAGCTCCAGGTAGCGCGGCGGCATGCGCCGGCTGAGCCGGGAGATCATCTCCCCTTCAAAGAGCCGCCGAATGTGCCGGGCCACTAACGCCCTTCGGTCCTTCACTTCCTCGAGTTCCGTATGCGAAAGAATGCCCTCCGGCGGTCCGCCCCAGACGGCATGAAGCACCTCGTGGAGCAGTTGGCCACGTTGCGGCCGAGTCAGCCCGGCCTCGGCCGGCCTCCAGCCCTGCGCGCCCAACCGCGCGCCGGCGAAGGCCTTGAAGGGGCATTGCGACTGCCAGGTGAGCACTCCCGCGCCGCCCCGGAGCTTGCCGGGCGGGAAGGGAATGCGGCCGGCATCTTCAAAGAAAACCGTGCGGGATTCTTGTGCGGCAGGCTCCTTGGGCAGCTCTTCCAGTAACCCAGCAAGCTGGACGATCAGCCGCGATGGGCGGGCTTCAACGCCTTCTATCTGCCGCGCATAGCTGAAGTGGACCTCTTCCGCGGAGACCGTAAGCCGCGCGGTAATCGCCTGGGCCAGCTCCCAGTCGAGCTGCGCAGTGGCGTGCGGCATTCCGGCCTGGCGCTGCACGTCGAGCGGCAGGAGCGGGTGGGTCGTGCCGCGCGCCGGCCAGGCCTCCTCGGTGGCGCCGAGGAACCAGATGGCATCCGCTGTAAGGCCGGCCGACTCGGCGGGGCCGGCAATCTGGATGGGCGCATCTCGCGATTCGGGAGCGAAGAGAGTTTCATCCAGCGTCCGGGCCAACACGGAAAGGAACTCCGCCCAGCGGATGCGGCGTCCATTGAAGCCCAGCGAGGCGGCCTCTTCCACTGCCTGGTGAAAGCGCAGGATGGCTTGGAATTCGGTGCTCGACAGCGCTTTTGGGCCGGGCCAGCCGACGCTCTCAAGCAGGCGCGGAACCAGTTCGGCCCAATCGATTGGGCTTGCTGCGGCGGACGGACGGCGCATGAACTCCGCCAGGCGGCTCTGGGCTTCGGCAATCCGGTTGACCCACGGAGTTAGCTGTGCGGCAGAACCAGTCCGCTGGCGAACAAAGCCGTCGAGGCTCCATTCGGGCTGTTCCAGGCCACGCTGGCGCAGCGCTCGCATCCGCGCTTGGAGGGCCAAAGCCTCCTCCGCGCTGGCGCAGGCCTGGCCGGTCGAAAATAGCCAGTCAAGTTCATGCTCTGCCAGCGGACTTGTGAGCCAGCGGAGCAGGAGCAGCGCGCTCCGAGCCTGCGCGACCTTGCTGAGTGGAACTCCAAGCGAGAACTCGAAGAGCGGCGCGTCCCTTGGGCCAGAGAGCTTCAGAAATGCCCGCTCCATCTGCCCGCGACTGGGCTGGGAAGCCGCATTCTGTGTCACGACCAGCAGCCGGGCAGCCGGATTGGCGGCAAGCCGGTCTTTGCACCACTGGGCGCAGGCCGACCCTTCGGATTGTTCGTCGGCGGCCTGATGAAAGAGGCTCTGTTCGGTGGGTTGGCCGGGGACGGCTTGCCGCCACGCTCCCCAGGCGTCGAAGAAAGCGCGCTGTGTGGGCAGGATGCGATCGAAGCCTGCCAGCAGAAGTGGCGGCCGAAACGATTGACACGCTGCGGAAGAGCTTGAATCGGAGGGAGGCGGGGGTTTCAACCCCCGTATAAGGCCAGCAGAATCGTCCTGGGCTTTAGCCCCGGCGTCATTCTCAAGCAGCGGAATCACTTCCAGCGCCAAGCGGCTCGCACTGATCGAATTCCCGTCCCGGCAAACCTCGTCGAAGGCCGTGAGCCAGTTACTGAAGGCCGCTGCATCCTGCTGCCAGGCGGCGCGGGCCGAGGGGCGCAGATATTGAGGCGCATAGGAACAGAGCAGTTCGTGGGCTTCCATGGCCAGGGCTGCCAAGCGGTTGCGCGGGCCTTCCAGCAGAGTGGCCAGCCGTCCGTCCGCACCGGCGATCTCAGCCCAGAGCGATTGCTCCTGCGTGGGGTTCAGCAGCAGGCGGCCGTCGCGGCTCCGCACCTCCCATGCGGCGCGGACAAAACTCTTCCAATCCAGCACATTGGGCGCGAGCCATGCCGACAAGCCATCGGCGCGGCGTGCGCGATGGAAGGCGCCGCTGATGGCGCGCGCGGCCCGGTCGCTGGCCGTAACCACCAGGCCGCCGCCGCGCAGCCACGCATCGATTTGAGCTTCATGCTGAGCTTCGTGCGGTGCTTTGTGCTCAGTTTCGTTCCATGCCCCCATTCCAGCGTTATACGCCGGTTGGCCGCGGGTCGCCACTCCCAATTCCATCGAAGTGACAGATCTTTGAAGTGTAAGAATGACGGGAGAACCTCCGGAGATCACAACCCGCTCTTGCATGCGAGGTGAAACAATCTGTCATGGAAGGAGATTCACATGCGCGTATCGCATCTTCTTGAGACCAGCAGCAGCTTCTGCGGCGCTAGGATGACCGCCATCGCACTCGCCGCCCTCTCCCTGTCTCTCGCCGTCGCTGCTCAGACAACCTACCACGACCCACAGGGCCGATTCGATCTCCAGGTTCCCGCCGGCTGGCAGGTCAGCCCGGACCAGGGAGCCGATCAGGTGATTGTGCGCAAGGGAGCCGTGCAGGCCATCGTCGCGGTCTTGCAGCAGAACAAGAGTAACGCGATGACAGCACAGCAGTTCGTCGATGTCACGGCAAAGGAATTCCAGGGCCAGTGCCCAACATTCCGCGCGCGCCAGAACGGCACGCTCATGCTGGCTGGTGCGCCGGGGGTCTACTCGCTCTTTACCTGCAGTGACCCGAAATCTCCCTCCGTCGCCGAAACCTCCTCGGCGCTCACAACGAACTCGTTCCTGATTGGATTCACCGGGATCGCACCTCTAGCCGACTACTTTGCGAGTCTCCCTGCGCTGGATGGTATCCGTAACAGTCTGCGCGTGACGGGAAACGAGACCGCGGCAGCAACCTCAATTGAAAGCGAATCTCAGGCAATGACGGAGGTCAAGAAGGCTTGCGCCGTCGGAGCCTTTACGCAGGATGACTGCGCAAGGCGGATAGCCATCCTCCTGGGCAAGGAGGCACAACCGGCCACAGCCGCTTCGGAACCCGCGCAGGGCTTGGTATATCGCGACCCAACAGGCCGATTTTCTCTCCAGATCCCCCAGGGTTGGAGCGCGACATCGGAGGGCGCTAACGGCATCCGCGGCGTGCAACTTCGCTCGGGTTCCGACTGGATCAACATCATGCCGGCAGATCCTGCCGCAAGCGCCAGCGAAGTGGCGCTCCATTATGAGCAGAAAGTGGCCGCGCAATTGAACTCCGATCGCAAGATCCCCTTCGGACAGCTGGGCCTCATCCAGCTCTTTGGCAATGGCCTTGAGGTTACCTACGACCACTTTGGCGCTACCTCGGCACAAGGGGAGACCATCGAATCCTACGTCGGCGGCGTAGGCGGAATTTCGGGCGCGGAGCACACCTTCCTGCTCTTAGTCACATCCTTCGGAGGGCAGAGTAAGGACCAAGCCGGAGCGCTGTTCCTCTCCGTTGCCCAAAGCATTCATCTGGCTGGCCATTGACGAAAGTGGGATGGCAGCCTAATCGTGCAGCCGAAAACTCCGGCAGCTCAAGATGTTCATACCGCCCCCGGCCTCTGCTATACTTCCGGCCATGGAAAACCGTTCACTCGGCGACGCAGGCGGAACGCCCGGCGGCCTCGGTCATTTTCTGCTGGGCTTCATCATGGTTTGCATTGGCGGATACCTGCTGGTCAATCAAGTTACCGTGGTGGGCTCCTATTGGAATTTCTACGGCGAAAACTCCTTCGGAATCTCTCTTTTGCCCATGCTCTTCGGCATTGGGCTGCTCTTCTGGCGCGGCCGGAGCATCATTGGATGGATTCTGACCGTCGCCGGCGCTCTCTTCATCTTCGCCGGAATTCTTGCCAATCTGCACATCTTCTTCCGGCCATTGAGCCTCTTCAACACCATTGTGATGCTGGTGCTGCTCGTTGGCGGTCTCGGGCTCATCGCGCGCGGCGTCCTGCCGCATCGCAAACCTACCCCTGAGTAATTCGTCTTCCTGATGCCTTTCGCCCGTCGCCCGCGCCGTAGGCGCAACGGTTGTTAGCCCCGCGTTTCAACGGGGTCCCCAGGACACGATCTTTGTTTCTTGGAGTGGTAGCGTGGGTTGGCCCAACAATTCATCCGGAGTCCCGTAGATTCTCTGTTAGAAGTCAAGAGTTTTCTCCGGGCCGAGTTTGGATTTTCAAGGCATCAGGGTCTATCCATCTGATGATTTCGGGGCGAGCAATCTCTTTCCCTGCCCGCCCCTTTGG
>Ga0182014_10004273_pt1 | contig 16502 bp, 17 predicted proteins | sample 612S2DmetaG_FD_120489 | JGI IMG/M metagenome (GOLD analysis project Ga0182014, IMG submission 120489) | Permafrost microbial communities from Stordalen Mire, Sweden - 612S2D metaG | ecosystem: Environmental > Terrestrial > Soil > Wetlands > Permafrost | place: Sweden: Stordalen | collected... | reverse complement strand
CGTGGGATCGTTTGATCACCCCGAAGAATCCACCGTGCCGCTTTGCCTGTCACGCGGCGAAATGTGCCAAGTCATTTTCCGGGAATCATCGCATGTTCCCGGTCGAGATCAGGAAGTCTGAATGTATGACACCTATAATTATCCCACGGGCAACCGGGGCGGGAATTCCATGGTGATCCTACGCCACGTGCCTCCCGCCAAATATACAATCTATATCTACGGCCATGGCCCCATTCCAACTTACTACGGAGATTACACCCTCACCGTTGCGACGCATAATTACGGTCGGAAGCAGACCTCCCATAAGATTGATGCCATTCGGAACACTAAATGGGTCGAAGGCAGCCAGTTTGTTAAGTTCTCGAACGTTAAGGTGGTCGAAGGGGAAGACGTTGAGATTCTGATTCGGCCAGGTGCGCAGGTTACCGACCCGGCCGGCCGCACTTTTGCCGATGCGATGATCTGCGGCCTGCAGCTTATTCCGGTGGAATAGTCGAGTCATTGTGCCGGACTTCCCGGCTCACGCGCCAACCAACTCACTCACTATCGAGGGCTGGCTGTGTGTCTAAGCGCTGGCGTCCGCGCCGGCGCAGCGCATGGGAACATCAGGACGGTGCGGTTCCTGGCAGGCAAACCCGCGGTTGAAGCCGGCGTGGACGCCAGCGCTCCGCGACTTTGCCGACGGCCCTGCGTCCAAGTAGGCATCCCCCAAACATGGTATTTGACGACCCTTACATGACAACTTATTGTGGTGAGACACTTTGCGCGGCAGGGATATAGATTCGTGCCTATGCCAGAGCGCTCGGACAATACAAGACGCAACCGAACGACCAAACTATGAGACCTCGCCTCACAAACATCATTAACCGTTATCTGTGGGCCTTCATTCTCGGCGCGCTCGCGCTGGGTGTCGCAGTGCTGCCCGCTCGAGCCGACTACAAATCTGCGGTGCTCGCCGACGGCCCGGCTGGCTACTGGCGATTCAGCGAAGCGCCGGTAATAACGCCTGCGCCCTTAATGTCCACCAACCTGGGTACCGTAGGCACCGCCAACAACGGGGCTTACGTCGGGACCTTCAACCGCGGGGTCGTCGGAGTTCTGGCGGGTTCCACTGGCACTTATTTCACCGGCGGAGCTTGGGTGCAGGTGCCCAATGCGGCGGCCTTGAATCCGAATCCGCCATTCTCGGTTGAGTTCTGGATCAAGCCCAACCCCGCAGTCGGTGCGCTGACGTGTCCCCTTTCTTCAACTGATTTTGCCCCGACTCCCCGTCTGGGTTGGCTGTTCTATACGGATGACGGCTATAGCGGCGGTTACGTGAATGGCGGCTACTACTTCCGAGTTTACAGCTCCGCCGGCACACTAGCGGCTGTCAGCCCCGCCGGGCTGCTGACGGCAAACTGGACCCATGTGGTCGGCGTTGTAGATGGCGTCCATGTCCTCCTTTACGTTAATGGTCAACAGGCGGGCAGTTCTCCTTGGAGCGGCACCTTCACCCCCAATGTCGCCCAGTCTATTGGCATCGGCACGCGATACGACGCCGGCTTTCCCCAGGATGGCACTATGAACGAAGTCGCCATTTACGCTTCGGCCCTGTCCCCCAACGATGTCCAAGCACATTATCAGGCTGCGACCACCAATGCCTCGGGCTACGCCTCGCAGATCCTCGCGGCCAGTCCCGTCGGTTATTGGCGCTTGAACGAGCCGCCTGACATCTATCCCGTTGCGGCCAACAGTGGCACTCTTGGCACGGCTGTAAACGGCGGCTACAAGTATTGGAGCACAACCACCGTCGATCTCGACAGCCCAGCATTTCCGGGATTTGAGGCCGCCAACACCGTCTTCGAACCCAGCGGGACCAACGGGGCGGTGGCCATTCCGCCCCTGAATCTCAACACAAATACAGTCACTTTCGAGTGCTGGCTCAAGCGCAATGGGGCCCAAGTGAGTTATGCCGGCGTCATCTTCCACCGGGGCGGCACCGGGACCGCCACCGGCCTTGATTTTCACGATGTTTCCAACGATCTCGGGTACCACTGGAGCGATCAGGCCAATACTTACGGCTGGGATTCCCTTCTCTCGCCGCCGGATGGCGTGTGGACTTACGCCGCGCTGGCCGTGGCTCCGTCCCAGGCCACTATTTATATGTATGACGGCACAACCTGGAGTTCGGCGGTCAACGTCGTCGATCACCCGGTTCAGGCGTTTGCGGCCACCACACTAGTGGGTGCCGACAATGGCCCCGGCCGCGCTTACAATGGCTTGGTGGATGAGGTGGCTATTTACGGCCAAACCCTCACGGAAGGACAAGCCCGCACCCATGCTCTTGGCGGCTTTGGCGACCCCGCCCACAACCCGCCCACCCTGCTGATCGACCCGCCGGTCGTGACGCCGGCTGGCATCACCTACTCGACAATTCCATTTGCGGTGATGTCCGATGCATACGGCCAACCTCCACTCTCGTTCCAGTGGATCAAGGATGGGACCAACATCCCGGGGGCCACGACGTTTACTTTTGCCAGAGCTGCCGCTTCCACTAGCAATTCCGGGAGCTATAACCTCATCGTCACTAATACCTACGGCGCCGTGACCAGCCAGGTTGCGGTTGTGACGATCAATCCTGCTGTCCCGCCGACCATTACCAATCCGCCGCTCTCGCGCCTCGTATATAATGGCGGCACGGCGTCATTCAACGTAGGGGCTAGCGGCACCACACCCTTCAGCTACCAATGGAAACACGCCACCACCAACTTGCCGGGTGCCACCAACGCCACGCTTTTCATCGCTAATTGCACTGCTGCCCAGACAGGCGCTTACACGGTCGGCATCACCAATGTGGCCGGCGGGGTGCTCAGTTCTCCCGCCACCCTCACGCTGGTCGTTCCGCCAGCCGGCAGTTACCAGGAGCGGATCGTAACCAACGGCCCAATCGCCTATTGGCAACTGAACGAAACCAGCGGCACCGTCGCTTTTGACTACGTGGGGGGCTATGATTCCACCCATGTAGAGGGTGTAACGGTCGGCCAACCGGGACCTCGCCCCCCCGAGTTTCCTGGCTTCACCGCCAACAATGATGCCGTCCAGTTCGACGGCACGACCTCTTCCTCCAGCAGCCCGGGCGTCAGCTTGCTGAACAATCGGACCAATTTCACCCTGTGCGGATGGATCAGTCCTTTGGTAATCGCCCAAGGCGGATTGTTCGGCCAGAATGATGTGGTCGAGTTCCGGTTTCTGAACACGACCACGATTGAGCTGTGGACCCCTTATGGCTCAATAGATTATGCTGTCGGTCCTGAACTTACAGTCGGCGATTGGAACTTCATTGTCGCCTCCGGCAGCAGCAATGCCCTAAAGCTGTATGTCAATGGCCAAGTCGTAGCCACGGCGACCGCGACTGCGACCAGCGGCTATGGCACCTCCACTTCACCGTTCCTCCTGTCGGGAAATACTTCGGGCAATGGCGATCCGTCCCTCAATGGGCTGATGGATGAAGTAGCGGTCTATCCCCGCACCTTGTCGGACCTGGAGATAGCCGGTATCTATGCCACGGGAGCTTACGGCACCACCACGCCGCCATTCGTCACGCTCAACCCGCTTGGCCAGACGGTCGCCGTCAGAAGCACGGTTTCTCTGTCTGCCGCAGTCCAAGGCAGCCTGCCGCTCAGCTACCAGTGGAAGAACAACGGCGTGAACGTTGCAGGAGCAACTTCGCCGACGCTCTCGTTGGCCAACGTTTACTTCACCGACGCGGGCAATTACGTGCTGTGGGCCACCAACAGCGCAGGGTATACCAACACTGCCGCAGCCACCCTTACCGTCCTGGCGACGCCCACGTTTGCCAACCTGACGAACGACCTGGTGTTGCACTTAACATTCGACGGGAATTACACCGATAGCTCCGGAAGCGGCAATGATGCTTATGCCCAGGGCTCGGTTCCTTTCCTGCCGGGCAAGATCGGCCAGGCGGTCCACATCAATACCACGTCAGGCATCAATTACCTGGCGCTCTCAGACACACCAAGTCTGGCCTTCGACGAGGCGGCCAGTTTCACGGTCTCCTTCTGGATCAGGTACACGACCGGATTCAATGACGATCCGATCATAGGCAATTCTCTCGGTTCAACCTACCAATTGGGCTGGGTGTTCACCGACAGTTCGAGTACGGGCAAGCTCGAATGGTCGCTCGTGAGCACCGCCAATAGCGGCGCCTACCTGCGCGATCCGGTGGGCAGCGCGGTCATCGGAGACGGCGCCTGGCATAATGTGGTTGGGGTGGTTGACCGCGATCAGCAAATGGCGTTCGCGTACGTGGATGGCGCGCTGGACGGCAGTTGGTCAATTGCCGGCTTGGGCACTCTGGAATACCTCAATGCCATCACCATCGGCCAGGACCCGAGCGGTGGCTACGGCTCTGCTGTCTTTGATCTGGATGACGTTGGCATCTGGCGTCGGGCCTTGACCGCTTACGAGACCGCGAGCGTGTACGCAGCGGCCCAGAGCTCCGGCGAGAGCTTCGATGTCTATGGACCGGTGAAAGCCTACGTGAACCATGTCGGCAACAATGTTGACGTGAGCTGGCAGGCAGGAACACTGTTCCAGTCCACCAACGTGACCGGCCCATATAGAGCCGTGGTGCCTGCGACCACCCCTCCGCTCTACCGGACAACGGCCACCGGCTCGGCCATGTTCTTCCGCGTGCAGCAGTAGCTTTTCGAACGCACGTGGAGGGTGAGAGCAGGGATTGAGCGCGTGGCGGGGAGACGAATTCTCCACGCCACGCCATGCTGGTTCTTCGCCGTCACCAATGGAATTGTGACACCGCTCGAAAGCTCCCTTCGGAAAGCGAGCTCTGTCGCATAACCAGGCTGGAAGCCGTTTCGAGTCGCGTAAGGCGCACCAAACCGGATTTGGCGGGAAAGAGTCGAATCAATTGGGCTAAGCGCACAGGCCCCAGCGAAACGAGGGATCCGGTCACGAACGCCTCAACGCAGCCCGGATGCTTCTGACAATACGGATCATCCTGAGTCTGTTAATCGCCGGTGAAAGGCGATGGAGCACACGCACTGCCGCGGGCGGCTATAGGTGGTGGGTTCTATGGCATTGCCTGGCATGCGGTTCTGCGCCATTGTTGATGCATGGGCAAACGACGTGAGGCGCGCGAGCGCGCCGTTCAGTTTCTATTCCAGCACGATTTGAACCCGCCGGCGGACCTGTCGGCGGCGCTGGAGCATTTTTGGGAGTCGCAGCGGGCAGCGGCTATCGCCGAGGACAAGGGGGCGGCTACCTGGGGCCAGCCAGTGGAATTGCCGCCGCCCACACCAGAGGAGGCAGCCATACGCGAGTTTGCTGATCCGCTCATCCGCGGCACGCTGGAGCACCGGGACGAAGCGGATACCGTAATCAAGCAACACGCGAAGAACTGGGAGCTGCATCGCATCGCGGCGGTGGATCGCAATGTCCTGCGGCTGGCCATTTATGAGATGCTGCATCGTGATGACATCCCGCCGGTGGTCAGCATCAACGAGGCGGTAGATATCGCCAAGAAGTTCTCCACGCAGGACAGCGGCAAGTTCGTGAACGGCATCCTCGACAAGGTGAAGGGGGAACTGATGCGGCCGGCGCGGATCGTCAAATGAGGGCCGAATTGGGGGACACCAGGCTGCATGGCATTTGCTGATCTACATCTGCACAGCCGTTTTTCCGACGGCACGTATGGGCCGGAGGAACTGGCCGAGCAAGCCCGGCGGTATGGGCTTGCGGCCATTGCGTTGACGGACCACGATTCGGTGGAGGGCTGCCCCGGAACGGCGCAGGCGTGCGAGGCGGCGGCCATCGAGTTCATCCCGGGCATAGAGCTGACCGCGGAGCAGGAGGGAAACGAACTGCACATCCTGGGCTACTGTATGGACACGCAGAATCCCAGGCTGTTGACGGAGATCGCCCGATTCCAGGCGGTGCGGCAAAACCGGATTCGCGAGATGGTGGAAAGGCTCAATCGGATGAGCGTGCCGCTCTCAGCCGATGCGGTATTCGCACTGGCGAATTGCCGCGCGCCGGGCCGGCCGCACGTGGCGCGGGCGCTGGTGGCGGCGGGTCTCTGCCAGAGCCTGGATGAGGCATTCGAGCGGTTCCTGAAAAAGAACCGGCCGGCCTGGGTGCCGAAGTTCAAGATGAGCGGGGAGAAGGCAATCGAGTTGATCCACCAAGCGGGTGGGGTGGCGGTCCTGGCGCACCCGGGGTTGAATCGCACGGACGAGGTTATTCCAAGCATGGTCGAGGCCGGCATGGACGGCATCGAGTGTTTCCACACCAAGCATTCCACAGTGACGACGGAGCGTTACATGGAGCGGGCCAACCGTTTTCACCTGCTGGTGACGGGCGGCTCGGATTGCCACGGGAAGAACAAAGGCAAACCGCTGATTGGCACGGTGAAGGTGCCTTATCAGTACGTCGAGAAGCTTAAAGCGCGAGCGGCGGAGATCAAAACCGCGACCCTGTCGCACGCGAGCCAATGAAGGTCCCGGCAGCCGACGCAGAGAGTTGACCTCCCTCACGGATCACGCATCAAATCATATGGGATTATTCAGCAGATTTAAGGCCGGCCTGCAGAAGACGCATAGCAAGTTGGTGCATGAAATCAAGCGCATCGTCACCCGGTCACCTAAGCTGGACGCCGCGGGGCTCGAGGAGCTGGAGGCTGCGCTGATTGCCGCCGACCTCGGCATGGCCATGACCAGCCAGATCGTCGGCGCCGTCAAGCAAGCCTACGAAACACAGGGTAGCGCGGGGATGGAGGTGTTTGCCGTCGCGCGTCGGGAGGTGGAAAAGAGCTTGGCGTCGAACCAACCCGAACTGCGCCGAGCACCGGAAGGATTGACGGTGGTGTCGATTGTAGGGGTGAACGGGACGGGCAAGACCACGACGGCAGCGAAGCTGGCGCACCTGGTACAGTCGCGCGGGGATACCGCATTGCTGGCGGCCTGCGACACGTTCCGCGCGGCGGCCATCGAGCAGATCAAACATTGGGGCCAGCGGCTGAAAGTAGAGGTGATCGCAGGGGCCTATGGGGCGGACGCGGCGTCGGTGGCCCACGACGCCGTGGCCGCCGCGCAGGCGCGCAAGGCGGATTACCTGATCGTGGACACGGCGGGCCGGCTGCATACGAAGCACAACCTGATGCAGGAATTGCAGAAACTGCATCGGGTGATGGGCAAGCAACTGCCGGGTGCGCCGCACGAGGTGTTGCTGGTGCTCGATGCGACGACCGGGATGAACGCATTGAACCAGGCGCGCGAATTCAACAAGGCGGCGCCGCTCTCGGGGCTGATCGTGACGAAGCTCGACGGCACCAGCAAAGGGGGAATGGTGGTGGCGATTCAGAAGGAACTGGGGTTGCCCATCAAGTTCATCGGCCTGGGAGAGCACGCGGATGATCTGCAGCCGTTCGACGCGCAGCAATTCGCCGGAGCACTGTTTGGGGAGTAATGGCGCTGAACCAGCGACGGACACAGATGAGGGCATCCTGGTGACAACGAAAACGGCGCCAACCCGCTTGGACAACCATTACATGCGTGTCGCTGTTCGGCTGGCGCAACGGGGGTGCGGCGCGACTTCGCCCAATCCTATGGTGGGCGCGGTTTTGGTGAAAAGAGACAAGATTATCGGGCGAGGCTGGCATCGCCGCGCAGGGGAACCCCATGCGGAAATCGAGGCGCTCCGCGACGCGAAGCGGCGGGGCCACGACCCTAAAGGCGCGAAGCTTTACGTAACGCTGGAGCCGTGCTGCACTCACGGCCGCACGCCGCCTTGCACCGAGGCCATCCGGGCGGCCGGGATCAGACGAGTTGTGGCCGGCGCGATTGATCCGAACCCGCAGCATAGCGGCAGGGGATTCCAGATCCTGCGCCAGGCAGGAATTACGATTGCTCACGGCGTGATGGCCGCAGAATGCGAGCGGCTCAATGAGGCATTCAATCACTGGATTGTCCGGCGCACGCCCTTGGTCACCGTAAAGGCGGCCATGACGCTCGATGGCAAGATTGCCACCGCTTCCGGTGAGTCGCGATGGGTTACGGGCGAAAAGGCGCGGGCTTATGGGATGAAGCTGCGGCAAAGCGCGGATGCGATCCTGGTGGGCATCAACACGGTGTTGGCGGATAATCCAAGCTTGACGGTGAGAAATCCGAAAGACGACGGCCGAAGGCCGAAGGCCGCAGCCCATGGGACGAAACCCGCAGGACTGAGTCATCAGTTGCGCCGCGTCGTGCTGGATGCGCGGGGCCGCACGCCGCTGGAGGCGAAGGTTGCGTGCGATGAATGCGCGGCCCTCACGACGATTGTGGTGAGCAGGCTGGCCCCGAAAAGGCGCGTGGCCGCGTTGGCGAAACGGGTAAGGGTGTTGGTCGCACCGAGTTCCGATGGCAACATCAACCTGCACTGGCTGCTGAAAAAGCTCGGGGCGGAACATATCACCAACCTGCTGGTCGAAGGCGGCGGAGAAGTGAACGCTTCATTCCTGCTGCAAGGGATGGCGCAGCGCGTCACGTTCCTTTATGCGCCGAAGATTCTGGGCGGGCGTGACTCGCGCCGAGCGGTCGCCGGCGAAGGGGCGAAGACGCTCGCGGAGAGCCTGAGTCTGACCGATTTGGGGTGGCGGCGGCTCGGGCCCGATTGGTTGCTGAGCGCGCGGCTTGTGGCCCGTTGATTCGGGTTTCGGATTTTGGGCTTCTTTCGAGTTTCGGCCTTCGGCTTTCGGATTTACTATGCCGCCATGTTTACCGGAATTGTTGAAGAAACGGGCACGGTCGAGCGGATCAGGCCGACAGCGAACTCTATTGAGCTAACAGTGCGCGCGAATCGCTGCGGGCAAGGGCTAAAGGTGGGCGCGAGCCTCGCCATCAACGGCTGCTGCCTCACGGCGGTGAAGCTGGCTTCACGCGCCAAGTCCAGGCTGGTGCAATTTGATCTGCTAAAGGAAACCTGGCAGCGCACAAACCTGCAGTTTGCCAGCGCCGGAGCGCTGGTCAACCTCGAGCGACCGTTGCGCACGGATGGCAATTTGGGCGGACATTTCGTGACCGGCCACATTGACGGCCTGGGCACAATCACGCGGTGGGAACGTATGGGGCAGGACCACGTGTTGGACATTGCCGCTCCACCAGAGGTCATGCGCTACGTGGTGTTCAAAGGTTCGGTGGCCATCGATGGCATCAGCCTCACGGTCGCCGCCGTCCAGAAGAAGACCTTTCGCATCTGGATCATCCCGCATACCTATGAGATTACGGCTCTGCGCGAGCGCAAAGTGGGAGATGCCGTCAACCTGGAAGCCGATTTGCTCGGCAAGTACGTCGAGAAGTTTGTGACCGCTCGGGCGCACCGTTGAACTGCCGCCTTGGCTTCTCTGCCAGTCAGGCGTGGCCTTGGCAAAGCGTCACCACAACCACAACAGGTACCACTTCCTCTTCTTCGGTGGCGACTGCACCTTTAGCGGCTGTGGCCTGTCCTCCTTTTGAGCCATTGAGGCGGGCGCGACCTCGCGGACGCGTGTTAACGGCACGAAATGCTCCTCGCCCTTGGCGTCCTTAAACTGGTAAACGCCCTCTCTGAGCTGCGGTTTGCTGGCGGTGGTGATCTCCGTGCCATTGCTGAGTCTGATCACATAATGATGCGCGCACCCGGTCAGGGCGATCATGCCGATGAGAATGGGCAGCGTTGTCTTCTTCATTGTATGGCAAGCGGAATATGAGACTTCGGGATAGATTCTCTCAAGAGCGTTCTGAGTTATGATCAGTCCTCCGACTTTTCCTCTGCGCGGGCCAGGAATTCCATCTTCCCTCGCTTAGCCACTTCATGCAAACAGGCTTGGATCGAACCGGAGGTGCCTAGATACGGTGGGTCAAAGAGAGCCAACAGGACGGCTGCACGGCTGCTTCTCTGCTTGAGCCACAGGTCAATCCAGCTCTTGACCTCGTCGGGCAATGCCTCGGCATGGTGGACGGAAATGATAACCAGGTCTGCCGAGGCCGCTTCCCTGGCCGCAATCGCTCGCAACTGAACCGTGCGCAGCTCAGTCAAGAGCCACATCTCCTTGGTGAACTCACAATTCCGCCCGAGGCATCGGATCAGAGTCTGGTAAAAGTCGTCCGCGCGGGCACCCGTGGCAGAATCTTCATACACCACTGAAACGGTGAGGCGCTTCGACTTCTGCCAAAGTGGCCATACCTGCAGTCTTGATAGTGTTGTGTCCATGAAAACAGACGGTGCTTTTGTGCGGAATCGTCTGCCCCAAATGAGAGTTCGGCAAGCGGAATCAATCGGAATGAGTCGGCAATAGGCAAAGAGCCATTGTCGCGGTGGCCGAGCATGGGCTACGCCCAGGCACAACTGCCGCGTCAACAAATCGATCCAGCCGCCCGTACAAATGAAGAAGGCGCCTGACTCTAAATGGGCGTGTGCCTTGTTGAAAGCAAACCGGCTACCGCAATTTCATTCCGGCGGCGTCCACGGTCCTCTAACGCGCCTCAACGGTCGCCAGACCAGCCTGGCAGCAGCAATCATCGGAAAATCAATTGGTGGAGGGACCTTTCACCAGGCGTGCCTCGTTGGTTTCCAGGTAATTGGCCATGGCTTCGATGCCGCTGATTTGGGCGCTGACGCGCTTCAGGCCAAACTGTTTGGTTATCCTGTAGTGGATCAACTTCTTGCCCAGCGCTACAATCTCAATATCTGCAGCCTGCGTCTTCCAAATCTGGCCCTTGGCCAATGGCCGCCGATTATGAGATTTTATTTTCATCCCGGTATTAGACAGTGAAATGCCTCTATTTGTTCATTTCGGCGCTCTTTTGCGTTTATTTCCGGCCTTGCCTCCCACTGGCAGGCACTTGGCCTCTCCTCACGCCAACCCAGCCATCAGGAGGCCGCCTAAGCGCTTTTTCGCATTTCCGATAGTGGCAGCCTGCCTGCTTTCCCAAAGGCAAGAATGTCCGAATTCAGGCAAGAGCACAACAGACCCCGGCAATCGGGGTAGGATGAAAACCTACCACATCCTCATCGGCAATTGTGAGGAGTTGCTTAGCGACTTCTTCGAGGCCCTCTTTCGCGAGGTTTGCGAAGGCAACGCTGTCCTCCAATCCACCCGAACGCGGCGGGTTAGCGAGTTTGTCCGACAGGGCTGCGAGACCGATTTTGATCTTGTCATCCAGGTCCCCCATAACCTGTTTCCTGCGGCGACCGCTCCCACGCCCATGGACTTCATCGGCGAGGGAATCCGCGCTATCCGCACCATCAAATCCGAACACCCTGTGCCCGTGATCGCCATGGTCGCCCCAGAGGAGCGAACGCGATATGAACCTCTCCTCCTGGAGGCTGGCGCCGATTGCGTCCTTGAGTTGCCCTTTGAGGGTGACGAACTCAGCTCCGCCGTGGCCCGGCTGCTAAAGCTCCCTTCGCGTCTGGAACACCTTCAATCAGCGCGGTGGTTCTTTGCCGGCGTCCTAAGGCGGGGCTCCAACGTCTGACCCAGGCGTAAATGCCGCCACTCGCCTCGGTCCGACCCGCCTGCGCCGACGAACGAACAGGGGGAATGGTGCGCATAGCAGGACTTGAACCTGCACGGATTACTCCACTACCACCTCAAAGTAGCGCGTCTGCCAATTCCGCCATATGCGCAGGACTAACTCCATCAGCCTGAAGGAGTTCACGGTCAGCCAACGCCTTGCAGAATAGGGGATTCCTGTTCTCCGGTCAACTAAATCCATCAGTCTGATGGACTTGGTAGAAATCCAGTGTGTTGACAGGAATTGACGGGAAAACCCTGAACACGACGCGATAGGCGCACCCGCGTCTTGAACTTGAGCCAAGAACTCACAATCATTACGTCATGGCTCGCTCCATTTTGACGACCACCGCCACGCTGGAGCGGCCCTACGTTTCCAAATCCAAGTTCCTCTGGGGCGGCCAGTGCCGGAAGCTGCTCTGGTACGCCTACAACGCCAAAGACCAGATTCCAGAGCCTGACGCCGCCACACAGGCAATCTTCGATCAGGGCCACGAAGTCGGCGCTCTGGCCAAAGTCCTCTACCCCGTCGGCATAATTGTCGCGTACCGGGGGCATGATTTGGATTGTTGATGCGCTGCGAAAGCTGTCCGGCCCACTGTAAACTTCAGCCAACTCTATTCCTCTAGCAGCGGGGCCGGAACTTCTGTACAAGCTCTGAGTGCGGCGAAACCGTATTGACCTCAGCACCGGCGGTGGCCTTGGCGCAATCCTCCTGTGGAGCGCCACGTTTGCGTTCGCCCGCAGCCTGTCAGAACAGGTCGGTCCTCTGACCGGAGGCGCTGCTGCTTACCTGATCGGCGGATGCTTCTGTCTGGCGCGGCTGGCATGGTCGAGGAAAGGAATCACGGAGTTACTGAAACTTCCTCGGCTCTACCTGTTCGGGTGCGGTTCCTTGTTCGTTTTCTACACCGCCGCCATCTATCTCGCCGTGGGCTTGGCCAGAGATCGGGAACAATTACTGGAAATCGCGCTGGTGAACTACCTGTGGCCTGCCCTGACCATCCTGCTCTCCCTCCCCTTGCTGAAGAAGCGGGGGCGCTTCTGGCTGGTGCCGGGCACCGCCCTTGCTGTGACGGGGGTATTCTTGGTGATGACGCAGGGGGCCCACGTCTCATGGATGTCTTTCTCGGAGCACCTGCAAAGCAATCCGGTTGCCTACGCTCTGGCGCTGGCCGCCGCCATCTCGTGGGCGCTGTACTCCAATCTGACCCGGCGTTGGTCTGGGCCAGAAAGCGACGGAGCCGTGGGCCTGTTCATCCCGGCAACGGGGCTTATCCTTCTGGCCTTACGCCTCCTGACGACGGAACCGACTGGCTGGAGCCTTCGAGCCGTTGGGGAAGCATCGGCGCTGGCCGCCGTCACCACGCTGGCCTATTTCCTGTGGGACGTGTCCATGCGCAAAGGCAACCTCCTGCTGGTGGTCGCCTGCTCCTACTTCACGCCCCTGCTCTCGACGGTGGTGAGTTGCCTGTACTTCAAGGTGTCGCCCGGTCCCAGGCTATTGATAGGGTGCCTGCTACTCGTATCCGGTTCGCTCATCACTTGGCGTTCCGTTACAGACCGACCGGTTCCCGCCACAGCATGAGGGACTGAGGCGGCCCTTTCGCCTTCATTGGAATCATACTACTGCGGGCCTGCTGGGCATGGCGAAAGGCGTGTTCAAATCACTGCCTAGAGCTTCAATCCCTCTCTAAACAGCAGGAGCGCAAAGAACCCCAGCAGCACGGCAAGCACGCGCATCGTGACCCGGTAGGGCCGACCGGCGAGCAGGTCGCGGGACCGTCCGGCCATGAGGGCGACCCCCACTTTCGAGCCGAGCAGCAGCATGTAAAAGCCGAACAGGAAGGCGGCAGCGACCAGCCAGCTTTGGGCTATGGCCTTCGCCAGGATCGCCGCGCCGACCGTCAGCCAGAAAAGCCACGGGTGCGGGCTGAGCAGATTGGTGAGGATTCCTTTGAACCACGATCTGGGGCGCTCCGCCGGAGCTTCCGCGCCCGGATGAACCGGGCGGAAACTATCCAATTACGGCCCATGCTAGAGCGAACTGGGCGGCGGCTTCAACTGCCGGGCAGTCGCCCTGATGTCCATGCCTCGCGCCGTGGCGGCGCGTCAGCCAGTCGCTTGCCCCCGCCCACACTTACAGCTTGCCCCCCGAGCGCGTCTGCGTGTGTCCTTTTAGGCCGTAACCGCTTAGGAGCGCGTCAGAGCATCGGACAGTGGCCGCATCCGTGATTTTGCGACCATGCAGCCAAGCACCATGAGGCCCAACCCGGTGCAGAGGGCGAGAATCACATACATGGCGGAAAAAAGTGGCGCAATAACAACCCGGTCAATGATTTGGTCCTCCGACGGATTCAACAGCCCGATCATAAGCGGGCCTACACAAACAAAGACTGCCGCTAAACCCAGCAGCCAGCGCCGGGCGCACCCGCCGGTCCGGCGCAGCAGTCCAAAAGGCAGCGCGGCGAAGGCGAAGTACGGCCAACCGAATCCCTCACCGGTTTCTTTCGCCACAATCCATAGCTGGCCGATGAACCGACCCAGTTCGTCCGTTGGGTGCCAGCGTTCAAATTGGCCACGGGTTATCAGATGGAAGAAGCCTTCTTCTGTACGCGCATAGCCCCAGTTCATCGGCGGGTTCGTCATCGAGGCAAACGGCAGGTAGAGGTAGAATCCCAGACCCAGCAAAAACGCGACTCCGCACAGACTGGCCGATGCCCACTCCGACCCGAGGCGTCGCATCCTGACAATAGCAACAACCGCCGCACCGCCGACCAGCACAAAGGCCACCAGCAGCCCCGCACTTCGGAGCATATCCGAACCGAGCCAATAGTACCGGCCAAGCACGCTCACCACCCAATCGGCGAATACCAGAAGCGAGATCACCAACGCCAAATCCCGCCCGAGTCCTTGATCGCTCAGTATGACCACCAGCAAGAGTGCCGGGATCATCACGAACAGTTCCTGATTGCCGGTGAGCAGAAGGCCGAACACAAACAATGCTCCGTAAAGGAACCGCCTGCGTTCCGGCCGGCTCGTCCAGCGCATCAATAGGCACAGCATCAGGGTGAAGAGCAAAACGGTCAGCGCCCAAGTCTCCGCCACTACCGCCATGCGCCAGACCGTCCGGCTCAAGCCGAGGACCATTCCGGCGACGAAGCCGCAGACGACCCGAAGCATTTGCTGCTCCGCCAGTTTCCGACTGGTGAACGCGGGCGTGGTTTCCAAGAGCAGGGTTCCTGCCCGTGACCCCATCAACGCCACCAAGCCGCAGGCCAACGCGGCGGCAACCGCCGACCCCACGGCCACGCGCCACGCGATGTTCGAGAAGGGGACCAGCGTGACGAAAAACCAAGAGTAGAGGGTCCAGACCGGATAGCCGGGCGGATGCGCCACGCCCGCATACTTGGCACTGGTGGAAAGAGCGCCCGAATACTCCAGCGTTACTTCGGGGGCGAGCGTGCGGAAATAGACCACCAAGACCACCAGTGCGGTAATCCCGAAGCTCAGCCAGTCTGCGTATTGGAAGAACGGGCCGGTTACAACAGGCGCGTCGCCCGGCTCGTGGCTAGGTGGTCCAGCAGGAATGGTCAGTTCCGGTGGCTGGTCTGCGCCATCGTTCATTGTCGTAGTTCCAATGGATAGACACCGCCGAGCAGAGATTTGTCTGTCGCCTCCTGCCGCCCAGGCGTTTTTGGGCAGATCGGTACGGCCGATTGCCTCGATGACTGATTTGGAAAAGACGCAACGGTGTTGTCCGTCCGGGCAGTTTGGTGACTTAGATCGTCACTGGCAACACCCGACATTCTTGCGCCACGGCATCTCGGAGGCGTTTTGAACGCCGGGCGACGCGGGGTCACGGGGTTCTATGGACAGCGGCGAATCCAAAATCGAAGGTCCAGATCGCCGCTGGAAGCACCCGGCGTTCGTACGCCACGGCCCGTTGCAGGCATTTTAACAGCCGGGCGGCATGGGGTGAATCCCCCATAGACAAAAATCCAGTCCATGGCGTACTGTTACCTCCGGTGGTAAAACCAAAAGTGGTAGCTTTGTATGAGCCTGCGTATCTGCATGTGTTGTGGCGAGCCAATGGGCGATAAGGGAAACGCCCTTTCCCGTAACCCAAACCTGTGCGCTTCTTGTTCCAGTATCTCAGATGGAATCTCCGAATCCAACGTCTCCAGCTTTCCCAGTTTCGATGACAAAATGCTTATGGAAGCGATCTATTCTCCCAGTCATGGCCAAACCCGTCAGAGTGTTCGCCCGCAGTAGAAACTTAGGGTCAACCCGTTGCAGATTAGTATTCTCAACGGGCGGGCATATTGGAGGCTAAACCAATGGCGCGAATTCTTGTCATAGACGATGACTCGGACACGAGGGCGATGCTGGAGCAAACCCTCAAGCCTGCTGGTTACGAGGTCATCTCGGCTGCGGACGGCACGGAGGGAGTGATGCGGCATCGCACCAGCCCGGCAGAGTTGGTCATCACCAACCTGTACCTGCCGAGGCAGGATGGTTTGAAAACTATCCGTGAGTTGCGCACGCGTTTTCCAGGGGTCGCCGTCATCGCCATGTCTGGAAAGCCCGACTCAGGGACCATGCTGTCCATCGCCCAAAACTTGGCAGCCGTTGAGGTTCTTCGGAAGCCGTTCGTTGCTGACGAGTTGATCGCCGCCGTGGAGAAAGCGTTGGGAAGACTATCGCTAGCCCAGTGAGGCGCGGGTTGCGGGGGCGTCATGGTGCTCCGCCGCGCCAAGAAAGGCGCTCACGCTGGCCAGGGGTTCTGGGGCTGCTCGATGTTCGCGAAGACCAAGTGCGGCAGCATCAGGGAAGTCGAATAGCCGTAAACCGATCTCCGTGCCAGAATGGCCCCGACTTCGCTGCCGCTTGGCTCCAGCGGCGCTCTTATCTGGAGCGCTGGGCCGGGGGGGGGGGAGACGCGCCG
>Ga0182014_10004270_pt1 | contig 16511 bp, 13 predicted proteins | sample 612S2DmetaG_FD_120489 | JGI IMG/M metagenome (GOLD analysis project Ga0182014, IMG submission 120489) | Permafrost microbial communities from Stordalen Mire, Sweden - 612S2D metaG | ecosystem: Environmental > Terrestrial > Soil > Wetlands > Permafrost | place: Sweden: Stordalen | collected... | reverse complement strand
CGAGCAGGGCGAGGCCATGGCGCTGTTCGTCGCTGAAGAGCTTTGACGCGACCACAGATGTCCGCTCCCTTGCGGTCGCGGCTCGGTACCAGACGTTCGTCTCCACTTCTATGTCGTGCACCCAGCCAGGATAGAGAGCAAGTGGGACAGACGATCGCTTTCTGTCGTCTGTCAGGCCTCGGCAGGACCGGCCGCACGACAGACGACGAAAGACGATCGTCTGTCCCACCTCCGCCGCCGGCTACTGCTTGGCTTTTAGCACATCCACCAGTTCCTGGACCGAGGCGGCGCTCTTGGCAAGCAGCGCTTTTTCCGCCTCGGTCAGTTGAATCTCGTAGATCTTCTCGATGCCGCCGGCTCCCAACTTCACGGGTACCCCTACGAAGACGCCGTGGATGCCGTATTCTCCTTCGAGGAGGGCGGAACAAGGCAGCACTTTCTTCTTGTCCTTGAGAATGGATTCGGCCATTTCCACCGCCGCGGCCGAAGGGGCGTAGTAGGCGCTGCCGGTTTTGAGGTACTTGACGATTTCGGCGCCGCCGTTCTGGGTACGGGTGACGATGCGGTCGAGGGTCGGTTGATCCATTAATTCGGTGAGGGGAATGCCGGAAACGCTGGACAGGCGCACCAGCGGCACCATGGTGTCGCCATGGCCGCCCATCACCACGCCCACCACATTCTCTACCGAGACCTTCAGTTCCTGGGCCACAAAGGTGCGGAAGCGCGCGCTATCGAGCACGCCCGCCATGCCGACCACGCGGTTCCTGGGGAACCCGGAAACCCAGTACGCCGCCTGCGCCATGGCATCGAGCGGGTTGGTGACGACGACGATCACGCTGTCGGGCGACAGCTTGGCAAACTGCTCGGTGGCGGTCTTGACCACTTCGTAGTTGGCGATCAACAGATCGTCGCGGCTCATGCCGGGCTTGCGCGGAAAGCCGGCGGTGACGATGGCGAGGTCGGAACCCTCGGTGGGCGCGTAATCGTTGGCGCCGGTCAGCATGACGTCATAGCCCTGCACCGGGCCGGACTGCAGCAGATCGAGACCTTTTCCCTGCGGAACGCCTTCGACCACATCGACCAGCACGACGTCGGCCAGCTCTTTTTCCGCGATGCGCAACGCGCAGTTAGCGCCCACATTGCCGGCGCCTACGACCGTAACTTTCTTTCGCACAGAAACTCCTTGGTTCAGTCGATTCGAAAGCCGATTATAACAATCCGAAGCGATTAGCAGTCAGCGACCGGCAGTCAGCTAATGCGGAAGCGGCTGACCGCTGACCGCTGAAAGGTTTCCACTGCTTTATACTTGAGTTTTGCCGAAGAAAAAACAGGTGCTGTACCGCGACGCCGGCGTGAACATCGACGAATCCGACCGCGCCGTCCGATCCATCAAGAATCTGGCCCGGGGCACTTTCACGCCCGGCGTGCTCACCGAGATCGGGAGTTTTGGAGCGTGTTACCGGATGTCCGGTTTCCGCGACCCCGTGCTGGTGAGCTCCGCCGACGGAGTGGGCACCAAACTGAAGGTGGCCTTTCTCACCAATCGCCACGACACCGTAGGCGAGGACCTGGTGAACCATTGCGTCAACGATATTGCGGTGCAGGGAGCCGAGCCGCTGTTTTTTCTGGACTACTTCGCGGTGGGAAAACTGGACGCGAAGGTAGCCGCGCAGGTGGTTTCCGGCCTGGCGCGAGGCTGCCGGAAAAACGGTTGCGCGCTGATTGGCGGCGAAACCGCGGAAATGCCGGGTTTGTACGCCGACTCGGAATACGACCTGGCGGGGTTCATTGTGGGCGCGGCCGAGCGCGCACGCCTGGTGACCGGCAAGAACATCCGCCCCGGCGACGTGCTGCTGGGCCTGCCCTCGAACGGCCTGCACACCAACGGCTATTCGCTGGCACGCAAGCTCCTGTTCGAGGTGGCCGGGTATGGCCCGAATACGCCGCTTCCCGAAGTGGGTGGCACCATCGCCGATGCGCTGCTGGCGCCGCATCGCAGCTACCTGAAACCAATCCGCGCCCTGCTCGCCTCCGGCCTGTTGCATGGCGCGGCGCACATCACCGGCGGCGGCATTACCGACAACACCCCGCGGATCCTCCCCAAAGGAATGGGGGTGGTCATCGACACTTCTTCCTGGAAAGTGCCGCCGCTGTTCGAACTATTGCGGCGCATCGGCAATATACCGGACGAGGACTACCGGCGCACCTTCAACGTGGGGGTTGGCATGATTCTGGCGGTGCCTCGCGCACGCTCCGGGCGGGCCGAGGCCGAATTGCGCAAATTGAAAGAGAAGCCGTTCCGAATCGGCGAGGTGGTCGCGCGCAAACGCGGCGCGCCGCTGGTGGAATACCGATGACCCGCTTGGGCATCCTCATCTCCGGGCGCGGTTCCAACTTCGAAGCCATCGCCGATAATATCGCCCGCGGAAGGCTGGACGCCGAGATCGCCGTGGTGATCGGCAACCGGCCGGAGGCGCCCGGTCTGGAAGCTGCGAGGCGCCGCGGCTTGAGAGCCGTCTCGCTTCCTTCCAAAGGTCTGGACCGCCAGATTTACGATGCCCAGTTGCTGTCCGAATTGAAGCGGCACGCCGTAGACTTGGTATGTCTGGCCGGATTCATGCGGTTGCTGAGCGGGTTGTTCATCCGGGAATTCCCCAATCGAATTCTCAACATTCACCCTTCGCTGCTGCCGGCCTTCCCCGGACTGGACGCACAGCATCAGGCCCTGGAGCACGGCGTCAAGATTACCGGCTGCACCGTGCATTTCGTGGACGAAGCGCTCGATTCCGGCCCGATCGTCCTGCAGGCCGCGGTACCGGTGATGGAGGATGACACGGTGGAATCCTTGTCCGCGCGAATTCTCGGCGAAGAACATCGTATTTATACCGAGGCGATCCGCCTGGTGACGACCCGCGCTTACTCGTTCGAAGGCCGCCGCGTGGTCTTCCGTTGAAGAATCCCGGACAGCTTCATGGGCGGCCCTGGACCTTTTTCCATCTGTTTTTCCACGCCGCGCAGATATTGGCGCAGAATTTCGCCTCGCCGCTTGGGTTCAATCGAGCAGGCTTCCATGTCGAGCGGAATCTCCACCTCCCAAGGCTCGAAGGCGTTCCGCTTGACGTTTTCCAGAGTCACCTCCGCCACCGGTTTGCGGAAGCGGTTCCTCATCCGCTCCGCCTCTACCAGATGGCCGCCGCACATGCTTCAATCCATCGGCTGGAGAGGACTGAGAGTTTAGGGAACTTTGCGGGTTTGGATTGGCGATACCATTAGGGAGTCCCAGCATCCTTCCGTGAAAGATTGTTAAACGAAACTTGCCCGATTTATGTCACGTCCATTGAGCATGTCTTACCCGACTGTTGCGGTTACTCGTTCCCGCACCTTGCTTGTGCTGTCGCTGGTATCCGGACTTTGCGTCCTACCGGCCTTCGGGCAACACCCCGTGCCCAAGCGTTCCGCGGCCAAAGCCAGGCGTACTACCGGCCAGGTGAAACGTTCCGCCATGCGTCCAACGGCGATACCGGGCCGTTACGTCATGGTACTGGCGGATGCGCCGGTTTTGGCGCAGTATCATACGCCCGAGGAGGCTGCGACACCCGAGGGGAAGGCCTATCGCGCCCAGATTGAAACCCGCCAGCAGGCCATGCTACAGACCTTGCAGGCGCGCAATATTCGGGTCACCAGCCGGGTCTCGAACGTACTCAACGCGCTGTTTGTGGTTGCACCCGGGCACAGCATCGAAGAACTGCGGAGCATTCCGGGGGTGTCTTCCGTTACTCCCATGCGCCGGTTCAAGGCGAAGCTGGACCGGGCCGTGCAATTGGTGAACGGGCCGGCGGCGTGGACGGCGCTGGGTGGCTCGACCAATGCGGGCGCGGGCGTCAAGATCGGCATTCTGGATTCGGGCCTGGAACTTACCAACCCGATGTTTCAGGATTCCAGCCTGAGCATGCCGGCCGGCTTCCCCAAGTGCAAACCGACCGCCAGCGAATATCCGGCGGGCTGGCCATACGATTCCAGCTCGACCGCCGACTGTGCCTTCACCAACAGCAAGGTCATCGTGGCGCGGAGCTACGTGCGGCTGCTGGCGGTGGGCTCGAATCCCGCCGATTATGCCGCCGACTCCGAACCGGACGACTACACGCCGCGGGACCGCTGGGGGCACGGTAGCGCGGTGGCGTCGGTAGCCGCCGGCAACGCCGTCACCGCACCGGCGGTGTCGTCCACCGGTGGCACGGTCACTCTTCAGGGTATGGCGCCCAAGGCGTGGATCGGCAATTATAAAATCGCAGGCTCGTTCGGTTTCGCCAGCGACGAATCCATGATCGACGCGGTGGATGACGCCGTGACGGACGGCATGGACGTGATTACCACTTCGTGGGGCAGCAACGCTCTCGGTCCCGCCTCCAGCGATCCGGTAGCATCGGCCTACGAGAACGCGGTGCTGGCCGGCAAGGTGGTGCTGGCCGCGGCCGGCGACGGCGGCTTCGACGGTCTTCTCTACTACCCGGCTTTCAACACGATTTCGTCTCCGTCCAACGCTCCGGACGTGATCTCGGTCGGCGCCACCCTCAACTCGCACGGCATGATGCCCGCCGTTTCGGTGAACGCTTCGGGCGCGCCTTCCAATTTGCAGCACATTCAGGCCATGATGAGCGACTCGTACTTTTATCCTTCTATGGATGGCGCCAACGCCGCCCCGCTCGTCGATGTGGATTTGCTCGATGGCACCGGCCTCGCCTGCGTGCCGCTTGCGGCCGGCTCGCTCAATGGCGCGTTTGCCCTGATTCAGGTGACCGCCAGTTGCCCGGTTGCGAACTCCAACGCGAACGGGGTCTACGACCAGCAGGCGTTGAATGCCCAGAACGCGGGGGCCATCGGCTTCGTCTGGTATCAATCCAACTCGACGTCGATTTACAGCACGCCTTACGCCGAAGGCATCTACGAGACTGGCCCGGGCGTGGTGATCTCAAATTCTGACGGATTGAACCTCAAAGCCTACATCGATGCGAACCCCGGCGCAGCGGTGACCATCGATGCGGCCGGCGCGGAAATGGACTTGACCACTTACAGCAGCTACTTCGGTTTTTCCCCGTCCATTACCGCCAACATGTTGGCCAGTTATTCCTCCTTCGGTCCCACTCCGGACGGGCAGTTGAAGCCCGACCTGCTAGCCACCGGCGGCGACGACCCGGACATATCGCCCGATCCGAACGACACTTACCTGCCCTCCACGGTGGGAATGTATATGGCGGGAGAGACCTTCGACCCCGGCGACGGGATCCTCTATACCGCCAACGGCTTCGTGGCTGCCGACGGTACCAGTTTCTCCGCTCCTTTGACCGCCGGAGCGGCCGCGCTGATGAAGCAGGCTTACCCCTCGCTCAACGGCCAGCAGATCAAGTCGCTGCTGGTGAACAACGCGGCGCAGACGGTCACCGTGGAAGATTACTACGGGATGCCGGTGGACGCGGAGTGGATCGGCGCCGGCCTGCTGAATGCGGGGACGGCCATCGCGGCAAATGTGACGGCGGTGCCTTCTTCGGCTTCTTTCGGCACCGTCAGCTCGCCTCCGCCGCCCATCGTGATCACGCTGACGAATATCGGCTCCGGTTCGGTGACGCTGGCCTCCAGCGTGAGTTGCTGCTCGGTCAATACGGGCGGTGGAATCGTATCTACCGGCGTAAATCTGGGGGCGACCAAAATCACGCCCAGCCTGTCGAGCTCCACGCTGACCGCGGGCGGCACCGCGACCCTCACCGTGACCTTCTCGGGGCCGCTGCCCGTAGGCGGTGAATATTCCGGCGCGGTGATCCTCACTGGTTCGGCTACCACGCTGCGAATTCCCTTCATGTTCATCGTCAAGAGCAATGAGGGCTACAACGTGGTTACGTTCCTGTCGTGCTGCGACAGCAACGGCAACTATTACTTCCAGGGGACACCGGGCTCGGATGTAAACCCGAGCGGATATCCGATCCTGCAGGTTACCGATACGACCGGCGCGGGTATCGCCAACGCCTCCGTGCCGATTACTGCCACCGGCGGTCTCACCTTAAAAAGCGCTCCCGGCGGGCCGGCGTGCAAGCTGACCAGCACAACTTCCATCACATGCCCCACCGACGCATACGGGTTTCTTTACTTCGACGCCGTGCTGCCAGCCAGCACCACAACGTCGTATCTCATTATCAACATGAATTCGCTGGTGGAGACGTCCATCGATGTCTATGCCTACCTGGTCACCACCACCCCTACGCTGGCCACCGGTGGAGTAGTGGATAACGCCGCCTACTTGCCAACCATCGCTCCGGGCTCGTACGTCACGCTGTTTGGCTCGAACCTGACCGACTACACCGCTTCCAATACTTTCAACAACCTGGCACTGCAGCTCGACACCGTGACAGTGAGTTTCGACGTAGGCAACGGTGTGACTTATCCCGGTTACCCTGTCTATATCAGTCCCGGGCAGGTGAACGTCTTTGCTCCATGGGAGCTGCAAGGGTACTCCTCGGCGCAAGTGAAGGTGACGAGCGATACCGGATACTCATCCAACGTAGTGACCGTTAGTATCGCGAATTCTTCGCCGGCGTTCTTCGGCGACGCCGCGGCCATCGCCACGGATTTGTCCTACAACCTGATCACTACCAGCAACGCTGCCAAGCGCGGCAGCACGATCCTCCTGTGGATGAACGGCCTGGGGCCGGTGACGAATCAGCCTTATAGCGGAGTGCCGGCGGTGGCGTCTCCGCTTTCGAGCACCACCACTACGCCCGCCGTGACCATCGGAGGCCAGAAGGCAACGGTAGTGTATGCGGTCCTGGCGCCCGGCACCCCCGGGGAGTTTCAGGTCGCGGTGACCGTGCCGGCTAATGCCACCACCGGGTCGGCGGTGCCGATCTCGCTTAGCGTCGGCGGCAAGACTACGGAAGCGGCGACGCTGCCGGTGCAGTAGGGGAGCGAGGCGGGGCGGTTACGTGGCAGGTGGGACAGACGATCGTTTCTTGTCGTCTGTCGGGTGGCTGCGGGGGAGAGACAGACCACAAAAGACGATGGTCTGTCGCCTGGCACGCGCTGGACCACGGCCATTGCTCCTTGGCTTCCACCAGCCCGGCCTTTAGCGGGTTGGCTTCCACGTATTCGATGAAATACTGAAGTTCCTGCGTGGAGCGGATCCAATGGTCGAAAGACTCGTCCTGCCAGAAGCCCGTGCCGGCGCGGCCCAGAATTCGGTTGGCCACGCGACTCGTTCTGCCCTTGAGCCATCGCATGATGGTGGGCATGGCGGCATGCGGGCGGAGGATTGCGTGGACGTGATTGGGCATGACCACCCACGCATGGAGTTGGTAGAGCCGGCGTTCCGCTTCACCGTATAGGAGAGCGTTCGCGACTATAGAAGCGACTCGCGGATCCTGTAACCAGACGGGACCGGAAGGTGGGACAGACGATCGTTTTTTGTCGTCTGTCGCGCGGCTGCGCTTCAGCGGAGGGGTGACAGACCACGGAAAGCGATGGTCTGTCCCACCGTCCCACTCAGCGATTTCTGGCTGAGCAGGGAGGGAACCGGCGACGCGCCACGTCACGAAAACGGGGGTTTCCCCCGGAATCCAGTGAGGCAGATGTCTGCGGGTGAGGGCCATCGTATTCCTGAGAAGTAGTGCCTGTCGCGCCGAAGTTTCTCCGAGAAAAGCGCAGGGCCCGCGTGGGACAGACGATCGTCTTTTGTCGTCTGTCGCGCGGCTGGGTCTTAGTCGGGGGGTGGCAGACCACAAAAAGCGATGGCCTGCCCAGGCCCGTCCCACTTACTTGGCGGCTTCCCGTTCCGCCTTGACGAGTTCCTCGATTCGGGCCCATTGGGATTGCGGCAGGCGGCCGCTGGCTTTCAGAGCGGCGTAGATTTTGCGGGAGGCGGCGTATTCGGCGGCGGCCTGACGAGGTTGTTTCAGGTCCAGCAAGGCTTCGGCGGCACTTTCATGAACATCGGCCATGTCGCGCTGAGTGGTCCAGGAGGCTTGCGGATTGGCGGTCAGGCGTTCGAACAGCGCGATGGCACTGCGATCTTGCTCCAGAGCTTCGGCCGGTTTCCCCAGGCGTTTGAGCTGAATCCCGATTTTCCAGGTGCTGACCGCAACGCCGCTGGTGGCGCGGAAGTTGTGCGGGTCGGCATCGGCAGCCATCTGCCGGAGTTCCAGGGCGCGGCGATAGTCTTCCAGAGCTTCGGCGTAGTCGCCGGCGCGGCCGGTGACCCAGCCCAGGTCGCTCTCGTCGTAGGACAGGTCGAGAGCCACGCGCATGTCGGAGGGGCCGATAGCCCAGCGGCGCTCGTCGATGGCCCGCGCCGTTTCGTATTGCTTGCGGGCTTCGGCCAAACGTCCGGTGACGCCGTACAGCGCGGCGAGGCGCTTGGCCGCCACGGCCAGGGACCGAACGCCGTCTTCGCCGGCGGGGTTTGCCCGCTCCACTTTCCGCGCCAGATCCAACTGGCGCTCGCGCAACGGGATGGCTTCGGAGTAGCGTTTCTGTTCGGTGAAGCGGTCCGCGAGCGAACTCGAAGCTGCCTCGACTTCTTCCGTCGCCACCGGATCGGCGGGCCGCTGGCGCAGACCGTCCTCGGCAATCCGCAGATTTCGCTGCGAAAGCCGCATGGCAAGATCGAACTGACCCTTGGCTGCGTAAGTGCCGGCCAGGTCGGTCTCGACGCGCAGGTAGTCGTGGCGTATAGCGGCGTCGGCGGGGTAGCGGGCCCGCAACCGCTCCAGAATGTCGGCGGACTTCTGCAAATTCACCGCCGCCGTTGCGGTTTTGCCCAGGTTGGCATCGGAGAGGTTGCCTTCCACATCGGCGATGCGCTCGTACCCCAGGGCGATTTCGCGGGACAGGCCGGCATTATTGCCGGCCTCGCGGGAGAGTCGCTCCAGGTAATCCAGAGCCTGCCGCACCAGCAGTTCGCGCGCGGGAGTGGAGCCGGGCAGGCGCACGATGGCGTCGTGAAGGTCGAACATCACCGCGTGCGCCAATCCGCGCACGTCGTCGAAGCGGCGTTGGGCGCGGCCAGCCTCCCACCAGGCGGTTCCCGCAAAAGCCAGAATCAGGCCCAGGCCAACGGCGCCGGCCGGAATCGCCACCCGGTGGCGGCGCCACAATTTGCCGGCGCGGTACAGAAAGGTGGCGCGCCGGGCGGCGACCGGCTGGCCGCCCAGGTAGCGGCGCACGTCCGCCGCGAAATCGGCGACCGAGGAGTAGCGCGCCGCCGCGTCCTTCGCCAAGGCCTTGGCCACTATGTTTTCCAGGTCGCCACGCAGCACTTTGGCTAGCCGGCGGTCTACCGCCTGGCTCAGCGGCAAGGGCTCCTGTTCGCACACGGCGCGGGCGATTTCGAGGAGCGACCCGGTGGCCAACTGGTAAGGCCGGCGCGAGGAAAGCAATTCGTAGAGAACCACGCCCAGCGAATAGACGTCGCCGGCCACGGTGAAAGGTTGCCCCAGCACCTGTTCCGGGCTGGCGTAAGCGGGAGTCATGGGCAGGGGGCCGGCTTGGGTGATTTCCGGGGCGGAGTCGGGCCAATCCAAGGCACGGCTCAAACCGAAATCGAGCAGCTTGGTTTGCCCATCGCCGCTCACCAGGATATTGCCCGGCTTGAGGTCGCGGTGCACGATCAGCCGATGGTGGGCGTAGGAAACGGCATCGCAGATTTCCAAAAACAAACCCAAGCGGGCCGGCACGTCCAGGCCGCCACGGTCGCAATAGTCCGCCAGCGGCAGGCCCTCGACGTACTCCATGATGAAGTAGGGCTGGCCGGATTCGGTGGCTCCGCCGTCGAGCAGGCGGGCGATGCCGGGATGCTCCAGCTGGGCCAGAATTCCGCGCTCGCGGCGGAAGCGCCGCACCGTATCGGGGTCGTGCCGGCCGCCGGTGATCAGCTTAATGGCAACCTGCTTGCGGTACTCGCCGTCGGCGCGCTCGCCCAGGTACACCACGCCCATTCCTCCGCGGCCGATCTCGCGAACCACCCGGTAGGCTCCGATCGCCGCGGGCGGGGGTTCCTCGCGCAACAGCATTCCCGGAGCGGCGATCGAATGGAAAACTTCGGACGCGCGCGATTCCTGAGCCAGCAGGCTTTGCACGTTGCGCTTGAGGTCGTCATCCTGCCCGCACAACCGGTCCAGCACCGCCAGGCGCTGGGTGCCTTCCGCCTCCAGCGCACCCGAAAGCACGGTCTTGATCTGCGCCCATCGCTCCGAGGTCATTGGCCTGAGCCCCAACGGTGCTCGCCTAAGCCGTGGCGCAGGCTGCCAGCCTGCTGAGCCGAGATTCGCCTCGGCTTTTCCTGCCGCGCTCAAGCACCGATAATTTTCGGCGTTTGCCGCCAGTCGGCCTTCACGGGTGGTTTGATCGCCGACATCCCATAATCCCGGAGAAGAAAGCCGAGAAGACTCTCGGCTCAGCAGGCTCGACAGCCTGCGCCACGACGTACATGAACGGCATTGCCCTTAGCCCGCAATTCTCGCACACTTTCCACCTGTCCCACCGTCAGGCGCCTTCCATGTGTTGCATCAGCCAGAGGCGGGCGGTGAGCCATTCCCGCTTCACGGTGGCTTGGGAAACGCCTAATACCTCGGCGGTCTCTTCCACGGTCAGGCCGCCGAAGTAGCGCAATTCCACTACTTTTCCCTGCCGCGGATCGAGCTGGCTGAGCGCATCGAGCGACCGATTCAGTTCCAGCACGTCGACCTCGTGGGCGGCGGCAAGATCGAGCACGTCCTCGAGTGCGATGGCTTTCACATAAGCCTCCCGCTTGGCGGCATGGCGCGCTTCGGCATAGTTGATCAGGATGCGCCGCATCAGGGTCGCCGCCACACCGAGGAAGTGGGCGCGGTTGCGCCAATCCGTAACCCGCTGGTCCACCAGGCGGATATAGGCCTCGTGCACCAGCGCGGTGGGCTGCAGGGTATGGTTGGGCCGTTCGGAGGCAAGAAAATGCCGGGCGAGACGCCGCAACTCCTCGTAGAGAGCTGGGGTCAATTCGTCCAGCGCGTTCTTGTTGCCGCCTCGCCAGTCTTCGAGTAGTTCGGTAAAGTCCCGCGGCGTACCCAGGCCGGCCTCCAGGAACTCTCATTCTAACCTGGAAAAACGCTCTATCCGGTCGCGGCTCGGTTAGAACAATCCGGCCAGCGCCGCCTTGCCTCCAACCCACACGCACCAGGGCAGGAATACGGCGAGAAACGCGCCGCTGAAAGAGAGATTGCGGCCGCCCGCGGCTTTGAACCCGATCGCCATCAGCACGATGATCCACAATGTGAACAGGTCCAGCGAGGTGGCCAGCGAGTACAGAGACTTGGAAGAAGCCAGCGGGTCCATGAAAGCGCCGGGGTTGAATGCCAGGGGATTTTGCACGTTGAATTCATCGGGATTTTTCAACTGCATCACGACGATGAGCAGAATCCCGGAAATGATTCCGGGGAGATTGGCATAGGCCACCACGGCGAAAGCCTGCTTGAATTTCACCGGCGCCGAAAGAATGCCGGCGAAGATTCCCAGCAGCACTCCGGCCACCACCAGATAGTAAATCGGGATTCCCACGATCGGGCCGATATAGCTGGTGACGCTCGCGATCTTGACCCCCGTCTCGATGCCATGTTGGCGCTGCTGCGGAGTCATGTTTTGCGCCCGGGAACTGCTGTCGATGGAGTGGCTTACGATGCGCTCCCAACCGATGCGCTGCGACATCTCGAAGACCGCAACCAGGCTGATCAGAATCACCAACAGCATGGGGACCAGCCAGCGCGGCCGGGCCACGATATCCGCAAACGCCTTTCCGGGCTCGAAAAAGACGCCGGTAAGGCGCGAGAATTCGCTCAATCCCGCGGGAGAGGGCTCGACGGCCGGTGCATTTTCGGGTGTCATATCAGGGCGATTGTACTCCTTTCCGGAACAAACTGCTTGGGGAATACGTAATTCGCCATTTGGAGGTTCCCGATGCGCTCTGGATTACTTCGGCTACTGCTCACGCTCCCGATCCTATGTCTGGCCGGTTGCGACATTGAAGACTGGGGCAACATGGAGCGGGTTACCCGGGATTTCCACTACACTTACCCGTTGCACGCCGGCGGCAGGCTGTCGCTCGAAACGTTCAACGGCAGCGTGGAAATCAGCGGCTCCGACAGGGACACGGTAGATATCCTCGGCGCCAAGTACGGCCCCACGCCGGAGGCCGCCGACGCCCTGCGCGTGGACATCGACCACACCGCCGATTCCGTCACCATCCGGGCAGTCCGGCCGACCGAGCGGCGCAACAACCAGGGAGCGCGCTTCACCCTGCTCGTACCCAAGAACGTGATCCTGGAGCGCGTCACCGCCTCCAACGGCTCCATCCGCGTCACCGGCATCGCCGGACCGGCGCATCTGCACACGTCCAACGGGGAAATCCGCGCCATCGACCTGAAAGGAGATCTGGGCGTGGAGACCACTAACGGAGCGGTGGAACTCGATCTGATCGAAGGCGCCGTTCACGCCCATACCTCGAATGGACATATCCATGCGGAGCGCCTGCGCGGCGCTCTGGACGCCACCACTTCCAACGGCGGCATCCGTGCGGCGGTCGAGCGGGCCGGGGGCGAAGTCCGGGCGGAAACCAGCAACGGTACGGTAGAACTCACTCTGCCCGCCGGGTTTCGATCCGACGTACGAGCGCACACGTCGAACAGTTCGATCACCCTGCACCTGCCGGCGGAGGTCAACGCGCGGGTGGACGCCCACACCACGAACGGGACCATTTCTTCCGATTTCGAATTCCGCGTGCAGGGCGAAATCAGCAAGAGCCGCCTGGCGGGGACGATCGGCTCGGGCGGCCCGTTGTTCGATCTGAACACCGTCAACGGATCTATCCGGCTGGTGCGGTAGCTCCGGCCCCACGGTAGAGTGAAGGAGAGCGCGAGCCGATGTCATACGACGCCATCCTATTACTTTCTTTCGGTGGACCGGAAAAGCGTGAAGAGGTGATGCCGTTCCTCGAAAACGTGCTGCGCGGGCGGAACGTGCCGCGCGAGCGGATGCTCGAAGTGGCGGAACATTACTATCGTTTCGGCGGGCGGAGTCCCATCAACGATTATTGCCGCCAATTGCTGGCGGCCATGCGCGCGAGTTTGCCGCTGCCGGTCTATTGGGGCAACCGCAACTGGCACCCGCTGCTGGCCGAGACCATGCGGCAGATGGCTCGGGATGGGGTGCGCCGCGCTTTGGCGCTGGCCACGTCCGCGTATGCCGGCTACTCGGGCTGCCGGCAGTACCTGGAAAACATCGAAACCGCGCGGCGCGAGGTGGGCGAGGACGCTCCGGTGGTGGACAAAATACCGCCGTTCTGTGCCCATCCGCTGTTCGTGCAGGCCAACGCCGAACGCGTGCGGGAAGCCATGGAGCGGATTGCCGAAGCTGGCCGCCCAGCCGCGCGCGTGGTCTACACGGCGCACAGCATTCCGGTGGCCATGGCGGCGTCGGAGTACGAGGGCCAGATCCGCGCCACCGCGCGCGCCGTCTCCGCGCGGCTGGGCATCGCCGCCTGGGACGTAGCGTGGCAGAGCCGCAGCGGGCCGCCTGCGCAGCCCTGGCTCGAGCCCGACATTTTGACCCACCTGCGGGCATTGGCAGTTCAAGGGGTGGAAGACGTGCTGATAGCGCCCATCGGATTCCTTTCCGATCACATGGAAGTTCTCTACGACCTGGACGTGGAAGCCGCGGATCTCTGCTCCGGCCTGGGACTGCGGATGACGCGCGCCGGAACCGCCGGCCTCCATCCCACGCTGTTGCGCATGATCGGCGAATTGGTCCGGGAGGGTATGGCCGCGCCCGAACCTCCGGCTTGCGCCGACGTCTGCTGCCCGCCTCCGCTACGGCCGCAGGCGGCGAGGCCGGCAGGATCCGGCGCCCTCAGCCGGGCATGAGGGGCCGGAAAAGGGGTCTTTGGAATCAGTCCGAAGCACGGCAGTTCCCCGGCCATCGCCCCGTTCCCCGGCCCTGCTAGGCCGCGAAACGAAGCAAATCTTTATCGGTCACAGGCTTTCGATATTTTTAAAGTCTTCATTTCATTGGGATAATCGCAGCTACCCGGCGCATTCCGCGGAGCCTGTCGATTACTCTGGGGGCGTGGAGAAAGCGGTACAGGCAGCCCAAAACACGAAAATGGCTTGGGCGGTGGCCGCGGCTGCGGCGCACGATATCAATGACGAGTTGACGATCATTCTGGGCTCGGTGGGAGTCTGGCTGGCGGCGACCCAGGCGGAAGACCCGGATCGCGATCTGTTGCTGGCCACGCGCGCGGCCGCGCAACGCTGCGCCTGGAAAACTTCGGCGCTGCTCGAAGCCAGCGAGCGGATGGGCGTTCGCCCGTCAGCCGCGCCGGTGGAGCGGCTCCTGTTGGTGCGCTGAGATTGCTACGCTGAAATTTGCGGATCCTGGGGATTGAATCTTCGTGCGACGAGACGGCGGCCGCGGTAGTGGAAGACGGCGCGGCGGTGCTTTCGTCGGTCGTGGCGTCGCAGATGGCCACGCACGGCAAGTACGGCGGGGTGGTCCCGGAACTGGCTTCCCGCGAACATCTGCGCGCCATCGTGCCGGTGGTGCGCGAGGCGCTGGAGATTTCCGGCACGGGTTTGGAGGGCCTGGTCGCGGTGGCGGCCACTTCCGGGCCGGGGCTGGTGGGCTCGCTGCTGGTGGGGCTGACCTACGCCAAATCGCTATGTTATGCCCGCGGGCTGCCGCTGATCGCCGTCAACCACATTGAAGGTCACATTCATGCCGTGCTGCTCGAAGCGCGGCGCGCCGGGGGAGTTGTGCCGTTGCCGGCGCTGGCGCTGGTCGTGAGCGGGGGGCACACCCATATGTTCGAGATCGACGCGGCCTTTCGCTACCGGCTGCTGGGCAGGACGCGCGACGACGCGGCCGGCGAAGCCTTCGACAAAGTGGCCAAACTGCTCGGCTTCCCCTATCCCGGCGGGCCCATCGTCGACCAACTGGCGCCGTACGGCGACCCCCGCGCGGTGCGGTTCACCTTCGCCAAGATGAAGGGCAACGCGGCCGACTTCAGCTTCAGCGGCCTGAAAACCGCCGTGTTGCGATGGGTGGAGGCGCGCGATATGGCCGGCGAGATCGCGGCGCGGCGGCTCGTCGCCCGCGCCGCTTCGCCGTCGCTCCAGGACTGGCTGGCGGCGACACCGCAAGCCACCCGCGACCTGCTGGCGTCCTTCCAGCACGCCGTGATCGTGGAATTGCTGACGCGGGCGGCAGCTTCGGCCGAGAGCATCGCGGCGCGAGCCCTGATCGTTTCCGGAGGGGTGGCCGCGAATCGCGGATTGCGCGCAGCCGCGGCCGGGGCGGGCCTTCCCTATCCGGTATTCTTCCCCACCGCGGGGCTCTCCACCGACAATGCCGCCATGATCGCCGCGGCGGCTTTTCCCAAATTCGCGCGCGGAGAATTCGCCCGCTTCGATATTCGCGCCGATGCCGGCCTTACGCTGGCCTGATGTCCGTGGTGGCACAGGCTTTGGCCTGTGAGCTCCTTGAGTTTTTCAGCCCTCGATCCGTACCCAGGAAGGGGCAAAAAAGTCCCGGGCGCCGGCCTTACGCTGGCCTGATGTCCCGGTGGCACAGGCTTTAGCCTGTGAGATCCTTGAGTTTTTCAGCCCTCGATCCGTACCCAAGGGAAGGAAAAAAAAGTCCCGGGCGCCGGCCTTACGCTGGCCTGATGTCCCGGTGGCACAGGCTTTAGCCTGTGAGCTCCTTGAGTTTTTCAGCCCTCGATCCGCACCCAAGGGAAGGCAAAAAAAGTCCCGGGCGCCGGCCTTACGCTGGCATAATAGTGGCTTGATCGTCACTCTTACGGCGAATCCGGCCATCGACCGGATCCTCAGCGTGGACCGTCTGGCTTTCGAGGACCGCGCCTACATCAATTCCAGCCGCGATTCGGCCGGCGGCCGGGGCATCAACGCCTCGCGCGTGGTTCATTCCTTCGGCGGCGAAACGCTGGCCATCCTGATCTCGGGAGGCGCCACGGGCAAGCGCCTCGAAGAGCACTTGCGCGGCTACGGATTTCCGTTCCGGGCAGTGCCGGTGCAGAACCGCATTCGGACCAACCTGACGATTACCGACAAGCAGGGCCTGACCGTGAATCTGAACGAAGCCGGCCCGGTGCTGACCAAGGCCGAAGTAGCGCGCCTCGAAAAGGTAGTGCGGGAGGCGCTAGAGGGGGCCGATTGGCTGCTGCTGTGCGGTAGTCTGCCGCCCGGCGTACCCACTTCGTTCTACGCGCGGCTGATCGCCCTGGCCCGCGCCAGGCACGTGCACACCATGTTGCACGCCGACGGCAACGCGCTACGCGAAGGGATCGAGGCGCGGCCCACGCTGGCGACTCCCAACCAGCAGGAAGCGGCGCGCCTGCTGGGCCGCACCCTGCTCACGCGCACACATTATCTCGAAGCGGCCTCCGAGATCCGCAGTATGGGGCCGGAAGCGGTGGGGCTTTCGGT